>Ga0123342_1006742_pt1 | contig 15717 bp, 6 predicted proteins | sample Turbeawhitnodule_FD_89960 | JGI IMG/M metagenome (GOLD analysis project Ga0123342, IMG submission 89960) | Root nodule microbial communities of legume samples collected from Mexico - Turtle bean Mexico white nodule | ecosystem: Host-associated > Plants > Roots > Nodule | place: Mexico: Nepantla... | reverse complement strand
ATATATATATATATATATATATATATATATATATATATATATATATATATATATATATATATATATATGGTTTTTAATTCTCAATTAGCCAATTTTTCATATGTTTTCTTTAGTTATTAAAATTGCTTGGGATTGTATGTGTGAGAGGGCTATCATAGATACATCTCACTAAGACTGGCAGGTCACATTTTCCTGTTCAGTTCTGTTTTAGCTGTTTTCTTTAATTTTCTCACATGCATGTGTGTCTGTTAGTACATGAGACCATGATGCCCCCCTTTTTCTTATACTTTATTCATTCACTTTAGGAAAGATAGTTCATTGAACCGTGTTAATTTATTACTGAATTTGCAGTCTATTGGAGGTTCTGGAAGAGTTATAGGAAATTATTTGGAAGACCTACTTCGACCAAGATTTGGTCCAGATTCGTATGAACGGATTGATAAAAATATTCTGCCTTCTAAGAGGCAAGCTGCCATGAAGAAATTTAACGACAAGAACAATAGACGATTTGTGTTTTTGTTAGACACATGTGCTTGCCTTCCAAGCATCAAATTGTCATCTATTGATTCTATTATTATATTTGATAGTGATTGGAACCCAATGAATGATATAAGATCCCTTCAGAAAATAACACTTGATTCACAGTTTGAATTAATAAAAATATTCCGGTTATATTCAACTTTCACTGTTGAAGAAAAAGCCTTAATCCTTGCTAAGCAATGTAAGTCAATTGACTTCAATTTACAAAACATAAACTGGAGTACCAGTCATATGCTGTTGATGTGGGGTGCTTCTTGTCTATTTGATGAACTAAAAGCTTTTCATGATGGTGAAACTTCTGCGTCAAATGTGAAATCTTTGTTTGGGCGACCATTTCTGAAAGAAACAATGCATGAATTCTCATCCCTACTATCTCAGGATGGAGAACATGTTGATTCAAGCAACTGTTCAATCTTTTTGAAAGTGCAGCAAAATGGGGCAACATACCAAGGAAATTTTTCTTTGCTTGGTGAACTAAAACTTGGGTTACTGGATGAAGAACCATCCCAATTTTTTTGGACAAAACTTTTGGACGGAAAGCAGTTTCAGTGGAAGTACTTAAATAATTCATCTCAGCGGAGCAGGAAGAAAGTTCATCATTTTGATCTTGTAAGTGAAGTAGCAGCAAAGAAGCGCAGGAAAGTTAATAATATTGTTGATCAGCCTTCTTCAAAATTTGAAGATGAAAAGTTACTCGCAGGTAACAGGGGAGGTTAGTGGTGACATTTGCTACTTTTACTTATGAGCTTTCATTGTTCAATGAAAAAGTTGACAAATAGTAACAATTATTGTAAGCCTTTTTTTGTTTTTATATTAGAACCTCTGAAACCATTAAATATTTTTGCAGGAACACCTGGAGATTTAGTGGGTAATGTCTCTCAATTCTTGCATAGTCTGATTACTTGTTCTGGTAATCCATTCCAAGTCAATTATTTATGGCCCTTACTCAATCTGGTTGCTTGATCAAATGTCAGATAGATCTCAAGGATACAATGTTGAATCTGAGCAAAAAAGCAGACTGCATGATGAGCAGAGTAGCTTACATCTCTTGCTGAAGCCAGAGATCACAAAGCTTTGTGATTTTCTTCTTCTTCCGGTATGAAATGTGTTTTTTCTTTGTTAAGTTTGACCTCTTTTCCTTCTTTGGTCCTTTACTCTTTGTATGGTTGCATTTTAACTACCAGATTGTTTGTGTTGATTAAGTGCGATTTATATAAATATTGAGGGCTGATAGGAACTTGGATATGGGGTGCCCAAGTCCCACATCGAGTTGTGTGGGATGCTCCAGATGCTCGATAGGGTATTTAAGTGCTTGGTTCTTCTCCCTTACGAGCTTGCTTTTGAGGGTGGGTTCCCCAAGTGCTTGTCTACTTATCAATTGGTAGCAAAGCCGATTGTCGATGTCTCAAAAAGGGCTTCCTATGGAGGGTTCTAACCAGCAAGGATGTTCAGTAAAGTGTTGTAGAGTGAAAGTTGTTGAGACAATTGCTCTTAGGCCTAGTGCTATGGTAGGAACTTCTATATTATGGGGGCCCAAGTCCCACATAGAGTATTATGGATGCTCAATTGAATATTTAAGTGTTTGATTCTCCCCCTTTAATAGTTAGGTTTTGAAGATAGGTTTCCCAAGCGCTTGGCTGCTTATCAAAGGCCTTCATAATTTTGTTGATTTGATAGTGTTCCTGTTGAGATTCTGATATTGTGATACATTACTAAGTCTGCTTTAATGCTCTGGTGATGGTATGGTGTGAAGCTTGTAATTTTAGGCTTATAATGAAGTGGGAATGAAATGCCTCTCATTTGAAAAGATACTTGCTAAATTGAATAATCTTTTGTTGGGATTTCTGATTGTCTGTTTTGAAGTAATCTTTGCCTGTTAAAACCCCAACAATAATGTATCAAATGGGAAGATAGGCTTTTAATTTGAACTGGTAGGACCAAGGAGATTGCTTGAATCATTATATAAGTGGAAGGAAGATAATGGATTTAAAATGATAACTAAGGCAATGATGTCAATAATATTTGGATCTAATCATAGGTGAAGACTTATTTTACTTATTCTGGACCTACTAGGTTCTTGTTTTTAATAATTATAACCTATTAAGCTTGGACACAACTCTTCAATGCCATGTCTCCGTGTCTGATACCAACACATGTACAACAATGTTAGACACTTTGCTAGTGTAGAATTTAAAACATTTTTGTGTGGCTTTGGCACTCGGACTGCTCCGACATGATTCCGACTTTTTTAAGAACCTGTGTATGTTTCTATTTCTCCTTTAAACAAACAAACTATCTATTTCTCATTTACATATTGTGTTTCACTTTCTCTGTTTAAATTTGTCCTTAGATGAATCTAACTTAAAGGGGGTATTTTTCAATGATGGCGAGGTGATCAATAAGGGGGTGAAATGTCTTAAATGAATTAGATCCTGTTTACACTTTTTGGATTTTAGATAGATGAATTAGATTTGTTTATGTATTAGGAAATACTGTGTTAAGATTATTATATTTAACTACCTTTTTTATAGATGGTTTTGAATATAATCTTGATTCTCAATTTAAATAATTCATAATAATGTTCAATGTGTGTCTATACATACATATGTGTGTGTGTGTGTGTGTTGTGCACTGTGCTAATTCTCTAAGGTATGTTTATGTTTAGTTTTGTTGGAGACTGCTTTTGTGTCGTTGTTGTATTAATTTTTTTATATTATGAAACCTTTTCAGTAATGATTAGGTTGGAATATATGGTATGGATAGTGACTTTACATATCATTTAATGAAACTGACTCGTTATCAATGTGGAAGCAGAACCTAAGGAAGGTGGAATTTGTCTACATCCCTTTTGAATTTTGAAATCGTTCCAGTCTCACTAGATTGTGTATCCTTGTGATTTTGACCTTGAAAATTAATTTTTCCTTCAATTCTTCTGATTTCACCCTGCATTCCCCCCAGGAATGAATTTTATAATATTGTTATGGGCATCACTATTGATTTGGCGGAATTTGTATTTATGTCAATCTGACCTAATCTGAACTGATAATATTCTGGTGACATCTTTTTTCTATTGCAGGATAAAGTGAGGACCACAATCGGTGAATTTGTTGAATATGTTATGAATAACCACGATGTCAATAGAGAACCGTTTTCAATATTACAGGCTTTTCAACTGTCTCTGGTCAGAATATTTCTAGTGTTTTCTTCTGTTTGATTCAATTTCACTCCTTTAGTTGCATTATCCATTGCTTTCTGATATTGCTTTTGTTTTCTTAAGAAATGTTGTTCTTATGTTTTTATTTGCTTATTTCTTCATTTTTTTATAGTCTGAGAGGCACATGTTTTTAGCAAGTTAACAATTTTGACTTCCATTTCCTTTCCTGCAGTAACATTTTGTGGAACTTGTCAAACTTAAGTATGAACACTGTATTGTGAATATACACAAAATAATCTGGTTTTGGGCTAGAATTATAGTACAAGGCCTGATCATGAATCATCTCAAAAGCTTAAGCTATTAGATGAAGCACATGAATAGTTTTATATTTGTGGAAGAATAAGAAAGGAAATTTCTTTTTGGGGGCTATTAAGGAATTTTGCTTTATTCTTTTTCTCTTGCATACTCACAAACTGGTTACCATCTTAACAACACAAATGCAACATAAAATTTTACTACTTGATCTGCAATTATGCCATATCTTTTGGTATATTTTTGTTATGGGTAAAGTAGTCATTATAATTAGTATACAGGACTTCTGTTTCACACCTCTTATAATTGCATGTATGCACCTAATTGCATTTGGTATGTGTTAACTGATACTTTTCTTTATTTTTTATCGTGCAAAATTCAGTGTTGGACTGCAGCTTCTTTGCTAAAGCACAAACTCGATCCCATTGCTTCTGTTATAAAAGATTTGAACTTTGAGTGTAAGAAAGAAGAGGTGGACTACATTTATTCTATGCTGCGTTGTTTGAAGAAATTATTTTTATATCGTACAGGAAGTTATAATGAATCGGAATCTCCAAAAGCATCTGAACTATCAAATGGGGTACATACTGGAGTTGAACGAGAGGTTGAATTGTTCAAAAAAGATATGTCTAAAAGTATTAAAGAAATTCAGAAGAAGTGCAAAAAGAAGTTGAAGAAGCTATGCCTTTTGCAAGAGGAAGAGAAGCAAAGGTTGAAGGCAGATATTGAGGAAGAAGAGGCTAAATTCGAGGAAAGGTACAAAATACAGTCAGCTGTTATTCGATCCTGCTCTCCCAATGATGTTATAAGAATGGAACAGCTTAGGGTTTTGAATATTGAATACGAAAAAGGAATTGTAGAACTGAAATGTCAACATGAAACACAACTCAAGGATCTTGAGGCCAAGCAATCAGCTGACAAACAGAAGTTTCAAGATAAAGAGGCCGCTTGGGTAGAAGATGTGGAATCTTGGGCACAAAATGAACTTCTAAAAATAGTTGCTTCAAAGGAACTTGGGACTGGGGTTGAGTCCTTCCAGACTTATGGTCAAGTACAACCTGACAATGGTCTAAAGAATCATTTTTGTGAAGGAAAGGGTTGGGATAAGGTTAAAGTCATCACAGAGACTGTCACCGAGAATTCACCTTTATCTGATAAAAGAATTGCTAACGAGGAACTTTTGGGACTGCATGGGATTATCAATATTACAGATTCTCCAGAAAATCATGCTGCTGTGAATTCTCCTTCATCCATGGAACAAGAATCTGATGGACGTGCTGTAAATGAATTTTCTTATAGAGAATTAGGACTGAGGAATGGTCCTGATACACATTCAAGTCCATGGCACCAAAACTCTGGAGACCCATCTAGCATACCTAATGGACAAATTCCAGTTGAAGAGAAAGAAACTAGAAATGAACTGGACACTGTTTGTATATTAGTAAGAGATGTATCCCCGGGAACAAGTGGGATGGTCAATTTTACCGAGTGTCCACAGGATGCATCTCCTTTGAGTCCCCCATCATCTAGGACTCAAATGTCTGATAAAGGTCGACTAGAGGTCCCATGTTTAGATAGGGTTTTATCACCAACGACTTGTCAAGCTGTTTGTTCAAGTGATGAAGGTCCAAATAATATGTCCATTTCAAGTCCACTTTTGGAGCAACGAACTACTGATGGAGTCCCTTCGAGTATTTCAGCAGCGGCTGATTGTCTTGATGATATAGAGCATTTAACAAATGCTGCAGAAGAGCGGGAAGGAGCACCTAAAACCATGGCAGAATTGTCCCAAGAGTCTCCAGTATCCAGAACAGTTAATGTCATGGATCATCCAGAACAAGTGGAGCAATTATCTATAGACTCCACTCCTGACCATGAAGCGTATGAGGAATTGCAGCGTTCTTCTGAACAACCTGAACTGGTATCTAGTACAGTTGATGTTGTAGCAGCCGATCAATCCAATCAGGCTTCACTGATTGTGAATCCTGTAAAACAGGTGCAACAATTACTATCTGCAGAGCTCCCTTCCCACCTGAATTCACCTAATTTTTGTTTGTCAACTGAAGTTGAACATCAGCCAACTGTGGTTCCAAATCAAGACGTGCAATCTGACTCAAACTTGGAATATTCACATGGAGTTGTGGTGCACCCTGCCTCAAATTCAGACCCTAATACAGTTACACCTAGTGAAGTAAGAATGCAATCTGCAAACACAATAAATTCGTCATTTCCTCTGGAGATCAATTATCAACATATGGAAGCTGAACCACATTCAGCTTTCAGAAAGCTGCATTTGAGCTATTATGATCCACTCAAGATTGAATTGGATAGAATACGAAAAGTAGAAGATCAAACAATGAAAATCTATGAAGAAAAGGTTAGTTTCCGGTTTGCTTAAGTTATACTAGATTTCTGCAATGACTTTTTTGTCATTTTTTGTTATATAATATTATTCTTGCTGGGGCAGAATATGCAGTTGAAATCTGAGTTTGAAAAGGAATTAGAGGAACTCCGCAGGAAGTACGATATTAAAATTCAAGGGATTGAAACTGAATTCAAACAAAGAAAGACGACCCTCGATACAGGTCTTAATGTAGTTCGTATGAATAGGTTTTTGGCAGATGCTTTTAGGTCTAAATGCTCAAATCTTAAACCATCGTGTACATCAGGGACGCTGCAAGGTATGTTGGTTTTTTTCGAGATCTAAATTTAAATATTGCTTTTATTGCCCGGGCTTGATATGTTGAGAAAATCTAATCTCACTTCAGTTCCACTTCTACCATGTTTCTAAAAGTAATAATGGTTATCCTTGCCGTCAACTATGATCTTGACTGATCCTATTTGAACCCAAGTAAGAAGCTGGAGTTGGCAGATGCTGTGCAGATTTTCCTGAGTCCTTGGCAAGGATTTATTATACTTTTTATTATTTATCCTTTCTATGACAATTTTAAACCTCCATCCTCCGCTCCATTTCCCCCACCCCTCCAGAACGGGGAAAACTGCACTAAAGAATTTGGATGGACCACTGCCACTACGTATAGGAGGGGGCAAGGTTTTCCTTCATTTGGTGGGAATTGGAAGGGGTGTATCAAATCTAACCCTCAAGCAAACAAAGAACATCAGTAATTCTGCCGTAACCAGCTTTTTTCCTTTTTTATAGGCTAAATTAGATATGTAATTTTTGAAAGTCCTGAACTAATGAATGCTATATAATGATTGCATCAGTATTTTTTTTGGGTCTGGAAATATATACTAGTTCGCTTGTTCGAGTATATGTGCATTGTTTATGTATTGTGCTCATGAGCAGACATTCATATAACTAGATATGGATGCTTGCAGATATTCAGATTTTGATTTGAGTCTTTTCTAATCTTTATTTATGGTCAGATTCGAGTTTTGCGCAGCAGCAGTTGCTTCCGCCCTCAAGACAACAAAATGCTAATTGGCCATCCCTTGTTGCTGGTTCTTCTTGTGGTCCTTCTGCGACCAGTCGGCAGACTCCATCCACCAAGGGTAGCTCTCAGCTTACGATACATCCTATACGGAGTGGTTACAATACATCAGGATTTCCCCCCAATGCTTCTTCAAGATCACCAGTTATCAACACCATCTCTTTGCCAGTAGGAAATCTTCAACATGGTGGTGAGATTCGCGCCCCTGCACCTCATCTCCAGCCTTATAGACCATGACATAACTTTCTTTTTTTGTTCCCTCCCTTGTTGGGAGAGATTCTTACATGAAATATGTAGGGCAAACATTGTAGTACTGATACTGATGCCAATAGTTTTTTTGTCATCCCTTTGTTCTAATTATAGTTATACTAAAATGTATATATGTAATTAATTGTCTGCCTCGTTTTCTCTGGCATGCAATGAGTCATGAATGGCGGGCGATTAACATGAAGCACAGGGAATTAAACTGTATAGTTCTAGAAACGATTAGCAAAAGTTTAATATGCAACTGGGCGTGTGAAAGGGAGATACTTTTAAAATGACTAATAAATTTTCCTTGTAAAGAGGAAAACCATAAATTTTTTTCTCTATCCTTGTGGCATTTGAACATGCATTTTGGAAAGTATTACTGATACTGTATAGAATGCTTGGCAAATAACCTTGCTTCTTAAGTATTATCCCAAGAGTTTGACCTTCAGTTTTTCGTGTATGGCTATATTTAGATGATAACTTTTAAAAAAATTACATTATCAGTATGTTTTAATTTACTTCATAATATATGTCAATTTAAACTTCATTGACATGACCAATCATTAATTTTTCATGGACGCATTTCTTTATTTACAAGGCAATTGCTTTCCCAATTATTTTAGACCGCTACCCAATCAACCTTTAAAATTTCAAAATTGCCTCATTATGAAATTGAAAATCCAAGAACTAAAAAATATTGGGAAAAAATGCAGAATAAATTTGTGTTTTGAAATTCTGGAAAAAAAATATTTTTGGAAAAGCAGTTTTGAAATATAAAAAATAGAATAAAATTATGAGAAACAAAATCTGAACATTTTTTAAATCTGAAAAATGTATTTCAAAATATCAAATCCCAAATACATTTGGAGTTACACTCTATGCCTACTTAAAAACTACATTCCGAAAATAAAATTTTGAGAAACAAAACTGGAATTTTTTTTAAAAGAGATTCTGAAATCTGAAAAATGTATTTCAAGATATCAAATCCGGAATACATTTGGAGTTACACCCCCATGCCTACTTAAAAAATACAATCCAAAATGAAATTTTGAAAAACAAAATCAGGAAACATTTTTTAAAAGAGATTCTGAAATCTGAAAAATGTATTTCAAAATATCAAATCAGGAATATATTTGTAATTACATCCCATGCTTACTTAAAAACTATAAGGATATTTTGAGTAAATGATCGGGTGGATGTCTAAATTTGTTAAACAATTGCCTTTAGATAATTAAAAAGTCCAACCTCGATGGTTACAAATGGTACAAATCCAACCTTTGACAAATTATTAACAATATTGTGGATTATATAAGAAACAAGTATAACACAGAATATAAAAATGGATGGCTACAGATTGCAGATTAGATGCCATATGCTTATAATTAAATTTCTTTGTTATTACTATGACAACTTATTTATGACGATTTTAGAAAAAAAATTAAAATGGGATATTAAACTTATAAACTATTTTTTTATATAAATCAACATGTTTTTAAATATATATATATATATATATATATAATAAGATAAATAAATGTATAACTTTTTAAGGAATATGGCTTTGTAACAACCTAAAAAATTGTTTAAGAGTAAGTGGTATAATTAGATGAAGTATGAATATTTTATTATTAAAATGTAAAGTTTATAAATATTAAAAGTTAATTATTCAAACTTAATTTAAAAAAAAAAAAAAACAATCTCTCTCAAACTATTTTTCCTTTTTTTTCTGATTTTTTTTTTTATGATTATGATCAATTTGTTATTTCTTTCAAATATAAGGACCAATAATAGGAATCAAGAGAGAAGTTATCCAAACATAATGTTTTTTAGAATAAGTTATTGAAGGAGATTCTTAGTTAAGACTTCCAGTTATTTGTTCCTTAGGCGAACCAAATGTTTATTGGGTGAGAAATTTTATTTTGAAATTTTAAATTTATGTTTAAAATAAATTTATGTTAAAAGGTTTTTCTCTCTTCTATTATAATTATATTAAATGGTATAATGTGTGATTGATTATCTATAGAGTAAAAAATTATATAAATTTCATGTTAGTGATGTTTGATTTGAGTTAGAATTGTATGAACACCTTGTATATGACACAAAGTATGTTGTAAATATAATCATTTCTAAGGAATGGAATACCATTTTGATAGATGCATATGACATCTATTGAATTAGAGATTCGTACTAAGGAGATATCTTGATTTTACTGATATATTGGAATCACATGAGGTGGTGAAATTCAAGTGAAGTTCCTATAACTTAGTATGGAGTGTTAAAAAGAACTAATATGACAGGTCATAGTAATTTACCTTGTCATATAAGAGAACTTAGTTTCTATTGATTTAGTTGTGTTGAAGAGACAATATAGTGTTATGATACGTGTAAATCTTTGAGTCAACTAGTTTGTAGTGGTGTTCTGACTTGAGTTGTAGACTCTCTCTCTATATCTATATATATATATATATATATATATATATATATTATATTTGTGAAAGACACTTGATTATGTGAATGATTTAAATGATTGAGATTAATTTTGAGATGTGTAATTGTAAGTGTTCAACAAAATACTTGTATTATAAGTGTTCAATGACATCTCATAACTCATGATAATCAAACAAAACTCTCATTTGCACACACCACCGATTGTAATTTTTTTTCATCAAAGATAGGGACCGATAATTGGGTAGAGTTCATGGTAACAGACTAGCTCTTGATACCAGTTGAAAGTTGTAGCAACTGATTAAACGTAATTGCACAAAATTGCAAAACTATTGAACTGATCTTATTACTTTTAATTTACTTCAATAATATATATAATAAAATTATAATTACTGAAAGTTATAAAATAAGGATACTAACATCTGGTATTAGTGTACTTTTAATTCAATTTTGTCAATGGTAAAAACTATTTTGTTCATCGAAATAGATAAATATGAAGTGTGACTACAAGTAACATGCAAATTGTCTTCCAATATGTCTTGAAGAAACTTGACCCATTAAGGATAAAAACCAAATTTATAGAAACATAAAAAATTTCTGGTCGGATTCACGTGGGTGAACGAGGAAAGAAAGTTATGAATACCAATAATTTAGTCCAAAGAATTATGCATATGCGGATATATTTCATGGCTGAATTTTATATGTTGCAGAAACAATAAAAAAACTTGATTATATTTCAATGTTTTCTATGTTTTGGATTCCTTCCTAAATTGGTTATTGAATTTCAGAAGTTGTCTATATATTATGAAGTACTTTTGTCTAGTTTCTAAACTTATGTTTTTGACAAAATAACATTTTTTTTAATCTAAACTTCAAATAATCATTGATTATTTTTATGTTTTAATAAATATTACTTATGTTCCTTATATTTTAATAAAGTAGTAATAATTGCTTGTTATCTTACTTTAAAATATCATATTAATTAAACTTAGAAAAATAAAATTTAAAACTTTAAAATATACAAAAAAAAAATATATTGAATGATTTAATTATAAAATAGTATTTTCATTTTTTCTAATGTCTTGTAAGATTGCATCCATATATTATAAAGGATTATCTATGTGGTGTAAAATCTATGTTTGAATTTTTTTGAATCGTGGTAATATCAGAAATGAAATTAATCATTAACTTGAGGATCAAGAAAACATATTACAAAAGTGAAAAATAAAACTGACATCACACTCTATTAAAATAGATATTCATCTAACTTCTAACTTATATTATTTTTATTTATATTAAAAATATAAATGTAACATTAAGGTAATACATTTAATCATATATTTAATAGTTATTTATTTATTTTATAATATTTTAAAAATATAATTTTGTTATACTTTTACAAAATGCTATATAATTTGTATGATATTTAAGTTTTAGTGAATATTAATTTTAAAAAATGAGTAATTTGAGTATTATTTTATTAAAAACATAATAAAAATAATTGTCATTTATTAAAAATATAAAAATGAAAGTCTATTTAAAGACTAGATGAAAGCGACTCACATATTATTAAAAACATAAGAAAATAATGTGTTTATTTTAAAATTATAGAATATGTTAAATATTATTTGACATGAGATAAAGAAAGAGATAATTAAAAAAATTTGTTTATTATAAAACATGAAGTCTTTTATATTTCTTTTGTTAAAAAAACTCGTTGTGTTAATTTCATGATTTATATTTTTGTCAGTCAAAATTATTTTTGTGTCATCATTTCCAAAGAGTTTTATTTTGTCAATGTTGTTCTTTTTTAAGTGATGTTGGTTAGAGTTTTCTCCCTGAATATAAACAAAATATTTTTTCACTCATATTTACACAATATTTTCCGTTAATATAAATTGTGTTTATATTTACTTCATTTCACTTTGAGTTGTTATTCGATCAATTATAAGAACTTTTTTATTTATTAAATTTGATAAAACTACTTTCTGATTTATATCAGTAAAAAAAAATATTGTTAAAAATGAGACTATCTTTTTATTGAAGTAATTTATTTTAATCTTTATTAATATTAATTAATTTTTTATTGACACTAATAAAAATATTTATTTGTCCATATAATTCAATACTTTTCTTTCATATTTTGTCTTGGTTTGTGTTGCGTTTACTGATAAGACTAATATTCGGTGGATGTTTCGTAATCAATGAAATACTTATCTTAATTACTATGGAAAAATCGGGTTTAGAGTTACTCATATTTTGTTGTAAAGAAAATGCGTGTGCTGATAAATTGGCTAATTTATGATTTATTCATAGATAATCATTTCATTGGCATAATAGACTTTCATCTAGTTTGTTCTTATAATTATTTATGAATATGTATAACTTACCTATGTATCGTTTTTGCTAACATATGGATTTTGGTCTAGTCCCTCATATTTTTATATTTTTTTGATAATAACTTTTTATGTGATAACAGATAATTGTTCTTACTTGAAGTTTCAGCATAATTTATCAAAATTTTATTAACCATTGTCAATCATAATTTTTTAAGTAAAAATCGATAATATAATTTTTTTTATTAATATATGCATAAACTATTCTTTGATTGACATTATTATTTAATGATATTTTTTATATTTAGTGATAAATATATATTTCATTTCTATAAAAAAATTAAAATTTAATAAATTTAATATATTATAGTTTCTTAAAAACTATAAAATTTTCAATTCAATTACAAAAATAAAAATTATATATATATAATTATATTGAAAAAAATGGGTGTAGAGTAATTTGGTTGGTGCATCTCATTGGTTCCCTGTCCATTATGTGGTCATTGTCTTTGTGATTGCACACAACAAATTACATAACTGGCTTTTGATTTGACTATGATTTTGCATTGAGGACACAAACCACCACACATCACTTTAAATTATGATGTAGTGCATGTTTCCCTACTTTTTTTGGCATTCCATTAACTTTCACAACCAACACAACACACACTCCCACTCTACCATTCAATTTTGGCTACTTCTCTTCCCACCAATGCATTTATTTTTCACAACAAGCTTCCTTATACCCTTAAATAACACTACTAATTTACACTTTAATTTTCTCACACTAATCACTATCTTCTCCACAACCACCTCTCACTATTGCTTTCAATAATTTTTTTATCCTAACATTCAAGTATAAATTATAATGAATTAAATATTGTTTTCATTCCTATATTATAATATAAAATTAATTTTTGTTTAATTCAAATTTTAGATTTTCTAAATATTTGTAATAAGAGAATTATTGAAATAAGTTATTATCGTATTTTTTCTACACAACAAATGAAAACTAGACAAAGACTCATTCTAGTTCTAATAGTTTCCTTACTATAAGTATTTAGTAAATATAAAATTTGAACTAAAAAAAATTAATTTCTTATAAAATTATAAAGACAAAAAATATATTTAAACCAATTTAGATACTGTACCGGTGGTACCAAGTGAGTCATGTCACTCGGCATCGTGATCGACCGGCCAGTTGGTTAATTACATTAAAGACACAATTATAATAAATGACAAGTAACGAAACACCCTACAAATTAAGGTCCCGATCAAATTTGGATGACACTCCGAGAAATCAACTAACACTGATTTATTGAAGGTATTCTCCAAACATATCTTCCTATAAATCAGGGATACACTTTGAGAAATCAATTAACACTGATTTTATGCAGATATATGTTATATATGACCCATCAATCAGTTGGGCCATTACTAAATGTTATAAAAAAAAATCCCCTACAATAGAGTAAGGTACGTTTTTTTTCCAGTTTTACAATACACTCAAATAACACATAGTACTTACTTGGTTATGGGACAACATTCTACAGGTTTACTCCCGACCGAGCGTCTAAGAGCTAAGGAAAATTTTTTTTCAAATGTGAAGGAGTGAAACATCAAAGAACGAGAGTGATTGAGCGACCAAGGACAACAACAATTGTTACTGTAAATCTCAAATATTATCTAAGTTCACTTTATCTATATAAATACATATACTAATTTTTTAATTTCTTATATTAATTTCTTTGAGAAACTCAATAAACTAATATAGGTTGTAAAGAAGCTCAACAACCCAATTTGAAAAAGAGAGGTCTAAGAAAAATAAGATGAAGATGATTAATGAACAAACCCACCATCCTCTTACACAGTCACAATCACATTGAAAATAGACAAGCCATGATATTGCTAAAACTCAGACACAAAGAGGACCCATTTTGAAACAAAGGAGGGGTTCCACTTTATGATTAAAATCACAACTCTTCTTAAACTTTTTAGGTGAAATTCATACTGTGACAAAGAATAAAAATATAAGGAATACAATAGTCTAATCATGAATTTTGGATAGTGTCAAAAGTAGAGGTTTTATGAACAATTGCACAAGTTCTAAAAAAACAAGTATATAACAAAAGCATGTTTTCATTAATAATACTTCTTTTTTTCTAAAATGACAGAAATTTTAATCTTAAAAAAAATGATGCTCTTCCGTTTTGATTTTTTTTCCATTTTTCTCTCAATAAATAGAATCAATATTTACATTTTTAGGTACTTTTCTCAATTATATATTAATAAAAGTAATTTATTTATTAAGAGAGTAAAATTATTTTAATATTTTCTTTTCTTACTGACAATTTTGTTGTTCTTAACTAATATATAAAAAAAAAAGCATACATGATTTATAACCATGCAACTGCAAGTAATAGCTCATAATTTTTGTGAAAAATAGTAAGATTTTATCGATTGGCCCATGAATTTAATAAAGAGAAATATTTATAATCAGGAGAGAGAATAATAAGGCCTTAATACAGAGAACTATTTATATAGAAAATTGTATGATTAAAAAGAGAAAGATAACATAAATTCATTCAGATGGTGATTTGTTTAATATTGAAAATGATAAAAAAAAAATCCAACATTTTTAGAATATGAACATCAGAAAAAAAAAATATTGTGATATATATCCCGCATGATAGGTTATATTTTAGGTGAAATTAAACTCATGGTTTCTATTTTATTTTTAGGTTTAGTTTTAGTTTTTTAATGAAGTCACTTAACTTTTGTATTTTTAAAGTAAGTCAGAATAATTATTTTTGTTATGTCAATTATGTTTAATGTTTAAACAAAGAAATTGATATTTTTTTATTTTTCTAATAACTTTCAAGCACTTCACTCATTTATTATATCTAAATCAGTCACATTCTAGCTAAAAACAGTCCATCAAACAAGACGTTGATGCAAAATAAAATAATTGTATCTTTATTAAGGCATATTTTTATAAGATAAAATACAATAAATGCATATATTGAAACCTCACAAGAGTATAAAAAAGTATATCATGAAATTAATATCTGTAAAGGCCGATATCACACTAGTATATATATATATATATATATATATATATATATATATATATATATATAATATATATAATTTTTTTTTTTTTTTTTTTATATATTTTATATATTTTTATTTTTTTTTTTTTTTATTAAAGTTTTTATTTTTTTATTAT
>Ga0123342_1006741_pt1 | contig 15718 bp, 8 predicted proteins | sample Turbeawhitnodule_FD_89960 | JGI IMG/M metagenome (GOLD analysis project Ga0123342, IMG submission 89960) | Root nodule microbial communities of legume samples collected from Mexico - Turtle bean Mexico white nodule | ecosystem: Host-associated > Plants > Roots > Nodule | place: Mexico: Nepantla... | reverse complement strand
TTCAACAACTTATTCACCTTAAAATCAATATAAAATATTCAGAATTAACCATTTCAATCAATATATTACTTTACTCTTCAAAAGAGACAATCCTGCAAGCAGAAATTTGAACTGGTGACCACGACACCCCACATCCAGATCTTCTAACTTAGGATTTTATAAAATAAATAAAACTAGTTTCCCTTACCTGGACTTGAGCAGATGCTCACTAAGAGCTCCAACCTACCAAAAGCATAAGGATAACATAACCTGCACCATAAAGTCCTGATAAAAAATCTAACTATATCACTAAGACCTTTATCTAGCAGAGACTAATCTTGAAGATAAAAACCTCACATGCAAACTTAAACTAAAATGCAACCCTAACAAGATCAAAACTAACTTAAAAGAAAATGAGCCAAGAATGAACTTACTCTATCTAGGATTCTGCGGGAAATCTCGTAGAGTTCACTTCCAGGAGTTCAATGGCAGACTCCGATCATCAAACTGATGAGCGAGGATGTCAGAATCTTAGAGAGATGGTGGTTCTTTTAAAATAAAACATAAATAACTAAACTTCTATTTATATAGTTTTTTCCTTTTAATAATAAAATATTCAGGTGTCATTTTAATTGTACAATTTCTACTCTAAGACTATTTTTCTCGGTCCTTACACTTTTACTAATATTTTGAATTAAAATATTAATATAGCATTGGTAATTTGCATCACGACATTATTTTTAATAAATATGAGTATCCATAGCCAAATTTAAATGTTTATTTTGATTGAATAAAATTTGAAAAGTATTAAAATTTAGAATATATCTAAAAATCATCTCATTATAATCTATCATATCATGTTAATAAAATTATCTCCAAACTTAATTTAATATGTCTCATAAGAGTAATTTTTGTTTAACATGTGGAGGAAGAGTTTATTTTGGTGGTGGTGCTAACCTTATTCACTAGTCTTGGAGGAAATAAACTAAAATATTTAATGGAAGGAAACTATACAAAGAATACAAAGTGACTCATTTTGATGTTTCTGTTTTGAATTTCATACAATATTGGACAAACATAGATGTGTTAGAATTTATTTGAGAGGTCAATTTAGAAGGTTATCTACTGTTTATATCACAGTATATAAATACAACATAAATCGCATTTATTCTTTGTTGTTTTTGTTTATTGTAAAAAGACATATCTTGTATTTTTATATTTTATTCTAGTTTCTTTGGTATTATAAAAAAATCATTCATATATATATATATAAATTGTTTAATATCATACATAATATTTAATAGAATAAATCTTTAAATATAATAAAGTAGAGGATGAAATATTCATCATGATATATTATTAGCCTGACATGAAAAAATATTTGGATATATATATTAATAAAAAAATCCAAACCAAACAAAAAAATAATAATTTGATTTTTTTTTGTAACCATACTTAACATAACTTCTATTTTTTATTTATATATATTTTTAACGGAAAAATCAAATCAAACTACAGTCACAAATGCTGGTGATATATTTGAAAAATATATAATATCACACCATGTATATAATTTTGTCATGATAAAAAACAAGGATGTATCTAATTTTGCCATGATAAAAAACAAGATAGTGTTTAGTTCATCATGGTTGTGACAAGGAAAGTGGTGATTTTAGTCTATCTAAAACCTTGAAGTATTGTTAAATCTAAAATAAACAACTTCAAATTTTAAAGTTTTGACTACTGGAAACAAATATTAACTTTCATCTTAATTAAAATAAAATAATTTATATTAGGCAAAGTCTTAACATATTTCATTATAAGTGTTATAATTTAATTTGACCTATAATTTATCCTATGATTTATTATTCTTTTATTTATTTTATCAACAAAGATGAAGAAGGTCAAAAAAGGTAATAATATACCATTAAAAAATATATATTACATGAAAAAAAAAAGAATAAAAAAACCTATAAATGGACTTTCCTCTAGTGTCCTATATGCTATCATCCAACACAAAACTATCAACCAAAAAAATAGTTTACTAATCTAAAATCAATTACAAAAATTATTCATATCTTATACAAATGTCAAATTTGTGCTATTAAGGAGAGTCGCAATAGGAAGTAAAAAAAAAAGACTTTATATTTTTTCACAAGAACTTGTTATTTTGCACTAGACCAAAACGCAAAGGTATATTTTTATATATAAGTTTTGTCATTCAGTCCCTTCTTTATATTGATTTCATCTTAATGATTGCCAAAATTCAATTGGGTGGACACACAATTAGAATGAAGAACACGAATTTATGATACTTATCATGAATCTAAGTTTTTCCTTATCTATATGAGTTTCATTTTAATGACTACAAACATTCAATTGGAGGATAGACCAGTCAAATAAGAGAACAAAGATTTATGATACTTATCATAAATTCAAGTTTTCCCATAAGAGCTTGTTATTTTGCATAAGGCCAAGAAGCAAAAAGTCTATCACTAAAGTATACTGACAATTAGTATATATATATATATATATATATATATATATATATATATAATTACATAGAATATCTGACATTCAGTCTCTTCCCTGTGTTAGTTTCATTTTAATAATTGCAAACATCCAATTGGATGGATACACCAGTCAAAATAGGAGAACAAAGATTTAAGATATTTATTATGAATTCAAATTTTCCCAAAAGAGTTTGTTATTCTGGATAAGGTCAAGAAGCAAAAAGTATACTACTAGTATACTGACAATTAGTACCATAAGACAATCAATATATAATTACATAGAATGTTTGTCATTCAGGCCCTTCTTTGTATTGGTTTCATCTTAATGATTGCAAATATCCAATTGGATGGACACATAGTTAGAATGGAGAACAAGAATTTATGATACTTATCATGAATCCAAATTTTTCCTCTTCTGTATTGGTTTCATTTTAATGATTACAAACATTCAATTGGAAGATAGACCAGTCAAATAGGAGAACAAGTATTTATGATACTTATCATGAATCCAAGTTTTCCCATAAGAGTTTGTTATTTTGCATAAGGTCAAGAAGCAAAAAGTCTACCACTAAAGTATACTGACAATTAGTATATATAATTACATAGAATGTCTGACATTCAGTCCTTCCCTGCATTGGTTTCATTTTAATAATTACAAACATCCAATTGGATGGATACACCAGTCAAAATAGGAGAACAAGGATTCAAGATATTTATTATGAATCTAAATTTTTCCAAAAGAGCTTGTTCCCAAAAGAGTTTGTTATTCTGAATAAGGCCAAGAAGCAAAAAGTATACTACTAGAGTACACTGACAATTAGTACCATAAAACAATCCATATATAATTACATAGAATGTCTCTCATTCAGTCTTTTCTCTGTATTGGTTCATTTTAATGATTGCAAACATTCAATTGGATGGATACACGTAAGAAGTCATAAGTGTATCTTACTTTTAAGAAAATAACAAATTAATGCATTTATTTATTTATTATGTTTTTAAAAAAAAATGTATAAAGGGAAGTGCATCTGTAATACCTTTTGGACCAAAATCTAATTCATTAAAGTAAAAATTAATAAAAAAGTAACACTATAAAAAAAAAAAGTAACATAACATCTATTTTTTTTAAAAATATTTGCATGAATGTTTTTTAATAATAATTTTTTTAGTAAATATGTGCTGTAAATATTTAAATAAATTTTTTGATGCTATCCAAGAATTAAATTATTATTTTTATTTTATTTCACCTTAATTAATTTTTTATACTTATTAGTATGATAAGGTATCACAGTAAAATTGTTACGTTTTTTTTTAACTTTGATTATTTAAAATTTTAATTTAGAAAATATTAGTGAATTAATATCTAAATTATGTAAACATAATAATAAGTTGTGCTGGTTCCAAAAGAAAAGAGGAATTATTGTGTACTATGATTTGGGAGGAAACTGTCAAGTTCTTCAATTGATTAATTTCTAGTTATGGTTGACAAATATTTTAAAATTCAAAAGTCAAATTTGGCTTAAAAACTTAAAATGAGGAAAAAAAATCAGCTGTCATTTTATGATAATTATTATTAATTACAAAAAGTGTATTGTTATTTTATTTTAAATAAAATGAATTTTTAAAATTATAACATAGCAATAAACAATAAAAGAAGGAATGAGCGAAATAAATTTATTCGATAGAAAAAAACTAAAATAAAAAAAAAATGTAAAAAATAAAAATAAAAGTTTGGCGAAAGAGAAAATAAAAGATGAGAGGACAATTTTTTATTTTTATTTTATTTTATTTAATTTTTTTCAATTTTTTATTTCATTTCTATTTGTCATATATTTTTATTTTTATTTACTCTATTCTTCACTAATTAAATTAATTTTTTATTACTTTATTTCTTAATTTAAAATTTGAGTGTTTCTGTTATTTTCATAATTTTAATTTTTAAATTTAATCCAGTAGTTATTTGAACATATGTGTTATATTTCTTTTATTTAAATTTGAATGAATCCAAAGTTTGACAATATATATTAAGAAATATTTTAATAATTAAAATAAAAATGTAAGAAACTAATATATGCAAATTTAAACATTGGATAACAAAACTAGAATTCTTGAAATTTGATAACTAAAATCATATAAAAGCAAGAGATTTTAAATTTAAGAAAAAAGATTATAAATTGCTTTTATTCTTTTTCCAGTAGGGGACCATTAACCTTTTTGACTTTGAGTAGTTTTCTACACCACTTTTTAGCCATTGATGTTGTCTTTCATAGCTAGATCAACGGTTCCAAGTTCAAGAGAGCCCAACTTGGAAGGACCATGAATTTCCTCTCTGAAGTTTGATGTCATAGGAAGGATGAGATTAATGATGTGGATGGTAACATGAAGATGACATCATTATGGATGGGATGTGATGGATTATCGATTACATGAAATGCTCTGAGATTTAGGTATGAAAGAACACTGTTGTGTTAGTGAGTAATAATGCTATGAATATAAAAACATAAACAAAATATTAGAATGTGTTCCTAAGACTCTATTTTATGCAGTAAATATTTTTATCAAGGGTTAAGGAAAAATATTATGATAATAGTTCATAAGAGTTTTTATTTTATTTTTATAAAAGATATTAATTTTAATTTATTCTAAAATATCAATAAAACTAAATTATTTAAGTGGTTGATATATTACTAATATATTTTGCAATAATTTAAATAAGTGTATAATAAGAATTTAATAATGAATACACCTGAAAGAAATTTTATGTCTTTTATAATAAAGTCAGAAGATGCTCTCTCGTCGTTTACCAATGGTTAAATTAATTTGTTGCATTTGATGGTAAATTCAACTTAAACCTAGATGATGCAGTATTGAATTTAAAACTTAGTAAGAAAAAATATGTTTTTTTTTTGTTTTTTTTATCGAAATAGGAAAAAATATGTGTAACAGTCTATGATGATCAATAATAACTAATTGTGAATAGGAAAAATTCTAGAACTTTCACTTTAAGAAAATAATATTATTTTAATTTAGGTTGAAGACATTTTTAAGAAACTTTAAAAAATGTTAAAATAACATAAAAAAACTACTTTTTGAACATGCTTGCACGGATTCATTTAAATTGTTTTTTATAATCATATATATATATATATAACTTTAAATATATGTATTGTTATAAGTACAATATTAGTAACAATAGAACCCTTTTAGAGAAAATTGTGCAAATTTTTTAAATCATATATATTTTTAAATAGTTAAAGTATATTTTACATAAGGAAAGTGAATTTATTTTAAAAAAGAATTTATATATCATATTCAATTGTTGAATCAATTTTTTAAATTATTATTTTTTTGGAAAAAAATTAATTTTAGAATAAATGTTAATATATTTTCAATGTTACAATCACAGTTTTTATAAATTTATATACATCTGTAAAATATTTAATACTTAAATGAAAATAAAATAATAAAATAAAGTATATTTGAACTAAAATATCAAGAAAAAATCAATACTATATTATTATTATTATTAAAATTGTAATTTTATTACAATATCATTTATTAACATATTTATGATTTTAATAAAAATAAATTAAAAATAATGAAAAATGATATATACATATATAATTTATTATTTAAATGTATGTTTGATCATTAATTTGGAATTTTAGTATCAATAAATGTAACACATGAGTTTAAAAGATAATTTTTAATTAAATAAAAAAATAAAAAAAATAAAAATACAATATAAGCATTCACTTCTTATTTCCTTATAATTTTATCTCAAATTTTGATTATATGAGATTCTTTAAGATTAAATCTAAGTGTTTGTTGTGTTATCTGATTACATATATGAGGAGGAGATAAGTCAGTTATTTTCTATTAAGAATTTTATTTTTTTTGTTTTTTTTGTTTTTAGGTGTTTTGTGAGGGTTAATTTTGTTGGTGTCAGATTGGATAATAGAGACTTTCATTAGTTTGATAAGATTTTTAGACAAAATTATCGTCTATAGTGGTTCAAAGATTATGATTTTGACTAAAAAAGAGTCTATGAAAGATCGTACAAGAAGAGGGATTAACCTAGAGAAGGATATAGACGTTAGTTCTTATAATAATCGTCGTTTATATCTTTATATAAGTATATTAAAATATTATATTATGTAAAAAATAGGCGTCGGTTACTAAAACAATTGGCGTCTATAGTGACTTAATATACTACGGTTTTAAATCTATAAGTCAAGACTATAAACGACTTGCTCATAAATTACAATTTTATAACCAGCGCATCTAAGGTCCTAAAACACCACTGTCGAAGTGTATTTTTATACTAATGCCTAGAAGTTAGAAAATATATATTTTCTTAAAAGTTAGAAAATATATATTTTCTTAGAGAATGAGTTAATATTGACACCTATTCAATAAAATGATTATTTAAATGTATGAAAATATTATTATTGAATTAATATGCATGTGAAATGTATACCTTTATCTTTATACGAAAATGTTGGAATAATGTAACTATTATGTGAAAGTATTGGTTAGTAAGATACTTTTATTAAGGTAGTTAGTGATTTAGAAATTATTCATTCATAGTATTGGTATATGATTTTTGTAAATGGTTTATTTTTTCTTTAAAAATGTTACTTTCAGGATTGACATTGCTCAAGCTGTGACATATACTCAAGCAAGGATACCACTTGCAACACCTAAGGGGTGAGTTATGATATTACATGCCTCACTCAAGCAAAAGGAAAACAGTTATTGAAAAGTATTGAAATAGGTGAGAGAAAGGTCAAAGTAAGTATATTGCATTACGCAGATGATACTCTGTTTTTTTGTAATGACAATTTTCAGAGTTTATTTATCATAAAGTCAATTCTATATTGTTTTGAGCTGACTTCTAGTCTGAAAGTGAATAATTCTAAGAGTAGAATTGGAGGGGAAGGTGTTAATCTGAGTAGTTGAAATAGTTTTTCTTCAATCCTCAATTGTGGTTTGATGAAAATTCCCTTTACTTATTTGAGAATGGTGGTGGGAGAAAATTATAAGAGATGTAATTCTTGGGAATGTGTGTTAGGAAAGGTATGAAAAAGATTGGACAAGTGGAAATGGAATGACTTATATATGGCTGGTGGGATTTGTATGATAAAATTTGTATTAACCTCCTTACCTTTATTTTATTTGTTGAATGTTTCTTGTTCCTGTGGCAGTGATGAAAGAACTAAAAAAGGTTCAGTCATTGTTTCTTTGAGGCTGAGGTTCGGAGGGGAGGAAAATAGCTTGGGTGTCTTGGGAAAAAAATGTACTGGCAGAGAATTTGGTGGAATAGATAACAAGCATTTTAACTATGCTTTATTAGGTAAATGGATTTAGAGGCTTAAGTCAGAGGAAAGAGGTTTATAGAAAGATATTTTTGAGTCTAAATACAGGGGTTGGAGAGATCTAAAGGAGAATAGAATTAGAAATAAGGATTCGTTGTGGTGGAGAGATTTGAAAAAGATTTGGAATTTAGAAGAATGGGAAAACGATTTTGACGACAATGGCACGTGGGATTTGGGTATGGGAAAAAATGTAAGATTTTGGAAAGATAAGTGGTTGGAGAGAGTAGAGCTAAGGAAGGAATTTCCAAGGTTGTATGGTCTATCATTAAATAAAGATAATACGTTGAATCAAGTTAGGGAGTGGTCCGGTGTTAGTTGGAGTTGGAAGTTGGAATGGAGAAGGAACTTGTTGTTTAGGAGTCAGATTAAGTAGATCAATTGTTGTCTATGTTAGTCAATAAGGAAGTGGTCAAGGAAGCTACTGATTGTGAAAAAGTTGATAATTGGATTTGGAAGGAGGGGGATTCTAGGAGGTATACGGTTAAGTATGCTTATGTAATTTTAAGGAGAGAATTACAAGGCGAAGATAGTTTAATCTTTGAACAATTTTGGAAGATAAAGTCTATCCCACTGCACAAAAACTGCTTGGAGAGTGTTACAAAAGGCTTTAGCAACAAAGGATAATTTGTCTAGACATGGTGTTGTTTTATTAAATAATTTGTGTTTTATGTGGTGTGGAAGAAGAGTCTATAAATCATTTGTTTTTTAATTGTAAAATTGATTGACTTATTTGGGGAATGTGTTATAATTGGTAAGGGGTGTCGACAATTAATCATTATGATGCGAAATCACATTTCATGCATAACAAATTTCCTTTTCTGAATGCTAAGAGCAATAGAATTTGAGGGAGTATTTGGATAGAAATAATTGGGGAGGTTTGGAAACATAGGAATGGTTGTATTTTTAAAAATGATAGAGTTGATCATGAGGAAGTTTTCACTTTTGCACAAATGAAGGTTTGGTCGTGGTTACTGAAAAAGGAACATGTAATCGTTTTTTCTTATTCAGATTGGTGATTGGAACCTTTGGAATGTATGAGATACATTAGCAAAGGTAATTGAGTTGTTTTTTCTGTCGTGCCTTATGTAATAGTATTATTTGGCTTATTTGTTGGTGTTTTACAGTAGAATGCACACTTGAACTCTAGAAGAAATCAATTTATTTAAAATACTTTGAAACTTAAATACTAATATCTATGATCCTTAATCATAACTGAAAAAATGATTGGATTCTAAAAATAAGCAAAGAAATCAGATACATGATCAAGGAAAGGAAATAACTAACTCCTAAAATCAAGGAGTACTACTTTGAATAAGTCAAACATTAACAAAATAGAAAAAAAAAGTGGCAACATTCTTAAACACGTGACTTAACACTCTTGCTTGTTTAAATGCTGCAAACTCCAAGTTTCTTCCTATGCTTCAATAACTTAACTCCAAAGTTCTAAGTACCCTTGATGTATTTGATGACTTTTTTTGCGGCCCTCATGTGAGTCTCATCTGGGAAATGCATGAATTTGGATAAAACACTTACTGCATTTAGAATGCCAAGTTTGGTTGTTGTTAAATACATTAGACATCCTATCAAGCTTTTGAATTTAGCTTCATCGACTTTGGCAGATCCATCTTCTTTGACCAACTTCTCCTTTTGATTCATGGGAGTGCCCATTGCCTTGCAATCTTACATTTGAAACTTTTTAAGTATTTTTTTGCATACTTCTTTTGACAGATAAATACTTTATCCTGACTTTGCTTAATTTCCATTCCAAGAAAGTAAGTCATTAGGCTAAGGTCTGTCATTTCAAAGACCTTCTTCATGTTTAACTTGAACTGATCGACCTGATCAAGATTATTTCCAGTGACTAACAAATCATATACATAAAGAGAGATGATTAGAATATTTGCACCATCATGCTTGACATATAGAGTAAGTTCAAATAAACTTTTCTCAAACCTAAACTAATAAAGTGATAATCTATTCTACTGTATCAGGCCCTTTGAACTTGTTTTAGGTCATATAGTGCCTTCTTCAGTAAGTACACATTGTCTTCATTTTCTTTGTCCGCAAATTCTTTAGGTTGCTCAACACAATTTTCTTCTTTAAAAATCCATTTAGGAATACTGATTTGACATCCAACTGAAACACTTTCCAATTATTTTGAGCAGCGAGAGCAAAAAGCAATTTGATTCTGTCAAGCCTAGCAACAGGTGCAAATGTGTTTGAATAATCAACTCCAAACACTTAAACTACTAGCCTTGCTTTAAGCTTGTTGACTGAGCCATTGGGATTTAACTTAGTCTTAAATACCCACTGGTGAACATATATTTATTCACATTCAATAACTTTAATAATAAATAAATCCATTTTTTAATTAATATTCATATAATTGGGTTTATTTGGGCCTTAACTATTATTTTTGTTAATTTTGTGTTTTTAAAGTAAATGATCTGAAAGAAGTGTCTACCTTTGTGAATGGGTCAAATATGCAAAAATGCAAGTTTCTTCTTGAATCAAAATAGAAAACAAATTCTCTAAAGAAGAAAGAGAAAATAAAATCTACAATATCCCAGAAACAGAATTGGAAGCAAATCTTCTGCAAAATACAAAAATTCTAGAAAGTTGGAAACTTAGAAACTATTAAGAAAATTTAAACTACAATATTTTTCCAAAATTCATGGAGCAGAAAAACCTATAAAAGGACACAAGCATCAAGGAGAAAGGGGGGAGCTTCATAGGGTTTTCTTAGTTTCTTTTCTTTTGTTTTGTTTCCGCATGGAAGGCTAAACCTTTTTGGTTGTTTCCTTTGCAATTTCCCATTTAGTTATGAGGTTTTGATCAATAAAAGTTTCGATTTTTAATTCTTTATAGTAGTTGTTTTAATATTCTAATCTTCTGGAAAACTGGTTTTTGTGAGATGTTGTACTTGAATACATAATTGAAAGTCTTCCTTATCTTAAACTTTGGTTTCTTAGTTAGTTGACATTGTTCTAATTATTTTTTTGGGCGTATAATTCAAGAGAGAGGAGATAAGCATTCCCATGGAGTATACGCATGGAACAAAGTGGGTATTGATTAAACCAGTAAACACATGCTTTATTGGTGAGTGTTAGTTGAATTAGATTGACGCATGTTCAATCTGGTTTAGCTCTGTTGGAGAATTGAGAAATGATTAATCTTTAGAGAACATGTGAAGAATTCAATGGTGGAAGAACTTGTGGATCAACCGCTTTTTAATTGCTATTTTAATCTCTTTTATATTTTATGCATAACTATCTCAACCCCCTTTTATTTTTATTATTGCTAACTTTTATTGCTTGTAAGATTCTAAACATTGATTTACCAAACTTGAGGTTATCTAACCGCTTCTATACTATCATCTCTCTAGTGTTAGACAAATCTACATTAAGATCATCTTAATTTGAAAACAAAACAACAACTATCACCCACTCCACTCCTATTATTTGTCTGTCATGTGGTTTTTCAACCAGCTCCCAAGTTTTTTCTTTCTCAATTATTGACAACTCCTCTTCATTGTAGGCATCAAATGTTTATTATGTTTTGCATCATGGTATCCAACAAGTTCACAAACAACCACATTGCATCTTTGATATATATATCAGAGAGTAATCTTGTACCTCTAAGTTAGTTCATTCTACCATTCTTCATTTACATGTTCCTTTAGAGTGTTAACAATGGATAAATGCCTTGATTTACTTGGAATCTAATTTGCCCTATTTGAGTCTTTCCAACTCTATTGTTCATCTTCCACAAAATAAACATCTCTGCTCACAATAATACGTGCAATTTCTGGTTGAAACACCCTGTAAGCCTTGGAACCAATACTATATCCAATAAAAATGTAGTTGTTGCCTTCTTGTCAAGCTTGTCACATTTGATCCATGGAATAAAAGTGAAACACAGGAAACCAAACACTTTCAAAAATTTTAGAGATGGTCTGTATCCGTACCAAACTTCAAATGGTGTCTGATCTTTCATTGCCTTTATTGGAATTCGATTTTGTAAAAGCACAACAGTGTTTGCTGCTTCCACCCAAAATTTCTTTGGGAGATTCTTTGTCTTCTTTGTTGTTACTACCAAATAGATTCATACATAATAAATTTGTTGTTACACTACATTTAGAGTTTGATAAAAATATCAATGATTCTTTACCTTCTTTGTTCCTTTTCCATGTGATGTCTTCCACTAGTTTGACTTTCACCAAACATTTAGTACTATAGCAAACCACTCTGACATCCCCAACATCATCATGATTATCCTTTACAACTACTTCTTAACACACCATAACACACCCAAATTACCCTTTTACACCTGTTGTGATGCAACATTTTATTATAAATGCATAATATTAGACACTAGCATCATTGGGTGTAAAATAAACAGTTCAAATTGCCAACTCTCTTATACTGATAAGTGTTTAATTTCAGTAATATTTCATATTAAAATATAAGCACCTATGAATATTTATTGCTAATTTACATGTAAAATAATCCCTAATTTATGAATTTATACCTGTTGAAGATGGTTTAAACCCAACAATACCTTCTTACATTTTTATGAGCTTTATTTGAATAAGAGCATTGTATTCCCAAATTTGGTATTAATTGCGGATTTTTAGGGAGAATTGGAGATTTTGAGTAAAGGAGAATATTTTGAGCTAAAAGAGAAAGCTGGAAGGTCCCATAATGGAAAAAGATGCAGAGAAAGATTGAGACTTTTTTTATGTTTTATCACTTAGCCCATTAGCGCGACACAGGAAGCGACCTAACCTTAGAAAACTAGGATAAATAGAGGGCTAGAAGCTCAATCCTAGTATGCCAGATTGAGAGAAAAACACAAGAGAGTCTCATTTTGGGACAGAGTGTTAGAAAAAGTTAAGAGCATATTAGGTAGATGGAAAGGTAGATTTCTTTCATTGGTCGAGAGGGTTTGTCTAATTAAGTCGGTTCTTTCTTCTATTCCGTTGATCTATATATCTATGTATAAGTTGCCTTCTACTGTGCTAAAACTAGCAATCTTGGTATTTTGAACTTAAGGCTTTTCAATGCGGTTCTGCTGGGAAAGTGAATTTGCTGGGTACCGAGAATGGTGGTTTGTGGAAGGAAATTCTCGAGTCTAAATACAGAGGTTGGAGAATTGGAAGAGCAAAGGATCAATACTAAGGATTCTAGCTGGTGGAGAGATTTGAAGGGGGTTTGGGGGATGGAGGAATGAGGTAGAAACTTTGAGAACTGTTTTGAGTAGAGAGTGGGAAAAAGGAAAAATGTTTGGGTGGGCAACGAAGATTTGAAAAGCAATTTTCCAAGACATTTTCTTTGTGTGGTAATAAAGAAGGTAATTTAGAGTCTTGTGGGGAGTGGTTTAATGATAGTTGGGAGTGGAAGTTAGTCTGAAGGAAATGTCTATTTGATTGGGAGAAAAATCAGAAAGTCCAGCTGTTACAAAAGGTGCAAGGAAAGGCTCTTGTCTTGAATTATGAAGATAGTTGGGTTTGGAAGGTTGGTAAGGATAGTGGGTTTTCGGTAAAGTTTGCCTATGTTAATTTAAGAGGCCCTTACGAGGGATATAGTCTGTTTGTTTCTCTATGGAAGACTTTTGCTTTGCCCTCAACCCAGTTTACTTCTTGAAGGGTGTTGCTTAATTTGGTTGCCACTAAAGATAAATTGGAAAGACGCGGGGTCTCGGTTGTTAGCAACCTTTGTTGTTTTTGCAGGATCAAGGTGGAGTCAACAAGTCATTTTTTTTTTGAATGCAGGATTGCTTGGCTAGTTTGGAAACAATGTTATGCAAGGCTGGGGATAACGTTGGTAGATCATTTTGATCTTGTTTCACACTTCTTGCATTTTAATTTGTTAAATGCTCCTGTCTAGGTAAATGTTGTTTGTGGTAGTATTTGGATTGCAATTGTTAGTGAAATCTGGAAGCACAAGAATAAACATATTTTCAAAGGTGGAGTGATTGATCATTCAGAAATGTTCACCTTTACTCAATTAAAGGTTTGGTCTTGGGTAACATCTAAATCTGTTTCTGCTCACTTTATATTTTTCGAGTGGTGCTTCGATCCTATGGCTTGTATGTTTTTGATTAAGTGAGCTTTTGCAAGGTTTCTTCCTTTGGCTAGGTTGTTTGTTGTTTTTAGTTTTGTAAGGATTAGGTTGTTTGGAAGAGGTTATGTGGATATTGTTGTGTTATATTCATGTATAAGGGTTGAGTCACCCCTAAAGTGATTTATATTTATTCATTTTTTACTTATTGATAAAAAAAATCAATAAAAATTAATTAATAATACTTTTAGAAATGTAAAGATCTTATAGATATATTAATGAAACAATTTAAATAATAACACAACTTATTGTATCTGATGGAACATTTGAATTGCTAAATGATAAACCTCCTAGTAAAGTAGTCATTTGACGTTTCATTTCCCTTTCAATCTATTGCTTCATTTGATAATGTAGAGTTTTCATATTGTTGATATTCGATTAGTTAACATTGAGATTACAATTCACTTTGAAGTTGAATGTTAGCCTTTTCTTGTTTTTGGATAATGTTAGTCAAATCTTTCTATTCTAACTCTACATCATTTGTTCTTTTGTGCATTCTCCACTTGACTTTGAACAAATTGTCTCTTTATATTTTTTTTCTGTCATGGATGCACTTCCTATATACTTTGTGAGTGATTTGATTTTGTTCCTTGTATAAATGAAAAATGTTTAACTAAAGGCGCATGTACTTTTTAAATTTATTCTCCATACACTTCACCCACATGTTAACAAAAGATAATTAATATTTAGAATATTTCAAAATATTAAATTAAATATGATATAAATATGATTAGATCAAATAAAGAAAGATTTCAAATATAAAGTAAATTTAATAGTAATACATGATATTCAAAATGTCAACATATGAAAGAAACTGTAAAATCACTTTTGATATCTCTATAAGTATTTTCATATGTAATCTTATTTACATATTTCAACTTAAAAATTCTATTCTACTGAAATAGTAAAACTTTAACAAGGAAAAAAATATAAGTTTTATCTATGCCAGTTCCAGTCCTTGGGACATACATAATTTGATCTACCTTTATTTTGGATGTGCGTTTGATACAAATGACGATGTTCATTTCTATATTGGTTTTGCAACTCTTTCATTACATGTTCTTAATCTTCTTCAATCAAACATAATGCATCCTAAAGTTATGAAGTAAAAAAAAGTACTAAATAGAATATTGTCAAAATACATTAAATATATAAATAAAAATTATTTGAGTACACTTACATGAATAAAGTTACAATCACCTTCATATGTTCTTACATTACAGTTAAATCATCTTCAGATATCTCTTTCTAAGTTTTAACTTGTGAATGAGCTTTTTGACCTATACACAGTTGCTTCAGCCTTGAAATATTTTGCATGTTTTTCACAATGCTTAAAATAAAGAAGAAAAAATTGGATGTCAAATGTTTTTCCCATTGCTATTAAGTTTTGTTCTTTTCTTTGGAAGTTTTGCATTAATGGCATGTCCACCTGACTTCTTAAATATATATATATATATATATATACCTATATATATATATATATATACCTATATATAAAGGGGATTCCCCTCTTAACTGTTCTTAATTTTTTATTTTATTTTATCCTTATATTAATATTTAATTTTATTATTGTATTATGGTCATTGTGTCATTTCTTATTCCTCTCTTAACTGCTCTTAATTTTTTTTCCATTTTATCCTTACTTAATAATTTATTGTATTAATTTATTTTGGTTATTTGGACATTTTATAATTTCAAAAATTAATAAAATAATTTTAAAATTTAT
>Ga0123342_1006740_pt1 | contig 15720 bp, 21 predicted proteins | sample Turbeawhitnodule_FD_89960 | JGI IMG/M metagenome (GOLD analysis project Ga0123342, IMG submission 89960) | Root nodule microbial communities of legume samples collected from Mexico - Turtle bean Mexico white nodule | ecosystem: Host-associated > Plants > Roots > Nodule | place: Mexico: Nepantla... | reverse complement strand
GTTCAGTGTGGTATATGTAGTTTTTGCCATCTAAGATTTTTACTTCTCTTCTTCTAATTTATATCACCGACATGTTTATATTAACTAAAAACTTTGATTGCAGTTGTACAAAGTTTAGCTGTCCAATTAGTTTGGTTCAGTGCATAAACTACAAGGTATAACCCTCACCCAATATCATAATGTGGTGTTAATTGAAACTGTAACTACCAAAAAAAGCACAGTAGTATCCCTTCAAAAACTCCTCTGGCTCAAGAAAAGTAGCATCAATCATTACAGTATGAGAAAGTGGAAGCTACAACATGGATCAAAAGAGTGCCAGAGTCACCATTTGTAACTTTAATTTGCACTTGTGTAGTTTGTGAATTGGATCCACTTCCAAAAGAGAATGATAGCTGGTAGTATATTATCTCAATATGCTTTAATTATACTTTTAGCAGTATATTATCTCAATATACAAAGAATGATGAAAGAAAATTCTAAATTTATAAGTATCATTTTAACTTTTCAATGTAATATAATTTATTATTCTTTTTGTCCAATAATAACTATCATGTAAGAAAGAAGAAGACAGTCACAAACTAAATATAATTCTTCCTTATACACCTATTAAGTGTCATTTTAATATTTTTCTAATAACAATAATATGATCACTTTAGAAAAAAATTATAATATATTTCGTCATTATTCCTCCAATCCCTCCTTTATCTATAACTTATATATAAAAAAATATGTTAAGATATGTATTGTGCCGGATGGTCCTCGGACCTCGGCGTTGACCATAGTTTTGGCGGGGCTCCGAAAGCTGGGTCCACGAGGAGGACGGGTCAGTAACTCGCGAAGCACACGAGACAGGGTAACCGAGGAGGGGGCGACATCAAGGCGAAGGGCGTGGAGGCCTCGGACCTCGGTAACCCGAACAGTAAAGATGGGCCGAAGAAAGGTGGTTTCTAAGCTGCACTTCGGTTATCAGTAAGGGAGAGGTCTAGATCGCGTTGAGTCCATGCATGGGGTGTGGATGAGTGGAAGGATGTAACACAAACAAAGAGACACTGGGAAAGAGATGACCCGCAAGGGGAGATCTGCATGCATGGCACGTGAACAGTTAGGGCACTCCCAGGGTGGATGATCCCAGAGATTGGGTGCATGAGTTGGCACCCAGGTGGTCATCCCGTGAGGGTTGCACTCCGAAAGGGAGTCTTACACACTAAATGAACCCCAGAGTGGGTATTAGTGACGCTAAGGCACACCTAGAGTGAGTCGGGTGACAGTTAGCAAAAAGGGCAGGAAACCCTAGAGTATATAGAGGGTAACAACCAACATAACAAGGTACGCAATTCTAACACAAAGTAACACACAAAGATAATACACACACAGAGCTCTCAGAGTTAAGAGTTTTTGGTGTTTCTTTGCCCTAGAGTTTGACTTGAGTGTCGGAGTGCAAACGGCCGCCAGGGCGCCCTTTGTCTTTGTGTTTTCCAGTGTTCAACCGGAGGAAAGGCATGTGGGAACACAAGGATTCTTGGACACGAGGTTGTTGTAGGCGCACTAAGACGTTTAGGTAAACCAATAGGAACATTTGGCGCCCATCGTGGGGCACGATCTAAAACGACTATCCCAACCATAAGAGCTGAGAAGGATTCATCAAGATTCATCAAGAATCGATCAAGATGAGGAATATGAGGCAAGGATCTGCTGCACCAAGTTATGGAGATGATGCAGGGCCTTCACGAAGCGATGGCAGCGTCAAGAGCTGATCAAGAACGCATCCAGATGGATCTAGCTGCGTCGCAAGCAAGAAACGAAGAGTTACACAGAACCAATGAGGAGTTGCGACATGATTTGCGAAATCTGGCAGGGGATTGTGGTAGAGCTGAAGGATTTGATAGTTGTGCCCAACATAGCAGAGAGGTTGAAGATGCCGCCCAAGACTGACAAGAAGCTGGGACCCCACAAGGAGGCTTGGTGCGAGTTCCACCAGGCGTTTGGTCATCCCATACGCAACTGCTTGGCGTTGGGGCACCAGTTGGACGAGCTGGTGAAGAGTGGGTTCCTAAACGACTACCTAGCGGAGCCACAGAGGGATGAGACCCAAACAGCGTCAGGTGAGGACTAGGGGCACGAGATGCCCGTTCATGGGGAGATCCACACCATCTCGGGGGGTTTCTCAGGTGGAAGGTGCACTGCTTCTCAGCGCAAGAAGTATGCACGATCGGTTATGTTAGTAGAGGCGCAAGTGGTGGATGACGCGCTCGACGTCGACCTTACTTTCACGAAGGCCGATCTTCAAGACATCATTCCCCATGACAACGACCCTGTGGTGATTTCTGTTGTAACCGCAGGGAGGAAGGTGCACCGAGTGCTAGTGGACCAAGACAGCTCAGCGGATGTGATGTTTTGGTCCACCTTTAATAAGCTGCTATTGTCTCCCGACCAGTTGTGGCCTCACACTAAGTGGTTGTATGGCTTCGCGGGGGACCAGGTAGTGGTGCGAGGGCATTTGGAGTTGAGGACCACCTTTACGGATGGCTTTGCGTCCCGCACAAAGAACGTAAGGTAATTGGTGTTTAATGCTCCCTCAGCCTATAATATTTTGTTGGGGAGACCAGCTTTGAATAGGTTGAGGGCGATAGCATCAACACGCCACATGAAGATGAAGTTGCCGGACTTGAGCGGGAAGGTGATAACCATCAAGTCAGACCAGCAAGAGGCTAAGAGGTGCTCTGAGAACAGCCTCAAAACGAAGAGGGGGGTGTTCATGGTTACAGAGCGCCCACCTAGCAAGAACAGGGACGACCGCGCATGGACCTCCCGCGCAGAGAGCGCTCGGGAGAGGCGGCCCGAGCCAACAGGGGATATCGTGGAGAGGCAGATTGGGGGCAGAACGTTCAAGCTTGGTAAGTCGTTGGACCAGGCGGAGCAAGACTAAGTTGCTGGGGTGATAGCACGACACTTGGACGCCTTCGCATGGTCCGCCTCGGACATGCCAGGCATAGGCCCAGATTTCCTGTGTCACCGCCTCACCATGGACCCCAAGGTCAGGCCTGTCTGCCAGAGAAGAAGGAAGTTCAATGAAGAGAGGCGGCAGGTCATTAAGGAAGAAACAAAGAAGTTGTTGAGTGCCGGTCACATAAGGGAGATCCAATACCTTGAGTGGTTGACAAATGTGGTCTTGGTGAAGAAGGCCAACGGGAAGTGGAGAATGTGTGTAGACTTCATCGACCTCAACAAGGCATGCCCGAAGGATTCGTACCCCTTACCAAGCATCGACGCCTTGGTGGACAGTGCTTCGGGCTGTAGGGTGCTTAGTTTCCTAGACGCTTTCTCTAGGTACAACCAGATTAAGATGCACCCTAGAGACGAGTGCAAGACAATGTTTATGACCGAGACGTCCTGTTACTGCTACAAGGTGATGCCCTTTGGGTTGAAGAATGCGTGCGCCACCTACCAGAGGTTGATGGATAGGATCCTTGCACCCATGATAGGTCGGAATGTGCAAGCCTATGTGGATGACATGGTGGTGACCTCGCAGGTGAGGGATCAGCATGTGACTGATTTAGAAGAGCGACAATAGCTAAGTATCTGCTGAAGCTAAAACCCGCGAAGTGCGTGTTCAGGGTGGAAGCGGGTAAGTTATTGGGTTTCCTACTCATCGAGCGTGGGATAGAGCCATACCCGGAGAAGTGTGCTGCAATCCTTGCCATGAGAAACCCGGTCTCGGTGAAGGAAGGGCAGCTGTTGACTGGGCGGATGGCCGCTCTGTCCAGATTTGTATCAGCTAGAGGGGACAAGGGCCATCCCTACTTCCAGTTTTTGAGGAGGAATAGCCGATTCGTGTGGACCGAAGAGTGTGAGGAGGCATTCCTCAAGTTAAAGGAGTATTTGGCCACCCCCCGTCGTGTTGTGCAAGCCACAGTCAGGCACGCCGCTTCGATTACACTTCGATGTGACAGAACGGGCGATCAGTTCGGTCCTCGTCCAAGAGCAGGACCAAGTACAGAAACCAATATACTTTGTAAGAAAAGTATTGCAGAGGCCGGAGGTGAGATACCAAGCCCTAGAGAAGGCAGCGCTGGCTGTCGTGTTGTCGGCTAGGAGGCTTCGTCATTACTTCCAGAGTTTGACAGTGGTGGTGATGATGGACTTACCTATCCGGAAGGGTGCTACAAAAGCCGGACGTGGCAGGAAGGATGGTATGTTGGGCGGTGGAACTTTCGGAGTTCGATGTCCAGTATAAGCCCCGAGGCCCCATCAAAGGCTAGGTATATGCGGACTTTGTGATGGAGCTCTCATCGGTGGACACACGGCAAGAGAAAGCCAACTTCAGAAGAGTGCTCTCTGTGGATGGGTCTTCCAACCAGCAAGGTAGTGGAGCTGGTGTGATTTTGGAAGGACCAAATGGGTTGTTGATTGAGCAAGCCGTAAGGTTCGCTTTCAAGGCCAACAATTACCAGGTAGAGTACGAAACCCTCATAGCCGGGATGCTCTTAGCCAAAGAGATGGGAGCGCGGAGCTTGTTGGCAAATAGCGATTCCCTTTTAGTCACAGGTCAGGTGACCGGGGAATATCAGGCCAAAGATCCACAGATGGCCGCGTACTTAGGGTACGTCCAGATTCTGAAGGGCTCGTTCGCAGTGTTTGAGCTAGTGCACGTCGCAAGGGAGCAGAATGCCCGAGCTGACTTGCTAGCCAAGCTTGCTAGTTCGGGCAAGGGGGGAAGGCAAAGGACGGTCATACAGAAAACCTTCAAGGCACCGCGAACATTTGTTGCTAACAACATGGTAGGCGTTCACAGGTCAGTACTGCTAGAGGAGGGGCGAGGAGTCATTGGTCGTTGACTCAGGAGACGCTGAGAACGCCAAGTGTAAGGGCTTACCCAGTTTTGGAGGGGGAGCAAACCCAAATATGCATAATTGAGGAAGGGGACACATGGATGACGCCCTATAGGCGCTATCTGGCCGATGGGATACTTCCATTAGAGTCCGTGGAAGCCAAGAAGATAAAGAGGAACTCTGCCAAATACACCCTCGTCGACGAGGAGTTGTTCAGACATGGGTTCAGCCACCCGATTTTGGTGTGTGTGAACGGAGACCAGTGTACACGAATAATGGAAGATCTCCACGAGGGAATTTGTGGTAGCCACGTGGGAGGGCGGTCCTTGGCGTCGAAGGCTGTCCGTGCAGGTTATTACTAGCCAACAATGAGAGAAGATTGCACGAGGTACGCCCAACACTGTAAGCAGTGTCAACAGCACGCCGACTGGCACAAGGCGCCGCCAGAAGAGTTGAGGTCAATTTATAGCCCATGGCCCTTTCACACATGCGGAATCGACATTTTGGGGCCCTTTCCTTTGGCGGTAAGGCAGATGAAGTACCTTGTGGTAGCCACAGAGTACTTCACGAAGTGGATAGAGGCTGAGCCAGTAGCGCAAATCACAGCTCACAAGATCCAACACTTCGTATGAAAGAATATAGTGTGCCGTTTTGGCGTGCCGAGGCGTCTAACTTCCGATAATGGCACACAGTTCGCGAGCCAACAACTGGGCAAGCTATGCATAGAGGTTGGAATAAAGCAGGTGTTCGCTTCAATTGAGCACCCCCAGACAAATGGGCAGGTTGAGTCTGCCAAAAGAGTTCTACTCAAAGGTCTAAAGAGAAAACTCAAGAAGGCTAAAGGAACCTGGGTAGAGGAGGTTCCTAGAATAGTGTGGGTTTACCACACCACGCCTCAGTCCACCACTAGAGAGGCACCCTTCAGCTTGGTGTACGAGTCAGACGCAATGATTTTGGTAGAGATTCAGGAGAGCTCGCCACGTTTCCAGAGTTTCGTGGCTGAGGAGTCTAACGAAGAGAGAAAGGTGAACCTGGATCTACTGGATGAGGTCAAGGAGGAGGCGAGGATCAAAGCTGAAGCATTAAAGAGGAGGGTGGAGCACAAACACAGCTCGAAGCTGAGGTCCCGACAGCTCCAGGTCGCCGACCTGGTGATGCGGAAGGCTCACCCATATCAGCTAGAGAACAAGCTTTCCCCCAAGTGGATTGGTCCTTTCAGGGTGACAAAGGTCCTTGGAAACGGGGCGTACAGACTTGAGACGTTAGAGGGAGGAGCAATTCCTCATACTTGGAATGCGGCCAATCTCAAGTTTTATTTCAGTTGAACTCTAGCATTGTACATAGTTTCAAGGGGACGCTCTATTTCCCTTTTTAAGGGTTTTTTAAAGAGGTCGCCCAATAAAATTGCGTTTGAAGTACACATATTCTCAAATTTCTTGTACAATGCAGCGAAAAACCTGTCGTTTTTGTGTTTAGACACTTCGAGAGGGAGTGGCAGCCTCCGTTTGTGACGCCTCCCTCTCGAGTGTGGGCGCCAAGTGCGAACAGCAAGGTTCGGCCAGCGACGCATCTGTCGTTTTGGTGTTTAGACACCTTGAGAGGGAGTGGCAGCCTCCGTTTAGGATGCCTCCCTCTCGAGTGTGGGCGCCAAGTGCGAACAGCAAGGTTCGGCCAGCGACGAACCTGTCGTTTTGGTCTTTAGACACCTCGAGAGGGAGTGGCAGCTTCCGTTTTGGGATGCCTCCCCCTCGAGTGTGGGCGCCAAGTGCGAACAGCAAGGTTCGGCCAGCGACAAACCTGTCGTTTTGGTGTGTAGACACCTAGAGAGGGAGTGGCAGCCTCCGTTTAGGATGCCTCCCCCTCGAGTGTGGGCGCCAAGTGCGAACAACAAGGTTCGGCCAGCGACAAACCTGTCGTTTTGGTGTTTAGACACCTAGAGAGGGAGTGGCAGCCTCCGTTTAGGACGCCTCCCCCTCGAGTGTGGGCGCCAAGTGCGAACAACAAGGTTCGGCCAGCGACAAACCTGTCGTTTTGGTGTTTAGACACCTCGAGCGGGAGTAGTAGCTTCCGCTTAGGACGCCTCCCCCTCGAGAGTGGACGCTAAGTACGAACAGCAAGGTTCGACTAGTCGAGTCCTCCTTTGCCTTTGAGCAAACACGAGGCTAGTTACGCGTCTTGAGGTTAGAAACCTTGAGAAGGAGTGGCGGCTCCCGCGTAGGACGCCTCCCCTCAATTGTGAACGGCAAGGCTCGGCGAAAGGATTCTCAGTTAAGTCCTCTATTGCCTTTGGGGTAAAGATGAGGCCAATTAGTATATCCTCCCTAACTACAAAGCAGGGGTAAAGATCAGCAAGGAGTTTCCCTTGTCTAAACGGAGTTAAGGCAAGGCCAGTTAAGGGTTCACGCATGCCCGCATCCCTCACAGTTTGCTAAGAAGTTAATGCAGAGGGAGCGGAAGGGCAAGAAAGCGTGCTACCTAAGGTTTAGAGTTTTAAGGTTCGTCAAGAATATCATACGTTATTAACGTTAAAAGCGCTATTAGCGAATTGGCAGATAAAAAACAGACTAATTGGTAAGCAAAGGCAACAAAACAAGTAAGGAGAGGTGCAAGTTATGTTAATTACAAGTTTCAAAGGGCATTGTTTCAAAGCTAAGTTACAGAAGTTCCTTTTGAGGGCGCCTAGGCACGATTTGCCCATCCACGACGCGGTTTGACGTTGCAAAGGGGGAAGTGTCCATCTCAGGATGCCTTCAAGTAACCTGAGCTAGAGCATCCTCGATCCCCGCCGCGTAGGCGTCCGCAGTGTCGTCGATGAGCTCCGCTTTGGCCCTCTCGAAGGCTTCAACTTGTGCGGTGAGCTCAGCCTCTGCTTTGCTCAACTACACCTCCCGGTCAGTGACCTGCTCTTTGAGTTTGGCCATCTTAGCTTTGTTGGCCACAACTTCTTCTTGAAGTTCCACCAACTGAGTGTGCAGTGGCACAACCTTAGTCAGCAGGGTAGTACTTTTGACCCTTATCGAAGAGCTTCTTGTTGTCATCCATCTCAGCCTGGCGAAGGGCGTTGATTTCTAGTTGCAGCGCGGTCTCGCGGTTTGAGGAAGCCCGGGCCTGTTGAGCCAGTTGCTCATTCGCCAGGGCCAGTTCTTCCCCTACCTTAGCCTCAGCCAAGGCCAGTTGTTCCTCTACCATTGCCTCAGCCTCTTGGGAAAGGGCATCAGATCGAGCAAAGAACTCACCAAGGCTGAGGGCCAGGCTCTCGCGCAGATCAGTTTCGCTCAAGCCTTCGGCGGTACCTCTCTGGAAGCCCTTGATGATTTGTTGAAGGACCAGGGGAAGCTCAGGGGCAGGAGCAAGTTCAAGGACGATCTCAACCCCACCCTAGAGCGCAAGGGGGCCTTGGGTAGAAGAGGCTCTCGGTGGGTAGTCCCTAAACGAGGCAGGACGGCTAGCAGTGGTGGAGTGCGAAGTGGCCGCCACCGCCGCCCTGCGCCTTTTAAAGGCGGGGCCCACCATGGTTTCCTCATCGTCATTAGATATAACCTTCACCACCCCCTTCCCCTTCTCAAGGGGGGCTGGAGTTGGAGAGGCCCTGGCAGTCGCCAAGGGGATTGCGATAATAGGGGCTGAAGGAGTTAGAGAAGGAACGACATGGTTGGTGGGTGGAGCAGAAGGCGCTGAGGCACCAGCGTCAGCGGCCACGTCTTGACGAAGGGCCAAGACCTCATCTAGTCTTGCCGTCTTCTCCTCGTTCAGCACCATGCCTGTGTCAAAATGAGAAGGAGGTGAGAACTTAGCAAAACAAAGTTGAGTCATAAATCAACACATGCAAAATGAGATAATGGATAAGAGTAAAGTAAAGATAAGGGAAAAGTCAGAAACAAGTTTCTATACCAATATAGCCAGCGAGACTAGATGGGTTATACTCGTGCTTGATGAGCTCAACGGTGTTTAAGACCGCCCTGAGGCTAGCCAGCACTTGGCACACCTCACGATCAGCAGAGGATAGCTCATCAAGAGTTTTGGCTTTCTTTGAGGGTCAACTTCCCCACCCAATATAGGGGGAACCCGTCCAGCAGGGTGAGGTCATGCTCAATACAGCACACCCTAAAGAACTTCCTCTTGAAGCCCTTGTATGATTGTTGAAACAGGGTGAGGATGACTCTTCCTGTCACCCCGCTGAAGCTCACCCAGAGGTTTTTCCCAGGGTTCTTGGCTTCGAAAAAGTGAAGGAAGACGTCTGCAGAGGGCGGATGGCAGAAATGATTGCAAAGAATGGAGAAGGCCCTCACAAAGGCCCAGCTGTTGGGATACAGCTGGGCAGGGGCAACGTTCACTTTGGTTAACAGCTCCCTCTCGAAGCTTGTGAAGGGGAGGCGCTGCCTAATGCGCTTGAAGACAGTTTGGTAGAAGAAGAAGAAAGGTTCTCCTTCGTTGGCGCGATGGTCTACACACACGGGTTCTCCCTCTACACAGGGACGAACCAAGACATACACATCTCTCTCTCTCCCAAAGGCCCTACCCTTGAACTCAGGCTCGCTGTCTAGATGCGCTCTCCAGTCCGCTATGGAGGTGAGGGTGGAGGTTTCGGCAAGAAGCTCAGTAGATGTCCAGGGGTACATTTCTTTGTAGTTGGCGTTGGGTGGAGGGTTGGAAGTGGTTTTCGTTCGAGCCATGACAAAGGAAGCTAGGAAAAAGCAAGGAAAAGAAGAAAGCAAAGGTTTAGCAAAGGGGGCTATGGCGTAAAATTGGGAAACCCAGAAACCCTGCGCTCGCAGAAAAGCCCAGAAAACAGAGGAACGGAGAACAAATACAGAGGAAAACCGAAAATACGGGAGTTTAAGCAGACCCAGGTAGTTATCAATGCGCGAAATCAGAAATAAAGAGCAATCAATGGAGGAAGATCATACCTTTGATTCTTGATGAGTGAAAGTTCTGATTTTTGCGAAAGAGGAAACCAGAGTGTTCGAAGAGGAAGATGAAGGGTGCAAGAGAAGTTTCAACTGATGAAACAGTGCATGAGGCGCGCGTTTTTGAAACATCTAAAGTAAACCTGGAAAGCGCAAGCGACCTTAAGTATTAGCCGCTTGATCAAGACACGTGTGCACAGATTAAGACAAGTACAGGAAAGCGTCACTTCGGTGCACTGTGCACGTCCTGTCACATGACGCCACGTAGGTCGGCAGGGCGAGGACTTAGTCTCTTCACAGAACAAGTTAACATCTCGGGATTGGGGGGCTTGTGTGCCGGACAGTCCTCGGACCTCGGCGTTGACCACAGTTTTGGCGGGCCCCCGAAAGCTTGGTCCACGAGGAGGACGGGTCAGTAACTCGCGAAGCACGCGAGACAGGTAACCGAGGAGGGGGCGACATCAAGGCGAAGGGCATGGAGGCCTCGGACCTCGGTAACTCGAACAGTAAAGATGGGCCGAAAAAGGTGGTTTCCAAGCCGCACTTCGGTTATCAGTAAAAAAGAGGTCTAGATCGTGTGGAGTCCATGCATGGGGTGTGGATGAGTGGAAGGATCTAACAAACAAAGAGCCACTAGGAAAGAGACGACCCGCAAGGGCCACGTTCCAGGGGAGATTTGCATGCATGCCACGTGAACAGTTAGGGCACTCCTAGGGCAGATGATCCCAGAGATTGGATGCATGAGTTGGCACCCAGGTGGTCATCCCGTGAGGGTTGCACTCCGGAAAGGGAGTCTTACGCACTAAATGACCCCCGTAGCGGGTATTAGTGACGCTAAGGCACACCTACAAGGGCGGGAAACCCTAGAGTATATAGAGGGTAACAACCAACATAACAAGGTACGCAATTCTAACACAAAGTAACACACAGAGATAATACACACACAAAGCTCTCAAAGTTAAGAGTTTTTGGTGTTTCTTTGCCCTAGAGTTTGACTTGACCGTCGGAGTGCAAATGGTCGCCAGGGCGCGCTTTGTAATTGTGTTTTCAGGTGTTCAACCGGAGGAAAGGCACGTGGGAATGCAGGGATTCTTGGACGCGAGGTTGTTGTAGGCGCACTAAGACGTTTAGCCCAACCAGCAGGAAGATGTATATTTTAAATGGTAAAAAAACATCATATTTTCATTAATAGATAAATAAATAATTAAGTAGTTACATCCTCCAAGGTTGATAATCTCATCAGATGATAAGTCCGACAGAGGAAAACTTAATTAGATGAAATCCTCAAATTCTAACACTCGTCGTTGACATGTTTCTTCAATACTACAAGCTTTGATCTTAACAATTCGACGTTATTACCTTTTGGGAGTGTCTTCATTCTGATATTTCTAATTGATTTTGAAGACTAATGTTCCAATATGCTTTCTTTTTATTTCTCCACTTCCCTGATTGCAAGATATGTAAACTTGATATACTTTGTTCTTAGATGTTGAATGTGATTCTTTCCAATTCTAATAACATACTTTTTATAACTCTTAAAATTATTCGATCTTAGCTAATGTCTAGCCATATTTTTGAGCCAAATGATTTGAGTTGTTGCAATAGTTATTGAAATATATTCAACTTTAGAAGTGAATTGATAAACAACATCTTGTACCTTTGAGTACCAATAAAAACTCCACTTCCAAATGAAAAGAAATAGTATGTTGTACTCTTTGTTGCATTTGAGCTCCAACGCTACTTTCAAATGATAACAAATATTATAAGGTGTACTGTGGTATGTCAAAGCACACTCAAGTGAAATATAAGTTTATACAAAAAAGAAATAGATAAGATGAGCAAGACCCACTAACATCAACACATGAGACAATACAAAAAGCAAAAGACTGTTAGACAGAACAATGGCACACTCTCATAGTAGAAGACCATCAGACAATCATGTCTTGGTCTTAATATTGGAAAAATGACTAAGAGCTTATAAGATAACATCTAAAGAAATGACGCATCACATGATATTAAGAAACATTGTTGTCAATGCCAAATTTGTGAGATTGTTAACACAGTCATCTGGTGTGTTGCAATACAATAAAAATTCTATATATTCATTCACTACTTGGAGGGACCATCTCTTGAATTATTTATCACTCTTATAATTTAGACAATGTAAATTAGGAGAATTTAATTTTCTGCAAATATATTAAAATTAAATTGTATTTTTAATTAAAATTCTAAACTTTTTCTCAAATTTGTTTGGTGAGTGGGATGAAGAGGCCATAATGCAAGTGATTTTTATGAAAGTGCAGAGAAGAATGAGATGCAAATGGTGTTTATGATAGATGTTGTGAATGCACACTCAATATATACACAAAAAGATGACAATGTTAAAGGTTGTTTGGTGAGTTTTATTTCTTCATAGAGAAAAAGCAACCGCTGCAGTTTTAGAAACTACAATTTATCAATTAAAAAAAAAAGATTTGACTACAAATAATGGTTATTGACAATACTTCAATTGGAATTATTTTTTCAAAGAAAATTACTGGATATTTTTCATGGGTAACCGAATTCTAAGGCACACAACAATGCATGTTTGACCGGTTGAATTTTGGAGAAAAGAAACTGACACAGATATACGTAAGAATTTATGACAACTTTATTCAGGAGTGACAGAGATGCAAATCAATCAGTTGAAACACATTTTTAACATAATGAAAATATCAAAAAGTTGCTTTATTTTCAATTTGTTGTAAATAGGTTTTTTTTCGAATAGAAAAAAATATTACCTTTTATTACGAGGGAATACAATGTGCTTTGTTCATACCTTTACAGAGATAACTCAAACATATTCAACTAAAGGATCCTTTGTGATGTTCAAATGGTCACACGAGATGCTTACATTGAGTTGAATTATGGAAGCACAAAGACTTTTTTTATTCCAGATATTTTTCTTTTGAACAACCACTCTCCAAGTACCAAAGATATTTCTTGGTCGTCAAAGATCCCTGCTGTTGAATCATGTGAGTTCAAGGTTTTGAAGAATCCAAATCCTATCTTTTGATGGAAGGCTGAAGTTGCTTGGAGTTGCTGCAATGTTTTAGAGTAGGATCTGTGGTAGTTTATATTTGTAATCCACTCTTTGTTGAATCCAAAGCTTAAGTGTTTTCAAATCTCTTAAGTTTAAAGTGTTTTTCAAACTAAGTGAAAAACAACCTGTTGTTTTATCGAAACAACCGATTGTTTTGTACTTAGGAGTTTTTGAAAGAGTTTAAAAACTGTTTTGGAAAGTTTGACTTGCTGTCAAAACCAAAACAACCGATTGATTCAATAATCCAACCAGTTGTTTGTTTGAAACAATTAACAGAATTAGTTTTATTAGTTATGAAAGCTTTAAATGATTTTATAACTGAATGCGCTCTTGCTTTAAATGCTTTGACCATTCTTTGAATACTATAAAAGGTTTGCAAATGTTTTATAACAAACTAATCATGAGAAAAATAGATTTTAGTTTTTCAAAGAGCTTTCAAACATTTGAGTTTTTAACATTCAAGCTTTGGTGATTCAAGAGAGAAGTGGAATAGGATTACTCTGTATTGATTTCAGATTCATTCTGTAACAAGTGTAATTCGTTCTGAATACTGTGAATTTTCTGGAGTTGTAAAGCCAAGAAGGGTTGTGTGCTCTTGAGGTTGTCAAGATCAACATTCTTGGTGGTGTGTGCTGAGCCAAAGGAAGTGTGTGTCTTGAAGGGTTCAAGGTCACTTCTTTGGTGGTGTTTTGTGTGTAATCTGTGTTTGATTACTTAGTGGAATCCCCAGTGGTTTTGGGAAACTGGATGTAGCTCTTGGGTTAAGAATGAACCAGTATAAAACTTTTTGTGCATCTCTCTCTTCCATAAACTCTTTCAATTCAGTTGTTGTTATTTTTACTGGTATAAACAACCGATTGTTTCTACGAAACAACCGATTGTTTTTCTGGTGCTATACTGTTTTGAGCTTTGTTCTTGGCTAAACTGAATCTTGCACAAAATTTCATTCTAGCTAAATTTTTTTTTTAAAATCCTCTTTAAACAATTCACCCACCCTCTCGTTTAAAGCCATACATTCTAACACCTGCAAGAATGGATCAAGGAGCAAGATTTGGTTCCTTTATAAATTTGTGTCCTACAATATTAGTTAGAACTTTAGGAAACCATTTTAAAAGACCTTTAGGAACATAAAACCTTTTTTCTCTGTAGAACCTAAGAGGGTGACCCTTGTTCATATAGTAAAAACAAGTTTCAACTGGTTTAATAGATTTAACAATTGGTTTTTTGTTTTCAAAAAAACTTGTGAAAGATTTGCTCTTGCTATTTGGGTTAAAGCCCAAACCAGCTTTGCCAAAAACACAACTTTGTGATGCAAGAACAATTTCAAAATTGGATTGCCCTCTTGAAAACTTGTCCATAATTTTTAAAACATAGTGAACCTTCTTTTGGAGGGAACCACAGTTTTCATAAAAGCTTTAATCAACACACTTACAAGAAGAGTTTCTGTAAATAATTTCAAGATTTTCAAATTCAGTTTTTGAATGAGTAAGCTCTTCTTCTAAGGTCTTAACTCAATTTTCCAACCAATTGTTTAACCCTTTTAACCAATTGTTTAATAGGGACAACATGTTAGCTTCTTCATGAGTCTCTTTAAAGGCATCAACTCAAAATTAATAGAAGTATTTGAACTTACACTGCTTGTTTCTGAGTCTTCATTGGCCATCAAACATAGGTTAGGTTCCTCGTCATTCTTTGATGAAGAACTTGAAGATGAATCATCATTATCCCGCCAGGCAATATATGCCCTTTGGCTTTGCCTTTCTTCTCATATTTCCTGTCAGCACCTTTTTCTTTTTCTCACAGTGTTTGGATATTCAACCTTGATATGTCCCTGTTTAGCACACCCAAAACAAGGATAATTTGCATAATTAAAACCAGTTATTTTCTTGGAATTACACCTGTTTGAAGATTGTGCCTTCTCTTTATTGTTCTTTTTTAAGAACTTACCAAATGTCCTTATTAGCGTGTAGAGAGTTTCGGTGTCACTACAGTCACTTGAATCTTGATGAGTTTTTTGTGCTGCAGCTTTTAGAGCAATGCTTTTCACATGTTTTTCTTCACTCTTTTGATCATTCAGTCGATTCATCTCAAGCTCATGCATGCTCCCTGAGCTTTCCAAACAAGGATAGAATGGTTAGTGTATTCAAGTAATGGCAGTGACCTTTGGCTGTCATGATCTGTCCAAGCATTTTAGGATCTTGATATTTAGTTCTTCTCTTTCAAAGACCTTGTCTAGACCAATAAGATAATCTACTATATGAGTAAATCTCTTCTGCACATCTGAGAAAGTTTCTCCCTTCAACATTCTAAACAACTTGTATTCTTGGATCAAGGCATGTTTCCTTGTCCTCTTTACATCTGTTGTTCCTTCACGGGTCACCTCAAGGATGTCCCACATCTTCTTTGCTGGTGCGCACTAAGAAACCCTGAAAAATTTATTAAAATTCAAAGCAAAGTTTATGATGTTCTTGGCAATACAATCATATTGAGCCCTTTTTCATTCAATCCCGATCCACCGAGACTAAGGTTTTTCAATAAAACAACATTATCTTTTTCATGCTTAGGAATAAAAGGACCATTTGTGATAGCATCTCGGATTCCTCTATCAATTGACTCAATAAAAAATTCCATTATGACTTTCCAGAATTGATAGTTCATTGCACAAAACAATGGTGGTCTATTTATAGGAGCGCCTTCCCCAAAGGGTAGTTTTTCAACCAATTTTTAAAAATATTTAGGATCGAAACTTGAATATCTTTTAAGAACTTGGCTCTTGATGCCTGATCCTGCCTGTTGACCGGAGCGCTGGAGAATGCCTCGTCAAAGGATCGACGTGCGCGCCGCTTCTCACTTCCGTTCCTCCTCCGGATCTATCTCAAGAACCTGCAAAGAAACGACACGG
>Ga0123342_1006739_pt1 | contig 15723 bp, 9 predicted proteins | sample Turbeawhitnodule_FD_89960 | JGI IMG/M metagenome (GOLD analysis project Ga0123342, IMG submission 89960) | Root nodule microbial communities of legume samples collected from Mexico - Turtle bean Mexico white nodule | ecosystem: Host-associated > Plants > Roots > Nodule | place: Mexico: Nepantla... | reverse complement strand
CCCATGCTTCTGGCCTTCTTGAAAGCCTACAAAAGCAGGGTTTTTTAGTACCTTATGAAACTTCCATGATAGTCATTAAATTAAACATTAAAGCATAACATAGAAAATAAAAGGGTTCCATCATTTTTCTGTAAAGAAACAAATGAAGCCAATTCAGTAATTTGAGCACCACTCCTGATATGCAGTGAACTTGCAGTCATGTGAACTAAAGAAGTAGCTACAGATCCGCAAAATGAAAATATTTGAAAAATAGTTTTACCTCATTTGCTGCAGCTGCTATTGGCATTGATACAGCATTTTCATCTCCAAGAGCAAGAGCTAACCTCATGTCCTTCTGCTGGTGCTTCAGCGGAAAAGCTGGGGAGTAACTATTTTGGAGCATTGTAGGTCCTTTCAATTTAAACATGCCGTTACTTATGGCACCAAGATCCTGCACACAAAAATTTCCCAATTATTGTTTAAAATAGCACTAAAAAATTTAGCAATAAGAGTCTCAGTGGTTGAAATCAATTACCAGCACATCAAGAAGAGTTGCAGGGTTCAAACCACTTCTTTCAGCTAGCGTGAGTCCCTCAGAGAAAGCATTCATCATACTGCAACGGGGAATAACTAAGTTACAGAACAAGCAGAAAATATGAACATGCAATCCATTTGGCTTGCAGCCAAAGAAGGAATACTAATAATAGTACAATGTGGATGATTATTTCTTTCTAGCATAAAATACTGCAATCACCCTACCCACTCCCAAATTAAAAATGATAGAGGGAGTAAAAGGGGGAAGAAAATATTACCTGCCCATTACCATGTTAACAACAAGTTTCATTTTTGCACCATTTCCAACCTCACCCAAAAAGAAAGACTTCTTCCCCAGTATGTCAAATGCTGGAAGTGCTTCATCATACAATGCCTGCATGTCAAAAGAATCAACAACTTTAATGTACAGAAAGATGAGCTATGCATATTTATGCTCTTTTATTTCCCTCAATATGGAGCAGCTCATAACAATGAATCTTAATGAGACCACTTGCACACATACTTGAATATGAGGAAATGTGAATATTGTTTTTAGAAAATTCAGAGTATAATTTATACAGCTTTGAACAATGTTAGAATTATAGACATCACCGCAAATACAAAAAGCTTGACCAATCAATCCGAATCAAAGAATAAATCTAATTAAACCTGAACAAAAGAAAATAACGCACAAACTGCATATTTTACATGTCACAGCTCCCAACACACACGATATCAACAAAGCCTAACGTCAAAACTACATACCCAACTTCAACAGACATCTGACAACATAGTAAGTAATGTTTTTTCTCTTTCTCTTTTAGTTTTTGGCTTGGCTCAATGGGAAGTCTGATTTCTAGGTGATTCACATGTTCTACGAAGGGAGGGCTCATATGATGAAGAAGGTATGAAACATTTAATTTAAAAAAATTCTATCAGGACATTCCCAGCTAGCAAATACATGGACTAACCTTCATAATAAATTTATAAAAGGTTAAATATGATGGTTGCTCCTTCATTAAACTTGTATCAATACTATAGAACATACACATTTCTCGAAATAGACGACTATTTCCAATGGCCAGCAGAACACTTAAAATACCAGTGGGAGAGAGAAAATGGCCAAAAGATAAAAAGCATACCAGTGTCCTACTAGCATCAAATGGTGAGACAACTTGTTTTACTTTTTACCCTCCATCTAAATTGCTGCAATAATTGCAAGGGGTTCCAACCCATCAAAGTAATATTCTTATTTTAATCGTACATATGTTACATAAGATGAACATAGGGACTACCTTGTGATCTGGAACAGGAAGTCACCGTCACTGGTTCAAAACCTTGAAACAGTCTCTTTGATGGGGTAAAACTGCATTGGTAACCCTTTATATCTTACATAAATTGAGGGCATCGGACACATCTCTCTCTCAACCTAGCTAGCTTCTCCATTTTTCTCTCTTCATAATAACTTCATTTTAAGTTAGGCTACTAACCTTCATGAAAAAGGATGTTTTACCCATCTTAAGGTGAAGTATGTATAAATGATAATTCAAGTGTACCAAACATTTTTCTTTGCTTAGGACATTTTAAATTGACTGCAAGGACTCTGCCATTATATTTTCAAGCTTTCTAGCGGAAAGTTCTGACTTCTGTCAGTTGCTAGTCTAGATAACAATAACCAATAGATGTTTCCATAATTTGTAGATATTACCTTTACATTTTTGTCATCTGATGGCATTTTACAACACTAAAGATTGCTTAAATAGCTCAAACATACATCAATTTATTTTGTTTTGGGAACTCAACAGAATACTTTAGGAGACCACTGATCATTAAAATCCATTAATTAAAAGTTTTTTAGGGCATTAACGGGTTGCTGATATATCTTATACATGCTATACTCTGAAAACTTCCAGTCATGCAAACATGTCATATGATGGAGAGAAGAGGCATCTGAATGTTTCAACTCCTTCGCATAGTTAAAGGCACATCAATAATTTGTTGCATAACATTTAGAAATACCTTGTCCCCAGCAGCAAGTATGACTAGTTGACCATCTTCTGCAGGCTTCTTGCTACCCGAAACAGGAGCTTCAAGGAAGTCACCACCTTTAGCTTTGATTGCCTGTGGAAATCAGGTCTGTAAATGCCAACTTGCCTATGGATTTCTTTCCATTCGAAAGGTTGAGTAGGTAAAATGTGTAGTATGAACTAGCAGAGATAGTAAACTACAGTAACCTATAAGCCATGCATATAGCACAAGGATAAAGAGAACAAGCATAAATCCCCAGTACTGATGATTTCCCAGCTAATTGAACTTCCTTTATACAGGAAATTTTAATGGCCAAATACCAAATAATGACTATAATCACAAACTTATAATTAGATAAAAAAATTGCGATGCATGATACTAAAAAAGATGTCCCCACAAAGTAAATTGCAAACTACATTACATTATTCTTATTTCAAGCCAGGGGAAAAGAGAGAAGAGGGAGGATTAGAGCAATGTTTGTCATCTATAAAAATATTAATAAAATGGGGGGCTCGAGGATTAAATAGAATACAGAACAAAAATTATATCAATTTTCACATAAAATACCCCAAGCAATATGAAAAATGAAGTCATGCAACATTAGTAGTTGCCACCTCTCTTCAATTTACAAGTTTCTCTTTAGCAACAAGAGTCTATACCAAAATTTTGGAAAAGTAGACAGACTACATTTTACACAAATCACAAGCAAAATATATATCAAACAGAGAAAAGAAAATGTGATGAATTTCAAATGAAGGGAAAATAAATCTTAACATCAGCTGGGGTATACCAACCTCAGATATCTTGGAGGATGTATCAGCATCAACTGTTGACATATCAATGTAACCTTTTCCATTAATATGATCAAGAACACCATCTTTATCAAACACAACCTAGAAAGTCACCACAGACAGAATTCAAATAAGAGCTAAAAAATAAGTTACTAGTCAAAATAATATTCACCACAACTGACCGATAAAGCAGCCGAAGGATCAGATAACATTGCAATTGTGTACTTGCATTTCTTGACAACAGTTGCTGGCGACTGTCCAATTGAAGCACCAAATTGCACAAGTTCTTCACACTACAATTAGAAGTTGCAGCAAACATGAATTAGCAAAAGTATCCGAGTTAAGGGCGCTAGGCTAGTGGCAGAGTGTTCAAATTAAAAGTTGCTATGTCAACACATCCATAATAAATAAACACTGTAATTTGCTGACTGAAAAGTATATATAAACTGAAACTCATGTTTGAGGGTAAAGTAAGTAATCCCAGTCATTGGCAAAAGAATTAAACATTGATATTACACAAATATTCATAATAAATAATGGATGCGCTGCAATATCAACAATTGATTTTCTCATCAACAGATGAGATTACTTACTTAACCCTTATTAGAGAGCCAAATTCATCTCATAAAGTGTTGAACAGAATATACAATTTTCTCAAGCCCTTATCTGACATCATCTATAAGAAAACAAATAAATTTGCTAAGCTGTATTCCAAAATGCCAGGAGCGATACCTCAGCACACAACTTTCTGTGTAACTTGAAGAATGGTATTGACACATGAGAAGAAACTATGCTACGGAACCCCAAATTAAAATTTCACAAAAAAAAAATGCACAGAATTATACCGACCATAATAATCAATCAGTATTATGGAAAGAAATCATCGTAAGGACACACACAGAAACATAATAACAAAAAAGAAACTGAAACTTGAAAAATAGTAGAATGTGTGAATGGAGACCTTGGAGAGGGTTCTGTTCCAAACAGTGACTTTGAAGCCATGGCGTAGCAGGTTGGTTGCCATAGCCTTGCCCATTATCCCCAAACCTAAGAATCCAACCTCCATCTCTCTTTTCTGATTTCTCACTCTCACCACTCTCTTCTTTCTCCCAACTTCTCAGGAAAGGTGCCTCCTTTAGCATAACAATTATCGCTTTCATTTATAAACAACACATTTTTGTAGTCACCACTGGTTCTTTGGTAAGAAAATGGCAAAAATAATCTCATGCTATTACTATTCATTTGTAAATATTTAAAATCTTTTAATTTATAAATCCTGGAAATTTTGAGAATGAAGAACTAGTATAATTTTTTATATATATTATTAACCAGTTTAAAAGGTTGTTTTTTTTAAGTAATGACTATACAATTAATATATTTTTGTCGAAAAACTTGATAATTTATAATTAAATAATAATGTAAAATATGGTAATAGTGTATTTTAATTAAATTCAATAAGTTTATTCATGCGTGTAATAACAATCTTAAAAATAAATTAGGAGATTTGTACTGAAGAATTGAACTAAGGGACTAAAATTCCTAAGTTAAGATTTCTGTTAATATTTATTTATTTATTATTGTTTAGTTAGGGTTTGTGGTTGAGCCAAATCCGACAACAGGTGAATTGTGATTGGTGGGAATGAAAAGTATGAAAGGAAGGGTTCCACGTCACTTCCTCGTTTTGCTTCTGTTCTTCCTCCAATTTGGGGAAACTTGTCTATTACTAAATAAGAATATTCAAAGTTCACCAAAAATGGTAATTATTTTTAAAAAAGGAAAAATAGTTGGGTAATTTTGGATTGGTTTTTTCAACCAAACTACACTACAAAATTAATTAGGCCTTTTTCTAAATTTGTCACAACTGTGGTGGACCAAGGGGACAACCCATTGTAAATAAAAAGTTTAAGTAAGTTTTTTTTATAGTTTACAAAGATGAAAAATTGAGAAAAGTTTGAAATCAGAGATAAAAAATCATATTTAAATCATTATTTATTAAGACTTTAATATTATTTTTAATTATTAATAAAATGGTATAAATAAATTATAATTTTGATCCTACTACAAATAATATAAGTGGAAAAAGGAAATTAGTCATTATAACGTATAATTACCAATTTTACATTCATCACAACTTTTCATTATCTATTTTTTATTACAATTATTTAATAACTAAATAATAATAAAATACTGAATTAAGTTATTTAATTAAAATACAAAATTAAACAGCGACTAAAAAATATTAATAAAAGTAATTGTAATATAGGTGTATCCTTCTTTAGTGAGTAATTAGGAGGGATATATAAAAAATAATAAATTAAAAAACATTAAGAAATATGTACAAATATCTTATTTAATTTGACAAAACTTTAAAATATATTGAATAAAATATTGTAATTTATTTATTAAAAATATAATAAAATATTAAAAAGGAGTAAATTGAAGGAATAGAAAAACATATTTTTATCTTAAACATATTTAAAAGCAAAAATATACAATAAAATGATATTGTATAAAATATAAAAAGGCTGTGAGGGCATCAAGATCGGTGCTCTGATACCATATAAGAAAATGATAAAAAAAATGGTAAAAAGAGGAGATTATTATTGTCTTAATGTATATGTTAGATCTGTAGAGAGTTTCTCTCCCCAAATTACCATTTAATCAGGTAGGATACTAATCATAAGATTTTATCATTATTAAATTAATTACATATAATTGGGTACAATATCGTACAATATTGCATACAATAATTACATATAATTTGATAATTATTATTTTCTTAATATAAAATCAAATATTTTATAAATATAATTTATTAATAAAAATAACAATAAAATTGTGTTGTAATAACATCTATTAACAAATATACTTCTTAGCTAGTTTTTTTCAGTTAGTTTGTTAGTTATGCACTTGGTGAAGACATTCTTTACTATTGATATAAAGATTATTGTAATTGATAACAAATGAATATAGAGAATGCATTCTTCCTCATGTTTATTATTTTTTCTCAAATTCTCTAAAGAATGCAAGGTATCATTGTGCTATTTTTTTTTGCAATAGTTAGCTTCCTTTCTTCATCTTCTTCTCTATTTCTTTCATGGCGGCTCCTTTGCTTATGGTTCTTAATATGTCAAATATTTACTTCGTCAACGTCTATGATAACCATGAAATTCCTTTTGTTTTAATCAAATTGGATGGTTTCAATTATCATTATATTAGTCTCGTGATGTTTCCTCAACTCTTCGCTCGAGGAGCAAGATTCACTTCATCAATGACACTCTTCTTCGTCCCCCCTCATGGTTTTGTAATGTTTGGCCATTGGATCGTTGTAATTTTATTGTCCTGTCGTGGTTTGTTCACTCTTTTGTTGTTAATATTGCTTCAAGGGTTTGTTGGATGGACACCATAGTTGAGATGTATAACACTTTGCAAATGTTACTACCGGGGAGATGTCTTTCGCATCTTTGATATCTAAGAAGAGATATATGCTCTTCACCAAGGTTCTTTCATTATCGCCACTTATTTACTCGATTGCAAAATCTTTGGGAAGATTTAGATCAATTTCTCCCTCTGCCTTCATGTTCTTGTGAGATCAAGTATTCTTGCAATCTTATTCCTACTATACCTTCATATCGTGATGGTGATTGCATCCTTTGTTTTCTCAAAGGACTTAATGAACAATACCTTCTTATTCGTTCTCAAATCACGATGATGCAATCGTTACCAGATCTTAATCATGTTTTCTCGTTTCTAATATACAAAGAGCGTCATTTTGGTGTACTTGTTGATGATCCTCGTACTTTGGTTTACTTTCCTTCCTCAACACGAGGACGTGGTGGTTCTGGTGTTCGATCTCAGCCTTCCTCAACTTCTGATAAGGGTCGTGGTCATGTCTGAAGTTCTAAAGTGTGTGTTCATTGTGATCCTTGTCACACTACTAAAACTTGCTATGAGAAACATGAATGTTCTCCCCATATGCAGATTTCACATTCTGTTTGTAATGTTCAATCACTCAAAGATATTGATGAAGGTGATGATACTACTTCTGTTCTTTTTTAGGCAGGAGTTTCTTCTACTCCAACTATAACTCTAACTTTATAGCAACATCAGGTCTTAATAGCTCTTTTGCAACAATCAAATATGGTTTGCAACAATCAAATTTGGATGGTACCATGATTAATCACATTCCCATCTTTTGTGAACAAACCTTCAAGTATTGTTTGCACCTCGTCCAATTTTTTTTTTCCAAAGATGCTTGAATCATTGGCACAAGAGTTTCTACACCTTCTATTCCACAAAGAAAATCTTAAAGAACCACAAAGCCTTCAGATTACTTAAAAGACTATGCATTATCTAATGCTTCAAAAATATGAGAAGTATTCATTCTTTCCACAAATATGTTACACCTCGAGTCAAGGAACCACATATCTTCTTTATTGGACTTATTCATATCCATGTAAATCGTTAACAACATCTCTTTTTAAGTTTCTGCATAGTTGGTCTCATTCTCCTTGCTTGGACATTCCCATTGAAAATGTCCTAACTTGTGACAATTATAGCACTCTATTGTGGTATTGTCGAAGCTTTGTCTGTCTCATCCTCGTCCTCTTCCTCTAAGACTGCCACAACCTTGACCCTTTCTTCCAGATTGTTCTCCAGAAGTAATTTTCAAGGCGTATTCTTCTTCAACATGAGAGCTCATGCATTGTTCATGCACAAGTAAGTTGATTGGCAACTCATCAACAGTTAAGGTATTTGTATCTTTACACTCCTTAATGGAACACACAACATAATCAAACTTGGGAGTCAAGGATCTCAAAATCTTTTCAACTACAACAACATATCCCTTGTTCTCACAATTTATTTTCATCTTGTTGACTATGGTAAGGGTCTGCGTAAAATACTTATTCATAGATTCTCCTACATTCATGTGAAGAATTTCAAACTCCTTCCGAAGAGCTTGCAAGTGCACACTCTTTACTTGAGTCAAACCTTGATATTTTTGCTTCAATATCGAATGATTATCTTCAATATCAAAACTTGAGTCAAAGAATCCCATATATTCTTCGATATATCATTGTTAATGATTATCTCCAAAATCGAATGATCTAATGCTTAAATTAGATAGTTCTTTGCTTTCAAGTCTTTCAACTTTTGATCTTCAATGTTCTTCTTCTCGGCATATGTGAGAACAACGCCTTTTGTTGCTGCAAAAATCCCATTCTCCACCAAATGCTAGTATTCTTTTGAACGTAAAAAAGTTTTCTATAAACATAACCCAATGATCATAGTGTCCATCAAATTTCAGAATTGTTGATTGTACATATAAACATTTTGTCATCATGTTTTGATGACTACACACGTAGAAGACTTTGACTTCTAGTTTAAATCAGACATCATGATGGAGCTTTAATTAGAAACAGAATAATTTATAAAAAAATTAGGAAATTGAGAGAAATCTTACTGTTTGTTGAAGAATAAATTAGCTACAGAATAAACTGAAAACCATAAATGACAATCTAACAAATCCAAACCAGCAGTCACACTTTAATGTAATATAATCCCCACTAGTTTTCAAATCATCCCTTGACGGCACACTTTAATATCAAATATAGTCCCCACTAGTTTTGAATGTATAAAGATGATGAAGTGCCTATGCTCTTTGAGAAATCTTCAACTTCCATCACACAAAAATGAAATTTGGACTATCACATAAATCATATTGAGAAAAAAAGTTAGTTTATAGTTTTAAAAAATTTAGTTACTTAAAACCAATATCTAAATTTAGATAATAGTGACTAAAAACTTAATGAAAAACTAAAAAATAATTTTTAATTATATCGTAATAAAAACTAGAAATATTGTGTCTAATAAATAAATATTTTTATAATTACTAGTTATTAGAAATACCATATCTAATTATATTAAATTTTTATTAATAATAAAAATACTTAAATATCAATAATTTTTAATTTATAAAATAATATCTAATATAGTTAATATAATAAGTAAATATTTTTTATTGTAAATTATTTTCTTATAGTGTGAATAGTAATTTTTGTTTTTATTTTATTTTTTTGTTTTGAATATGTAGCTTTCAGTTTAGATTTCATTTTGCACACGTACATGAAAGTGGAAGAGGTTTGAACTTTTCCTTTGGACTAAAAAATGGTATTGATGTTGGATATAATTGATTTGCTGGTAGATAGGTAGGTGCTGGTTTGTGCTTATAGGAGCAGTTTTGGACTACTGTAGGGTTTTTTAGTCGGTTGTTTTTTGGTTTTTCATTGAGAAATCCCTATCGTTATTGTTTCTGAAGAGAAATCCCTATTTATTCATTGTTGGAGATTCTAAATTGAGTAGAGAAAATTACAATTCATTAGGGTGTAAAACATCATGAACCTAGATTAAGTTAAATTTAAAGTTTACTTTGTAATATTGATGGAGAAGGTTATTGTTTATGAAAAGTTATTATTTGTTGATTTGGGTTGAGACATCTTTAATGACTTAATTATTTTTATTTTTTTATAAGAAAAAAAATTATTAATTGATTAAATAAAATATAAATATTTATTAAAGTTTTTTTTTTATCAATAATTTATATATATATATGCATAGACATGCATATTAATTAGAAGGATAAATATTTGTCATTAATTGGTTTGATTTAAAATTATATAATAACAATTTTTCATATTATTTTGAATTATTTTTATCAACCCAAATTTATATAATTAATATATTGTATTTTCTTAAAAGAAATTATGGGTAAAAACTTGCACATATCCTTAACCAGGGTCTTAACCAGGTAACCAGGGTCTTAGCTAGCTAATAAATAGGAGGTAATGGTGGCAATACATGCAACTCCTTTCTGTGGCAGACATGGCAGGTGGTGATAATGGACGGAGGCATGTTTCCGGCGATGAGACCAAGAATAAGGTCACTTCTAACGTTTATTTTCTTACTTCTAATACTGTCTCGTTAACCTCTGCTGCTACTTCATGGACAGTACTCATATCCATCTGTTCAAAGTGATGAGTTGATTTTGCTATGTAGACAGGAAAAAGTAGAAGGGGCAGACGCAAGAAATGGGTGGTGAAGAACATGCTTGCGTGGGCTTGGAGGAAGATAACACTGAAGAACATGAAGAAGGATGCAGATGCAGCTGCAGCTTCTGCTACTAAGTAAGCTTCACAGATCACGAATAATTATAATAAAGCTGCAGTTAAATATGGTGAGACTTGTTTCTGCTTTGAATCTGGATTGCCATGGCCAAAATGGTGACTCTGGGATTTGAAAAAGATTGTTGGTCAGAGGACATTTTTCCTATTTTATATTTTATGTAATCGTACGTGAAAATCACAAGCCACTTCCTAGAACTGTATATATAATAAAAAATAAATTTATAATTAAATAATATGAAAACATATTAAAATAATAACATTGTTCATTACAAAGTGTATTATAAAAAGAGAGTTGATTATCAATTTATCAAAGTCCCATCAAGTCATTGTATATAGAACTAATATAAAGTGTGTGTCTCACTCTCAAATGTTTGAATAATTGAAGATTAAATTAAAATGTATAATTGTTATTGTTCAATATTTTTTTATGAATGTTTCTCAATTTTAACTTATCATGTTTCTTTAATGTTTATCGATTTCGATAATCTAGTGTTACAAGAAACAAAAAGATATTAAAGATGGAAAGACCGAAATATACTACTAAAAGTTTTATTATATAAATAAAATTTAATTTTAAAAATAAATTAGGTATATATATTTTAAAAAACTAATATCTAAAAATTATTTTTTATTATTAATAAATAATTTTTAAATTAATATGTAATTAGTTATTAATACTATTCAGGTTAATGTACACGGCACCCAAATATCTAATATGCTTCTACCAAGTCAAGATATTTATCGTGTATAGTAACACTTTTGTCCGGGAGCATTACGACAGATTCATACGAATTTATGATGTTCTTAATTTGACAAAATTGAAGAGGTTGTCTCAACCTGTTAACCATTATTCAACAATTAATAAAAAAAACATATTACTTTTACATTTAAATGTGATAACAGATAAAATTCAATTTCAATGGTATTTTAAATTTTATCTTTACGAAAATCCATCGAAGTTTTTTTTAATATTATAAAACATAAAAGAATTTGTAGGTATTTTTTATCAAAAAATAATAATTTAATAAATAAATGAAACATCATGCTGTGATTTGTTTCTGCTTTGAATTTGGATTAAAATAAAATTTTAATAGTTTTTTTTTTAAACCTTAAAGGAATTGAGTTGAGGACATTGCCTTGCCGTGTGCACATCTAAGATGCTTCTACCAAGTCGTGTTCGTCCTTTTAATGCGAATTTTTTTATTTATTTCGATACTTACATATTATTTAATAATTAAAAAGTAACTATGCATTGTTGTTATAATTTATTGTACATTATCAGCCCATTGATGAAATCATAATTTATATGATTGTAAGAGTATACATGTAATCATTTATAGTAGAAAAATACTACTGTACAATTATTTCTTATTATTATGCATAAACTATATTCTCTTTGACCATAAGTTGAATATCACGTATGCATATAATTATAACTTATTAGTTTATTCCGAGAAAATAATGACACCCTTTAAAGTATGTACCCTCGCTGGAATTTACCTAAAAACCTGTTTACTCTTTTAATTATTTACTATTAGTTATCACTGATAAATATTTATCTTTACCAATAATATAAAAATATGTCATTGCAATGCTTTTTATTATTATTCCAAAGTCTCGTGCTTAGTTATTCTTGCGGAGTGGTTAATTTTAAAAAATATTATTACGCGTTTATAAGAAGTAATTAGAAAAAATAAAGTCTCACTCTATAACATAAAAGTATTTTATCTTCCAATGTGGTAGACTTCTTTATTACTTGTATTCGTCCTAATAGTTCCATATTATTTAGAGTCAAAATAAAAAATAATTAAAAATAATTCTTCAATCCGTCTATATGTATTTTTATATGTATTTTAAGTATAAAATTATGATGAACACTAAAATCAAAAGCGACCAATATCTCATGTAGTGATTAATCTTAACAATGTTATCTCAATGAACTTGAGGTAGATAATATATGATTAATTCGTATTTTTCTAATCAATCTACTGGACACATAATTCTAAAGGTAAAAGGGTAAAAGAAAAACATTCCATAAATCTTACAATGTCTACTAAATTTTTTTACTGAATAAACACAATTTATTACTTGGAAATAAGTTCTAAAGATGGATTGTTTTGATTCATTATTAAATTTGACTTAAAGTCTCTTCATCATAATTATATGTTAAAAAATATATCATTACATTATTTGCGTTATTTTAATTTAAAATTATTTTAATTTGACTGACGATAATTAAAAGATATATTTAGAATTTAAAGGAGTAAAAATAATATGTTTTTTTTTAAATCATATTTGATATTTTGAAATATTTACTGTCCAAATATATTTTACCCTAATTTTTTTCAGTATTTTTTAAGTAGCATTCTTAAAAGTCAACTTATTTAATAGCTTTTTTTTTTCGGGAATATTGAGAGTAAGATATATACATATACATACGAATTTATGATGTTCAAGACAAATTGAAGAGGGTGTCCCTACTTTTTAACCATGATTCATCAATTAATAAAAAAAAATATTTTAACATTTAAATGATTTACAGATAAAATTCAACTTCAATGGTCTTTTAAATTTTATAATTGCAAAAATCAAGTAAAGTTTCTTTTAATAATATAAACTAGAAAAGAATTTGCAACTATAATATAATAGACGGACAATAACAGAAGGTCATTTAATAATTAAAAATAACTATGCACTGTCGTTGTAATTTTTTTGTACATTATCAGTCCATTGATGAAATCACCATTTATATAATTGTAAAAGTAATTATTAAGTATACTATTAGTTATTACAGAGAAATATTTATTTTAAGAAATAATATAAAAGTATATATCATTAAAATGTTTTTTTTTTCGTGGTGCGTGCTTATTTATTATTGCGGAGTGGTTATTTTAAAAAAAATATTACGCGTTTATATAAAGTAATGAGAAAAATAAAGTCCCACTCAAAAGTAATAGAATTATTCTTATATGAATTGAAAATGTACGTTCTTTATCTTTGTTAGACTGTTATTGATTACTTCTATAGGATCTTGATGAAGATGATTAGTAAAAGATTTTTCAAACACTCAAATTATTATTTAGAATTTAAAACAATAAATATTGTAGGAAAATATACCTTTTACGAGATTACATTCATCTTTATAGAAATAAATGACTCGAGTTATCTTTTTCCTAAAAAAACATACTTGTGTACATAAATCTTTATTATCAATTTATATAATTCATAATTATATAATGTATAGATTCGTGTCGGCGTGTCTTATATTTTATAATATTTAATTAACAATTATATATAATAAAAAATAATTAAAATTATCAAAAAGAAATTTAAAATATGTACCAATCGGTGGACGACTCGGTTCCGCCTTCAGCGACCGCTCGAGTAAAATAATGAATAAAGATGATAATGACAGTAAGTAACAACACGGGTGAGTAGCGTTGAATGAGTCAACGCACACTCCGAATAATACGAAAAATATCTCCTACTCAACAAATAAAACTGATTAAATTGAAACATACTCGTGCCTGGAAATAAGGAGTCACTACACATGACAGTTGGCAACTGATGTCCAGCCCACACGAGTCAAGGCCCACAAACCAACTATAAATAGCACTCTCAAAAGAGAAGTGAGTACGTTTTGATTCAATTGACAAAAACACATTTGAGTGTTGGGTATGAAGCCAGGACCAATTGGGTTGGGCTGACTAGACACCATCTTTAGTGGGTGGGCTTAATCATTGTGTCCCCTTTATAATTTCTATTTAAAGATATCATTGTACTTGTAATTGGTGTGCAACAAAACAGAATGAAAACCTAATAGTTGCATGTGTGGATGTAGGCTGTAGTTGGCGACCGAACCACGTTAAATCCTGTTTTCTTTATTTTCTGTAGTTGATTCGTGATTATGTGTGTTGCTTCCGTGTGCGTTTTTCCCATCAAGTGACATTAGAGCTTGGTTCGTTTACACACTAGAGATCCGATCAGTAGAAATTAATCGACGAGACGTGAAAATTGTGGCAGCGGCATCCCAAAGCTAGGGTTTCGCAAAGGCGGCAACAACGTCCAAAGATAGGGTTTCGTAGGGGCTGCAACAGCGTCCCAAAGTTAGGGTTTCACAGAGGCGGCAGCAGCGTTCCAAAGCTAGGGTTTTGCATGGGCTGCAGCGGCGTCCCAAAGCTAGGGTTTCACGGCAACCCAGGATTCGCGACAGCCCAGACTTGCGACTCACGGCAGACGTGTGCAGTAGGCGGTGCGACGTGCAGTGGTGTGGGTCGCGACATGAGTGGTGACGACTCGCGACGTTGTGCAGGTGGCTTGCTCGGAGTAGGATCGTGTCCAGGCAGTGCGACGGAGTGCGTCAGTAAGGCGGCGGATCGCGTTTCACGGAAAATAGGTGCAGGTGCTTGCAGTGAGCGAGACAGCACGGAGGTGCAGTGCGATGGCAGTGACGGAAGACGCAGGGTGGCACGTGCATTTTTCTACTGGTGCAGCAGTGACAGTGCGGTGTTAAGTGCGGGGTGTGGCTGTTTTTCGCTGCGACACGAAGTTATGACAGTTCAGTTACTGAGCACATCAATATTCGATCTTAGCCATACTTACGTCAGTGGACATTAAGTTTGATGATGAAGTTCAAGCTTTACTATTGCTATTATCTTTGCCTGATAGTTGGTTCAAAACGGTTACCAGTTCAGCAGGATCCGATGGATTCACTCTTGAGAAGATTCGTGATCTCATTCTTGGCGAGGATGTCCGAAGAAGGAGTTCTGGGAAATTATCTAGTGAATCGCTATATGTCATCAGAGGTAAGAGAAATATCAGAGATAGTGGGAGCAAGAACAAAAGAAGGAGTCAGTCAAAGACTCGGGATTGCTCACGTGTAACATGTTGGAACTGCAAGGAGGTGGGGCATTTCAGGAATCAATGCCCAAATTATAAATAAGTCAACATTGCAGAAGACTTTGCGGAAAAGGACCTTTTAGTCTGTTGCGCGGATAGCAGTGTGGATTCCTGGGTCATGGATTCTGAAGCATTGCAGAATCTAGTTATTGGAGACTTTGGAAAGGTAAGACTAATAGACAACTGAACTCTTGATGTTACGGGCATGGGTGACATAGTGTTGAAGACACCAGTTGGTTTCTGGACTTTGAAGGATGTCAGAGTTGTTCCAAGCTTGACGAAAAGTTTGATTTCTATTAGGCAGTTGG
>Ga0123342_1006736_pt1 | contig 15727 bp, 5 predicted proteins | sample Turbeawhitnodule_FD_89960 | JGI IMG/M metagenome (GOLD analysis project Ga0123342, IMG submission 89960) | Root nodule microbial communities of legume samples collected from Mexico - Turtle bean Mexico white nodule | ecosystem: Host-associated > Plants > Roots > Nodule | place: Mexico: Nepantla... | reverse complement strand
TGCACACGGCCGCTAGGGCGCCCCTTTGTCCTCTTTTTTGCAGGAATCCACAGGCAACCAGTGGGAAGGTGTCCCTAGCTGACGGTTGAGGTCGCGCACGAAGACGTCCCGGTCAACCGGACGAAACAAAAGACATCTTACAAATAAGACAACAATATCCAACCTTCCTTCTCCAACATAGATAATGTAGTTAGTTTAATTTTATTATTTAGCTATTTTTTAGGTTACATTATATTTTTTAGTGAACTTGTTGAACTAAATTCCTTATTGTATGTAAATAAAGTTGATATTTTTTGTATTTTAGGTTTTGGTTATAAGCCAAAACCAACTCAATTAAAAAGATACGTCCAAAATATACGTTGATCAGTGCATGGTCCAATTAAATTTTGGATGTACATCATAAGTATGGTTTAACATAAATTTACATGATATATTTTGTCCGCGGTAAATTCTGTTGTAAATTTACGTCTCCTACTTCTATATCAGACTCTTACCAAACAACTAAATATCCAACATAAAATGTGTAAATATGCTAATAACAAATATTTAATAACTTCTTTACTTTTTTTTTCTTTCGTTCTATTTCTCCTTAGTCAAACAAAGCTTGAGGATTTATTTTTTTTAAATCATATACAGTAAAACAACATGGATTAGGTCTTTTCATATGCTTCATGGGATCTTGTGGTTTCTACTTAAATTTTACATTGAAAGATCCTCTAGATTATAATATATGTAAGGGAAGAGATCACGATAATGAAGGCTTGTTTTTTTAAATAGAATGAGATCTGTTAACATCTAAAACTTTACCAATAAAATAAAAGCATGGATAATTTTGTAACCTAGGTCACTGGTCAAACTTTTCTTCTTACATGTAAAAAGAGAAAACGACAATTCATTTGATATTATTAGCTGTAAAATGAAATAAAAAGAGAGAGATTCTATGTTCCATTGCGATGAAATTATTCAAATTCCTATTCAATGTGGTGAGCCCTATTCCTCCACATTTGCTAAATGGGTTTACTAAACATTAGTTTAGAAAGCGACAACTTAATTTTTTTGTCCTTTTCTCAAGCGTAAAGAAAAATGTTAGTTACGTCAAAGAAACATAATAAAAAAAAGTTCCAAAAGAAAATCCTATAGTACTTGAATCTTCCATTCAAGTGATTTCCCTTTAAACCTTTTTAAGGGTGTTTAGTTGTGGGAACAAATAAAAGAATGTCAAATCCCCGAATATATTTTTCTCTATTTAACTTCACGATAGAAATACAAATAAAAGTGAAGTCTTGTATTATACTTTTTATGAGAAATGAAGAAATTAATGAACGATAATATTGTTATTGTTGGTTATTTGATTTTATTATTATTAATTATGATTTTATTACTCTTAAATTATTTTACTGTTATCAGTTTACAGTGTTGTTAGTATTCCTAGTTTATAACTTCAAATAATTATAATTTTATTATATATATATATATATATTATTGAAGTAAATCAAAATAAATAACAGCAGTTTTACAATTTTGTATAATTATTTTCAATCAATTTTTATAATATTTTGTTTTTTTTTTCCTTCAATTAATTTTTACACTTATTGATGTCGGTTTCAAGCATACTTCAATCATTAAAGATATAAAATATTAATGGAATTAACATTAAATATGATTTTGTTGTCCACTCATAAAGCAATTGGATGAGGGGTTATGGGGAATATGAAGTTGGGTTGTAAAGTTAACGCGGGAAAAAGGGTGCAAGGAATTTCATCCGCAGTTTTAAAAGCAGGGAAAGAGTTCCATATGCTTCTTTTTCCTTCTTTTTGAGCTATGAGGGGAAGAAAGAAGTTAAAGAAGTTTCAGGTTAGGAAGGTTCAGATAGAAGGATCGTTGAAGTAGAACCTTAAAATTCCCACATTGGGAAAAAAGGGTACGTAATTTGTGAAAAGGGTAACTATCTATGAACCTACCTAAAAGAAAACCCTTTTTTAAGTAAGTCCTAGGGTACCACTTTATAATTGTACTGATGGACACACTAAGTTGAGTAATTTTTTCATTTTTTTTAACAAAATTAAATTATTTTTAAAAAATTTAAATATGTAAAAGTTATGCCAATATCACACACAACTTTCTGATATTTTAAGATAAAGTTGTACCAAGATAACACAACTTTAATCTAATAATTTAAATTTTATGATATTTTGACATTATTTCATTTTGATAATTTTTTTCAAAACAATTCCGTTTAATAAAAAAAAGCGTTACACTTTCATTAAAATTCCACTGATGCAACGTGCTAGGTAATAGTCCTGTAGCAATATGCAATGCAACAAAACTCGTTTTACATGTCCATTGATGATGACATTTGCTATAGTGGTTTGGGTATAAGTGGATGCTTCTGAGCGCACCATTTGGCAGCTGCATTAGGTGATATTTGTGGATGCTTCTAAGAACCACACAAAAATTTAATACTGTTGGGGGAAATTATTACTGCACTTTGCCCTCACCACCTGCTTAGGTTGGAAACGTGTTTATTTCTTTACAATTATGGTTCGTGAATTTTACACCCAAATGATGATTAACATGGAAATAACATGAATTTCGAAATATAACTATGTCCATGATTGGCCTCCAACTCAACTTTGGGAACAAAATTATTGACTTCGTGAGAAAAGATTATATGAATTTGGTCATGTTTATTTGTAATTTGCACTGCTAAATTAGCATCTTCAATATTGTTCCACACGCTAATTGCAGCTAGTCCTTACTCAAATCACTGTGTGCTGAATTAACTAATCCAATAATGTCTGTATCAGTCCACAAATATCCAATTTGGTGTATAGGAGAAGAATGGAATCGATGCAAACAAAAAAGAGTACATATAGAATAGTAATTTAAAGTCTTTAATTTTTTTTCCCAGTAACTTGGTTATCCTATAAGTCTATTTCCAGAAAATTCTCAATAAGTAATTTTAGAAGAGAAAAAAAAAAGAAGAAGAGTTTTTTCATAAATTTAAATTAACTTGTATATAAGTTAAAAATATTAACTTTATATATATAAGAACATGTACGAATTAATGTATATAAGGAAATATTAGCTTATGAAAAAAAACTTATTACACTTTTTCTCTTCATATTTTTTATTATAAATGTTTTATGAAAAATTTCATCAAAATATATTTTAGTTTAGAAACTCGTGATAATATAATTATGATTGAATCAACAAAATTTGTAAATATGATATGATTGAACGTGAGTTTTTTTTTCTTGTATGAGAGTACAATTAATGTCTCTTACCCAACACTACTAAAAAATAATTGAATAAAAATTAATTTTAGAAACTAAAAATAATTAGTTGTTATATTGACTAAATTATATATTCTTTTAGAAACTAAAAAAATTATTGGTTTCTAAATTAGTTTCTATTATTGATAAATAGTTTCTAAATTGGTATCTAATTAGCTACCAACATTTTAACTACTAATTATTTGGATCCTAAATTTGGTAGCAAAAGCCTTGATAGTTAATTAAATATCAATTTAGAAACTATTTATCAATAATAGAAACTAATTTAGAACCCGATTTTCTTGTAGTGCAAGTTAAAATTCAAAAGTATTTAATGGTAAAAAAACTACGAAAAAAATTGAGAAATGAAAAAAATGTAAGAAATAATGTGGTAATTATTTTTAAATTTATTTATGTACCGTCCAATTTTAAGAATTTCAGAGCAGTTATTATTCATCTATGATGTGACACATAAGTACATGCACTTACCATACATATCGTGTATACTAGAAAGTAACTGACTCACCTTCCATAGAATTCGACACAAATATGTGATAACCTCATGACTAACTTATAACTATATTAATTATTAGAGATATTATAATAAGGATTAAGACTTATAAATATCATCCAAGAAAGTATTCTCATTTACTCAATAATTTTATTTACAATTCACTTATTATTTTTTTATATTCTTATGGACTTGAGCATCATAAAGTCGTTTGCAAATGGATTTTCACTCATCTTTTACACAACAAAAGCAACTAGTTTTACCGACGGTCAAAATCCGTTGCTAGTGCCAAAAGTCGATCAGTAATGAAAATTACTAACGGAAGAGCGAGCAAAGATTCGTTGATAATATGCTTGTCGGTTAGCCCATCGATAATTAGTAATATTATTAAAATTTTAAAAATATTATTTATTAAGAAAGTTAACATTGTTATTATTATTATTATTAGTATTATTTTAATTATTATTTGTATAAGTTGTTATTATTAATATTTTTATTAATGTTAATATTATTATAATTATTTTAATTATTATTAATAATAACATTAGTATTCCTATTAATATTATTCTTCATATTCTTCATATTATAATATTAATATTATTATAATAATTATTATTATTATTAATATTATTGTAATTATTATTAATATTACTAGTATTAAAATTACAAATGACATGAACAAGCATAACATATATTTCTCTCTCTCTCAAATTTTCGGTAAAATTTTCATCTTCTCCTTCAATGTGTCCTTCTTTAATAAGATTTTTTTAGGCTTGAGAAACACCTATTGACAATGAAACATATAATTGACCATGACTAAAAACGTGTCGTCCAAGGTAAATTTCAACATTGGGTATAGTTTGTCCTTGTGATTTATTTATAGTAATGACAAAACGTAGTTTCACAGGAAATTGTTTCCTAATAAGCACAAATGGGAGACCTGCAATTTCTGTTGTTTTATGTTTAATTCTTAGTAAGAAGGATCTTTTTTCAGCATGATGACCTCTAAAGATTTCAACATCTAACATGTTCATGTAGAACCCACGACACAATAATCTCGTCTCATTACATAACTCTAATTTAGGGTTTATGTTTCGCAACAACATTAATGGTGCAACTTATTTAAGCTTTAAAATATGGGGTGGCAAGCCACCTAGAGCAATGGAGTGCAAGTACTCTTGTTGTCATAGATTATGTGTGTCTCCTTCAACTTCATCAAATGACAATAAATTATGTTGTTCTCTTGGAAGATGGTCGATAATCATGTTATTAAGTTTTTCAACATCTTCATTTTTGGGATTCAATATGGCTCTTTGAACCATATAAGATGCATACCATGTATGAAATTGCAATTGGGGAAATGTTTCTTGTATAAGTTTTTGTATTGAACTCTCTCCTTCCCATTGTATCGCTAGTTCATGGAGTATTTTCATCATATCATCAAGCATTGTAGGTTCAATCCTATCTCCTATGCACATGAGATATTCTGCAAAATTGTGATCTTGTAATAATCGCATGTTTTGTTGTAAATGAAATACATTTGTGCCTTAAAAGGAGACATGAAAATACATTCAGAAATCATTTGTGCCTTTGTACCCTTTTGAACAACTAGCAGTATCTGGAGAAAATCTCCTCCTAATATCATCACTTTCCCCCCAAATGGAGCATCACAATCTAGAATGTCCTTTAATGATCAACCTAATGCCTCTAAAGCATATATGTTAGTCATGGATGTGTCATCCCAAATAAGTTTTGTTGTTTCTCTTAGTAGCTTTGCAAGATCAGATTGATTGAAAACCCATTGTTCCCACCAATTCATAAAATATAGAGAAATGTAAAAATGGATCCTCATGATCCATTGCTATAAATTAATGGGTACTGATAAAGACTAAGAAAAGTGAGTTTCATCTCCAAAGCCCTGGTGGTAGCAAGTATTGCAATACTAGAAAAATACCTTGGCCCCTGCTGCATGACATAATCTCCAATGGTTCTCCTTGGAGGTGGTGCTTGCTCTTATGTCATGTTGCTTTCCTCATAAAAAATATTAATGGGAAAAGAAGAAGTGGTTAAGGATACTTCTCTAGTGTCTCCTTGTCTCTTTTGTGTCTTTGTCTTGTTGTTTCTTTTATATGCCCTTTCAATTTTTTATTTAAATAATAATTGGTTTTTGGGAATTTGACCTCTCAATATCATGTAGGACAACTAAATCAAGGGTTAACACAAGGGTTCACAAGCAATAAAAAGAATATTCTTTTTAGAATTTTAAAATGAAAACAAATAAAAGAAAATAAATTCAAAATAAATATGAAAATAAAATAAAACAAATCTGCAATTAAAATAAAATAGACAAAAATAAAGCAATAGACAAAAACAAATAAAATAAACAAAAATTAAAAATAGTTAGAATATTCACAATATTTAAGAATTTGTACTAAAATATTCAATTGTTCCCCGACAACGGCGCCAAAAATGTGATGACTTATTTTATGATAAGTGTACCATGTTGCTAGAAGTAATAATTTGTCCCTAAGGACGGATATTGAACCCACAAGGAGAAGTTGAATTATCAAGTAAAAGATTCACTAAATAGAAAGCAAAATAACAAAGTTTGTTGGGAATTTGTTATGATTGTAATAATTAAAAAGAAAGTAAGTCAAAGAGTTTGTTGGTTCAATTGGGAAAATTGTGATTGGGGTCCATCCTTCTTACCCTTTTGTATTTTTATTAGCATGGTAATATTCTATCATTTGATTGATGTTGATGCCCATATAAAAGTCATTTGTATTGATTCCTCGCATATAAAATTATTAAGAGAGTCTCCTAAATATTGATTCCTCGCATATTTTTAAAAACTTCTTATCATTACGATTAGATGTTGATAGCAATTAACATTTCAAATCTATTCTTAGCATTCAAATATGTTAAGCATTATGATTTGGGTCAAAAACTTATAAGTACTTTCCAGTCAAATCTAAGGATCTAGATCATGGTAAACAAGCATTACAAATAAAACGACAATGTCAAACATCAATCAAGAATAGAATATTATATTTAAATAACACCTCAATACATAAGAGTTTGAACATATTACTCCCAATCCCAAATGGTAGAATTAGCCACTCATATTGTCTATTACAAGTATGAAGCGCAAGAAAAAAATATCCAGGATGTTTCTCCTTGACGGTTGCTTCCTCTACGGTTTTTAACACCTTCTATTCTCCCAATTGATGTTCCAATCCACTCAATGATGTCTAGGTTTGTGCCTCACGCCTCATATTTAACCTAGTTGGGCTTGGGCTAAGTGACTTCTCGCCTGGGTGTTATTGGGCTCGCCTGGGCAAGTTAGACAGGCCCAACGTCACTGGAGTGATCTCACCTAGGCGAGATTGGGCTCGCTTGGGCGAGATCCTCTGGGAGCTTCTGCCTTGGGCGAGTGCTGGAGCATTCTAGCTTTTTCTCTTTAGCTTTGTTTATTCTCCTTTTTCCCTTTCATCTTCATTCTTCCTTAGAATCCTAAAATTAACACAAATTTGGGGAAATCATTCTTATTCAACTTATAATCACAAAAAATGTAAAAAGGTTTAAATTCATAAATTATGGGTTATATTATAGTTATTTTATCAATTAATATCCATAAGTGTCTGCATTTTAATATGAAATACTACTGAAATATGACACTTATCACCAACATAACCTCAATCGCATTCATGTTATTCACAATGAATGCACAATTGGCTCTAGAAAGGGGGTTGGATGGCATCTGAACTCTATTCACAAACCTGGGAAACAAAAAAACACAAAATCTAACAAGAGATAATATAGAGAGATAAATGCACACCAGATTTATATTGGTTCATCCTCACAACAAGGGCTAAGTCCAGTTCCCTTGAGCAACTCACTAAAGAGTCTTTCACTATCAAGTATTCTACACTTCTACAGGTTACGAGCATTCTCAACCTTTTCAAGTTTTCCAAGTATTATTTACCTTTTTAGATACACCAAGTATTCTCTACCTCTCCAGGTACACCAAGTATTCTTAATCTCCCCTTGAGATCAAGGACCTCTCAATACAATGAGAAAACTCTTGTTCAGAGAGAATCAAATAAGGCTCATTGGGTACACCTCACAATGGTGAAGGATCTACAAAGGTTGCTCTCAAACAACTAATATGAAATTTATGCCCAATTCTAAGACACAAAAAAGCTTTGTGTACACTTGAGTATTTCGTATGATGTGCAGATGTACTTTGTTGTTGTGTTCTTCACCCTTGTGCTCTTTATACATACTTCTGAAATATGAACATTGTAGCTTTAAGGTTTCCTCAGTTCTTCATGCACTCGTTAGACGTTTAATATAAAAACTTATTATGTCAAAGTTCTTCGCATTTAAGGCTATTCAAAAACTTTCTTTATCTTCAACAAATATGAAGGTTGACGTTTTGAATCCTCACTACTTCAGTATCTACTCAATCTGCTACATTTCTCTTTCTTCTTCAATGCGTTAGATATTGGATAGAAACTTGTGTTCTTGTGCTATCTGCGATTTTCGAATCTTTTGAAACATTTCAAAATGTGTCTTTAATCATATTGTTGTAAACTTTGAGGCTGAATCAATTCCTCCTTTGTATTTTCTCTTTCTTGTTTTGTTCATCGTCTTTAACGTGTTCAACAATCAATAAGGAAATGATTTTTTTTTTATTTTTTATCTTTGTGTCTTTACATTGTATTTGATTTCCAAATACATCTCCCTTTATATCTAGACTTGGATATTTTCATTATGTGTTGTTCATTTTCTCTTTCATGTTAGATGCTGGAATAAGAAACTTCATATGTACGTCTTAAATGTGGTTTCTTCTCTTGAAACCTTTTCATTATGTGTTGCATTTCATTGAATGCTTGATTATCGCAAATCTCTCTTGTCAGCTCCATCATTCTTCTATCAGACACTAAGAAAGGAAACTTATTCTTCCAGCTTTGTGCACATCTTCAATTCCCTTTAATATTTTTTGGGAACAAAATACATAATAGTGAACAATATTTTTACAATTTAACTTGCGAAACTCACTAAAACAATATCTTGAATATTTGTTAATTATATAAAATTTCTATATTCAGATATTCCACAATTAATTCGTTGTTCAAAAAAATTCCAAGTTAAGATTGATTTAGAAGGTTTGAGTGCAATTAGTTTTAACTTGGATATAATCTCATTAATTATATTTTGAAAAACCTTTGATATAGAAACAATTCAACCTTTGATATGTATAAATTCCAGTGTGTGTCTGAGATTTGCAAATGTATGCATCTGCTTTGAGTTGCCCAAGGTGTTTGCGTCTCATGTGAGCTTCTAAAGTGTTTACCAACACTTGGATCATCTGGTATGATCATTCTCAGCTCCATCATCCGATCCTTCATTTGATGCATTCTGTTTACGAGCTTCGTTTGATATGTCTTTGTGTTGATGAGCCCTTCTTCTTATGAGATGCTTTGACATCTAAGTTTCCTTTTATGGGGTTCTTTCCAATGTTCTCTTTTGGAATATATCTTTTATTTCAAGGTTTAACATGAAGAATGGAACACCTAATCAACAGATCACATTGTTTCTTCTTACAACCTTTTCTCTTATTGTATCGTCTAGTGAGTCTTGCTCGCTTTTTTTTTGTCAGATATTTTACTACACATAAAGGAACTATGTCAAATCACAATACACTTTATATATTTTTTTTATCAATAAAACATATAGATGTTCATGTCAAGAGATCAATTAACTCAGTGTCATTTGAGTTTGGGAACCCTCCACCGAATTGCACTTGGTTGGCATGCATCCCAACGTGCCATGACGATTTAGAACCCACCGCTGTGGTGGAGAGATGCCCAAGTTGGGGTGCTTGACCATTCTTGCCATGATAGATCACACTAGAAGAAATTTTGGAGCAAGGTCCGAAAAAGGTCGACACCATAAATACCAGAAGTGTCGCAAAGACTTTTTGAGGAGTAGTTTGTTGTGTGGTCCCCCAAGTACCTTGCGAAGCAGCATCAAGATCGTTTAGGAACTTTGCTCCAACTAGCAAATTCTTGGTCATCCCTTGGGTTTTCTTCACCCCCAAGGTGCCAACCTCTTTGGCAGTATCAACCTTCATACATTTGCTCGGATTTTATACATCACCCTTCCTGAAGTTGGTCAATTCAAATTATTTTGGAGGTTCAACTCCAAACTTAGCCAACAATTTCTTCAGGTCAAATCTCTTACCCATGATCTTTGCACAAGAAACGAGCAAATTTAATACAAGATCACACATCATTATAAAATCACTATATTTCAAGTACTTTGCCTATGAAGAAAGTCATAGGATCTTCAGCAAGGGAAACATTAAGGAGACCTTTGCAGTTTATAGTCCTCAATAGCTCCTTAATAACTTCAACATAGTTTTTCTCCTCGGGGGAGGGAAAGTATTTAGCTTTGGACTTAAACTTGTCCGATCATTGCCAATATAAGAGAAATCGTGGAGTGAAATTTGGATAAAAATGCAATCTCTTTTTAGTGTCCTGTGGTGCGCACTTAAGTTTAAAAAAACTATCTTTAAAATTCTTGAAATAATAAGCATAAGTAGTGAAAAGAGGTTCATGCTAGACTCCATTGATTGAGAGAGACTCAACCAACCTCCATACCATGCTTTAACTTATAGAAATACAAAAAAATGTTTGTGGTGGTTTTAATACGAAGATGTTGACATAATATTTTTGAAAAGCTTTCAAAAAAGTCCAATTATTCTAATGAAGTTGACTAGGCGCCACATTCACTATTGTGAGCATACGACATTCGAAAGCAGACAAAGGCAAAGACATGTCAAGCTCCTTAAAGAAATACTCATATACAAAAATGAAATTCTCCCCATCAGGTAGAGGTTTCATGGAGACCTAGTGAGATGGAGAACAATATTTGACCAAAACAAAGTCAAAGAAAGAATCAGAACAAATATGGAAGGAGGAGATGAATTCTCCAACCTTTTCCTTAGAGGTAAAAAACTAAAGCATAATCATTAACCTCACTGAGTACCCAAGAGTACTCAGGATCAGAAATGAGTAGAAACTTGTTTTCTCTATTCCTATTCACCATGGTGGTCTCAGGTACCTCCACGATATTTAGGACAAAAGCCTTTCGCTTACCCTTTGGCCTTTAGGTCTTGAGAGGCTCGCGCAAAGTGGCAGTTTCAACTACATTCACCAGAGAAGACTTGATCTCCAAGAAATGATCTTGGACACATAATGAGTCAGAATGACTCGATGAAGAGTTTGCCTTGATAGTGTCAACAACCCTATTCACTAGAGGGCTATCCTTACTAGAGGAAAAAGAAACGTAAAATAAAGAAGATGAAGAAGAAGCATTAAAATGTACCTAGAAAAAGGAAGAGCTTTTACATGGAAGAAAAATGAAAATGAATAAGCAAGCAAAAGAAGTGCCACAAACATAGGAGAGAACGAATGAAGGTGAAATGTCAAAACAATATCGAATCATATTTTTATAGGTGAATGAGATCGTGTCACAAAATCGCTTTGATTGTGAAAATGGGTCACCAAAAGGTTTCTATAAATTTGAAAATTATCTTTTGAAACTAGTCATTTCGGTTAAGGCCAAGTACCCTTTCGTTGTAGTCTTGAATGAAACATCATTCGTTAATCTGACATGGCACCTCAAAAATGCATGTCTCATCATTAGGTTTAAAAAAATCTTTTTTCTCCTTATTACTTATTTATTGCACCTATTAATTATCACATATTAGCAATGATTAAGATATTTATTACACTTTAATTACATAATACTTGGACCATCGAGCCACAAACAATTATCAAGCTTAACCCGAGATAGATCGACAAAATGTACTTCTTTTAGTGCCTTATCATCGAAGGCACAAGATTATGGGGCTCTTGGCTTTGTTGATCATGTGAGTCTTCTATCTCCTTCTAAGATATAGATGTTGGTGTGTTCGCCTCACCCTTTAGAGCATCAACACAACCTTGCTGAATCAAGATGGTTTCGATCTTAAGTATCCACAACCCAAAGTTTTCATCTCAAGAAAACTTCTTGATGTCAAACTTAGTGGCCTTTTCTTTATCTTTTTTACTTTCCTTTCTAGTTCCCACAGACAACGCCAATTGTTGGGTTCTCAACAGTAACGAAGCATGAAAACAAGAACAAAATTGAAGAAATCACTTTATTGATAACAAAAGGCCTATACACAAAGAATTATCACACAAAAGTATCTTTACAAAGATCACAAGAACTCTCTATATAGACCCTATGTGGAAAGAATAATACAATATTATTGAAAAATAACCATTCGGACAATTATAACAAACATGTACTAGACACTTTAATTCATCTCAAAACTACTAGACAGTCTCTAGTAAAGGATCTTCTTATCTTTCTAATAAGACGATCAAATCTTGTGACTAAACTTTTGTATATTATTTGGAATCCACAATCACAATAAGAAAATTTGGATAGTTATATAATTATGGTAGAAATGGAATTATATAAATTTGTTATGATGGTTGAATAACATATGATAATTTAAAATTTTTAGTTTTTAAAAGTCTTGTCGAATTTAATCCATGAATAAGTTGAAATAAGAAAGGTACAAATGCAGAAAGGCCGTAAAAGAAACAGCTGGAAGGGACAGTCTCATCATGCTTTGTCTAGTTCTATAAGAATTGTCATTGGTTTTGTTTTGGTAATTGGGACCCTTAACATTCGTCTAAATGGCCCAAACTTGAAGGCATTTTTTGGACTCATTGGGATGTAAACAATTTGATATATGATGTGCTTGAAAGGGAAAGGATCTTACGCTTTTCAAGTGGTATTTAACTAGTTGAGCCTGAGCCACACGATTTAAAGTCGACTTTCCAATTGAGTCTTTGTACATTACAGCAATTTGCAAAGAAACTCCCAATCAGCTTCCACGACTTACTATTTGTTCTTCACACTTCATATAATATTTATATAATAAATATGTTGTCTGTTCTTACTTCAAACTTTAATTTTTTTTGGATATTTTTAATAAATTTTATCAATATTTTTTTATATAACAAATGAATTTTGAACGTAAACTCTATTATAATATTATAATATTTATGTTAATTTTAAATTATTATTAAATATTTTAATATTCTAGTATATATTGAATTTTTTTTATCACGTAAAGTAAAAGTTGTTAAAATGACTCATTCCATCCTTATTACAAGTAGTTACAAGTAGATAGAAGGTTTCAAGTTTAAATTAAGAATGAAACTAAGTGCGTTAATTAATTATACAAATTTCAACACAAGTAATTATTTTTTTTCAAGCATTATTGAGCTACTCCTTGTGCGTGGAATGTTTTAAATGGGAATGATATGGTAACCAATTGACGAGACCAGCAATCAGATTTTAGAGCCAAATTTTTACGTATATTAATTAATGTTATGTGTTGGAGATTATTGACTAGAGATTATAAAGTGGGTGTAAACCTCATCTCATGAGCCGGTTTTATGTGATTGAGTTAGGCTTAAAGTTAACTTTGTAATATGGTATCAGAGTCATTTAAAGTTTATCCTAGCAAGTGTTTGTTGGGGGCTTATCAGGTCACCCGCTATCGGGTCGTTATCGGACCACCCATCATATGTTATCCCACGTATGAGTTGTCACTCTCGGCGTGATGGATGTGTTGCAGATCCCACATTGACTAGAGATGTGCAAACCTCAACCTTATGAGACGATTTTTAGGGTTGAGTTAGGCTTAAAGTCTACTTCGTAACATTATGTATAACATTTTTAAATATTCATTACATTTAAAAATTTATTTAAATTGAAAATAAATTAATTTTTTTCAAAGATTGAAAATTGAAAATATAAATCCACAGTTTCAAGTTATGGAAAATATTGTATTAATTATGTTAACAAAATATAATAGATATTAGTATTAATGATACATGCTAGTTGTTTTAGAAAAATATTTTTATTTATTATTATATTTTAAAATAATAAAATATTAGTGTCAAAAATGTTTAAAGGCAATTATTATCTTAAGTGATAACAAATAAATAAATAAATGTGATTAGAGAATTCAGATAAAGTTGTTCTGTCAAATGATATATTCTTTATTCTTTTTGTACGTAGACTATCTATTATTTATATTTCGGTATGTTAATATAGTCTCATATCGTTAAGGAGTCGAGACCAATGGCAGTTTATATATTTCCTCCTTCCTATACCCACCGAAGCGCCTTTTAAGAACAAAATCGTGACGGAGCACCGACCTCCAAAACGGACAATATCTCAGATGCGGTAATTTACTCTAGTACTATCTCGCAGACTTGACTTGAGGTCAGAACAATTTATATTTACACAATATATATTTATATTTAAGCAGATCTAAATTGTGATACGATATTAAAATTTATCTTAACCATTGTGGTTGAGTTTAACAAATCATTCATTATCAAGTGGTTCCTTAAACATTGATGGTTCATGTGCTTCTAGGACCCAGCAGCAGTGAACAGTCAATAATTGAGAGAAAATGGAACTTAAACGAAGTTATGAACAAATCTTTAGTTGTAAGTGAAAGGCCACATATTTGTCTCGTTGGTCACTTTCACGTGCCAAATATTCTTACACTTTTTTGGAGTGACACTTCCAAAAAACAAAGTGCCAAATTAAAATAAAAATAATGATGCGTGCCTCCAAAACTCATTTTGCATTTTTCGTTTATATTAAGATGTGTAATTTAATTTCATAAAATCAATTTATAAGATAAAAATTTATATCTATTTATATATTATAAAATATTCTTTAATAATTTATCATATATGGAATTAAAAACAATTATCTCTTAATCCTAAAATCTTGATTAGAAGATAGTTCAATAAACATGATTTGACTATCACAATAGTTCATAAAAGTCACTTTCGACCAATTTGTCCACAATACATAATTAGCAATTTCAGTTCTCTCACTAAAAAATTCCTGCGGTCAGCGTGAGATGTTAAGAAACATCCTCAAAATTTTAATACATTTCTTTTTAATGAATATACAAATTATTCTATTTTTAAGTTATATGAGTTTTTTTTTTTATATTTAGACTAGCCATTCAAAAGATTTTCAATTTATATGAAAACATGATAAAACAAATTACCTAAAATAATGTTATATAATAGTTATTTTCATGAGAAATAATTTTAATATTAGTTTAGAAAAGGCTCACAATCAAATATGCAGAAACAAATTTACAATCTTTAATAAGTGCTATCATAAATTTTGAATAATTTTAAATTAGAATGTACTTAAGAAAATGAAAATTGATTCGAAAACTATTTAAAATTATCTCTTCTCTAAAATTAACTAAAGAGCAAACCTGTATGGTGTTTTGAAAAATAGGAAAAAAAAATCAAAGTTCAAAGAAAGTTAACACAAATGAAAATCTTACAAGAAATAAATCAATGAGATAAAGTAAAGATAAGATAGAATAAGTTAGTGATGAGTATATAGATAAGAAGAATCTAAATAGTCTTAAATAAATAAATTATTATAGAATAGAGTTTATTTTTTTTGTAAAATTTTATAAATAAAAATTTTATTTTCATTTTTTTTAATGTAAAAAATAGGTGCAAATAACAATTTTGTATTTGGACCTATTAAGTTCAATAAGATAAGAGAGGTGTGGGAGTTAGAATACCAAGAAGTAAGGAGAAAAGTGAAACTCAACTACAATAAATAAAATCTCCAAATTCTTGACCAAAGAAGTCAAAATAAGCTAAAGAAAAGTAAAAAAAAAAAAAAAAGTTAGGCATTTCAAGTTTGAATTAAATTTTGACATAAGAAATCTGTTTTTCTTAGTTTAGTTTTTTTTTTTTTTTGCATAATAATGTTGCATGATATTGTTTTATTGTCACCAGATTTACTAGGT
>Ga0123342_1006735_pt1 | contig 15729 bp, 7 predicted proteins | sample Turbeawhitnodule_FD_89960 | JGI IMG/M metagenome (GOLD analysis project Ga0123342, IMG submission 89960) | Root nodule microbial communities of legume samples collected from Mexico - Turtle bean Mexico white nodule | ecosystem: Host-associated > Plants > Roots > Nodule | place: Mexico: Nepantla... | reverse complement strand
GCCGCTCTGTTCTTTTGCAGGTTCTAGAGGTGGATCTTTAAGAAGGACGGACGTTTCAAGCGGTGCACACGTCGATCCTTTGACGAGGCAGGTTCCAGTGTTCTGGTCAACAGGCAGGATCATTTACTATGATAATCAATAAGCTATACAAATTACTTTTAATCTATTTTTTCACGAGTGCACTAAACACATTAAGATTAACTCTCATATTGTTAGAGAAAAGCTTCATCAAGGTATGATCAATCTTCTTCCTATCAATTCAAATCTTCAATATGCTGATATTTTCACAAGGTCTTACCTCCTACTACGTTCAATCATTTATGTTTCAAGACTTGAATTATAATTAAAGAATTAAAATCGGACAAATATTATAATTTAGATTATGTTTAGGGAAAAAAAATTAAGAGAGAAAATAAAAGTAAAATTGAATTTATTCATAGATTAAAATTTATTATGGATAAATTAAAAACACTAAAGGTTGTGTTTCAAATTGGAAGGGGGTGTGTGAGGATTTGAGAGAGTAGATTTTGAGATAAAAGTTTGAAGAAAGTGAGGGTGCTTGGATTGAGGTATGTTAGAGTGAATTTGTGAGAAAAGTTGATTGAAGTATGTGAATGATGTAATGGTTGTGAGAAAAATTTTAATTTTTTTAAAATGTATAAAATGTAAGTTTACAAATTTACCTTTTTTTAAAAAAAATATTTGAATAATGAAATATGATGTATTTTTGTGTAGATTTTAGTTAATTAAAAATTTGTGCATTATTTCCAGTACTTAACTATTATTTTTGAAAAAATAGAGTTACTTAACATTTTCGGAAGATGGAAGAGGTCATTAAAAATAAATGTTTTCATTATAATAGATATTTTAATATTGAAAATAGTAAAAAATGTTTGAGAAATATTATTAATCAAATATCTCAATAAAATAAATTATCTAATTCTAAAATATATGGATTTTTTATTTATTTATTTTGAATTAGTCAAAATATGTAAAATAATGCAACTTTTTTATTCATCATGGCTAGAGAAAATCTTGCATAAAATCAGAGTATGTAGTTTAGGTGTTGCAACATTATTAACATATTTAATAGTTTAATATTTGTAACTTTATTAGTTGGACCTCTGCGAAGTTAAATAAATCCAAAACAGTTTCTCACCATCTAGGACTTATATCATGTATATATGAATGATGTATATGATTCATCCAAGGTAGCATATGAAACAAATTAAACAATAATATATCACATGCAATTGATTATCTAATCAAAACATCAACTTAATCGATTATTAATAAGCTATAATTGATCGATTATTAGTACAATAAAAATGTCGTAATCAATTATATGTCAAGAATATATAAAGTATAATCAATTATCAACTTAAAAACATGAAAAAAATCTATTAGATTTTAACTAGAAATGATTTTCTTTACACAAAATGAAGGGTAAAAGAGTAAAATCATTTATGTCCTGTCGACTTTCTCCTCCTTTCTTCATACTTCAATAAGGTACTCATTTTTTTTTCACACCTTCATTTCCTTGTACACATAGATTCAAATATGAAACACATCTTCAAATTTGTCTTCGTTTACAATACCAAAAACAAACACCGTCTAAAAGAAGAAACTTTTAAGAATTATAACTTTTTTAAATTTTTTTAATTTTTCCTTTTATTTTTTTCGATTAGAAGTTCCTAAAAAAAAGTTGTCCAAACATTTATGAGAAAAATCAACATGAATCAAAGTCAATAAAACATTTTAATTGAGAGGAAAATTCCACAACATTTAAATTAAGGACGAAAATTGTATGAACATACACTTGTACCGATTGTACTTCACAAATTACACAATTACATAACTTTCCAAACCACTTCGGAAAGAGACATGAAAAAATTTGTTGACATCCAAATTATACATGGTTCAAACAAAATATGAGAAAAAAAAATGTTTATACTCAGCGCTCTATATAGCCAAAAAGTCTAGAGTGCATTATTGCATAGGAAACTAAGAAACATCCATGACATAGACACCACCAACATTGACACATGCCCTCTAATTTTTCTTTCATTTTTTTTCCACGTAATTTAAACATTTTCATCTAATATATTTATATGAACTATAAAATTCTGGTGCAGTTATCTTTGTTGTGCCCAAGAAGCTCTGGTATTTAATAAATAATCAGTGTATTCTTCTCTGTTGCAAGAAGTTGGATTGGGTCACTGGGTAAGTTATTCTGAATTTTACCTTCAAATAGGAACAATAAAACATTCAATATTTGAGTACTTTGATGTCTTCTTGTTTTCCCATGCTTTAATTCAAAGAGAACGGTTTAAGAATGTGAATTCCTCCAGAGAAAATAGATTATGGGACCTCCAGATGTCAATTTTTATGTTTGAATGAATGGAGCATAAGTTAGTGATAAGCAAGCTACTAGTGAAGGAAAAGTTAACTTATAAGTCACAAAACACCTCAAAAATCACACACTATCAATTTGCTAAATAATGTTTAGTTATTCACCCCTTGGTGAGCAAGAGTATGAGTATGAAGTATGATCATTACAGGTACAACACTTGAAATTCATAATGGTTGATCAGCAAATTATCGGTGTTGTTGCTTCAGTTGTATCATCTAAAAGATATGACGTGTTTCTAAGCTTTCGAGGTGAGGACACCCGGAAGAAATTCACAAGCCATCTCTATGATGCTTTGAAGCAAAAGGAAGTTGAAACCTTTATCGACTATCGTCTTGAAAAGGGAGAGGAGATCTCAACAACTCTCACCCAAGTAATTGAAGATTCCCATATATCTATTGTGATCTTCTCAGAGAACTATGCTTCCTCAAAGTGGTGCTTGGGTGAACTCAGCAAGATTATGGAATGTAAGAAAGAAAAAGGACAGATTGTGATACCAGTGTTCTATGACATAGATCCATCCCATGTAAGGAAGCAAACTGGAAGCTATGAGAAATTTTTTGTAACTCATAAGGGAGAACCCATGTGCAACAAATGGAAAGCTGCTCACACTGAAGCAGCCAATTTAGCTGCATATGACTCTCAAACTTACAGGTAAACTAAATGAATTGAGTTGAGAGTGAGTAAAGTTGTATGTATAGTCCAAGTTTGGTTCTAAATTAAGCCAAATTTGATTTTAAGTTAAGCATACATAAACACCTTTCATACTAGTTTGCTTAAGAAGCTTGCTGCATAGAAAAAACAAAGGCAATTTTTATTCTCATAAAATTTGGTTAATTTGGTCATATCACCATGATCTGCAACACATTTTGTTGCTCTTCTGCACTACCATTGTTGGTCATAGATTATGTGTAATATTTTTATAGTTACTTCTTTTATTTTTTAATTTGTTAGACTAACTACACATCATTTATTCATGTTTAAGGGTTGAATCTGAACTCATTAAGGATATTGTTGAAGATGTTTTGCAAAAAATGGCTGCTATATACCCAAACTGCCACAAAGGATTGGTTGGAATTGAGGAAAAGTATGAAAAGATTGAGTCATTGCTAAAAGTTGGGTCAAATGAAGTTAAAATCTTGGGAATATGGGGCATGGGTGGAATAGGTAAAACCAGCCTTGCTCGTGCTTTATATGAGAAACTATCTGGCGAATTTGAAGGTCATTGCTTCCTCGAAAATGTAAGGGAAGAATCAGACAAGCACGGAGAAAAAGCTTTACGTAATAAACTTTTTTCTGAGTTGTTAGGGAATAAAAATCATTGTTATGATGCAGGCTTTTCAGTAACCCAGTTTGTTTTGAGTAGGCTAGGACGCAAAAAAGTTTTCGTAGTCTTGGATGATGTGGCTACCTCAGAGCAATTAGAAAATCTAATTGAAGATTTTGATTTCTTGGGACTCGGAAGTAGAGTCATTGTTACAAGTAGAAACAAGCAAATATTTAGCCAAGTTGATAAAATATATGAAGTAAAGGAATTGAGCTTTCATCACTCTCTTCAACTTTTCAGTTTGACTGTTTTTAGAGAGAAGCAACCTAAACATGGATATGAAGAAGTATCAAGAAGAGCAACTTTCTATTGCAAAGGTGTTCCTTTGGCTTTAAAAGTTCTTGGTGCAAGTCTTGGTTCAAGAAGTAAGGCAGCATGGAAATGTGAATTGAGAAAACTCCAAAAGTTTCCAAATAAGAAAATTCATAGTGTATTAAAATTAAGTTATGATGGCTTAGATCACTCTCAAAAGGACATATTTCTAGACATTGCATGCTTCTTTAGAGGAAACCAGAGAGATCGTGTAACAAACATATTGGAAGCGTTTGATTTTTCTGCAATATCTGGGATAGAAGTCCTTCTGGATAGAGCTCTAATAACAATTTCAGGTGCCAATCAACTAGAAATGCATGACTTGATACAAGAAATGGGTTGGGAAGTTGTTCATCAAGAATGTATCAAAGACCCTGGAAGAAGAACTCGGTTGTGGAAACATGAGGAAGTGCATGATGTTTTCAAATATAACAGGGTAAACTAAATACATTTTTGCTTCTATTTGTTAATTTAAGTATCTTTTAAGAATTTAGCTGCTACTTGCTAATGACTATTCTCTTTGGTTTGTTTGTTTTTAGGGAAGTGAAGTTACCGAAGGCATAATTTTAGATTTGTCTAAATTAATTGAGGATCTCTATTTGAGCTCTGATTTCCTGGCAAAGATGAGTAACGTGAGATTTTTCAAAATCCATAGTTGGAGCAAGTTTAACATATTTAATGTGTATCTTCCTAATGGTCTCAATACATTGTCTCATAAAATGAGGTACCTTCATTGGGATGGATTCTGTCTTGAGTCTTTGCCATCTAACTTCTGTGCTGAACAACTTGTAGAGCTTTGCATGCGTTGTACCAAGCTTAAAAAGCTTTGGGATGGTGTTCAGGTTTGGCTAAATGTACTACATTTATGGGGGTTTTTGACCATGATTGGGTTATTTTTTTTGCTTTTTACCAAAGTGGGGTTCGTTTAAAAAAAATTACAAATTTAGGCAAGTCGTGCCTATTCGACACGACTTCATATGCACAAATCGTCTCAATTAGACACGACTCTGTCATGTCATACTGAAATCGTGCCAACTTGGCACGACTTCTGCCCTGTCATACTAACTTCTACCATGTCATAATTTTGTTTGTTTTTTTTAATTTTATTGTTTATATATTTGGTAGTAAGTTATGTAATGTTAAAAATTAATTTGATACATAATTTTCTAAGAGTGTTAGTTTTAAGGAACAAAAAATTGGATAATTATGTATGAATCATGTTTGAATTGAATGAATAAATACATAGATAAAGAAAATGAATGTTCTAAGAGTGTTATGAATGAATAAATACATAGATAAAAAAAATTTATGACGTGCAGAAGTCGTGCCAAGTTGGCACGACTTCAATATGACAGGGCAGAAGTCGTGTCAAGTTGGCACGACTTCAGTATGACAGGGCAGAAGTCGTGTCTAATTGGGACGATTTGTACATATGAAGTCATGCCGAATTGGCACGACTTGCCTAAATTTGTAATTTTTTTTAAACGGATCCCATTTTAGTAAAAAGTAAAAAAAATAACTCCATCATGATAAAAATCCCATTTATGGTCTAATTCAAATTTTTCTTTTAGATGAGGTTCATGATTTGGAATTTAACATTTTTTTAACAGAACCTTGTGAATTTGAAGACAATTGACCTTTGGGGATCCCGAGACTTGATTGAGATTCCAGACTTATCCAAGGCGGAAAAACTTGAAAATGTTTCTCTTTGCTATTGTGAAAGCTTGTGTCAGGTCCAAGTCCATTCAAAATCTCTTCGTGTACTAAACCTCTACGGTTGTTCATCACTCAGGAAATTTTCAGTGACATCAGAGGAACTGACAAGATTGAGCTTAGCTTTCACCGCTATATGCTCAATACCATCATCAATTTGGCACAAAAGGAAGCTTCAAGCTCTTAATCTAACGGGGTGTTGCAATCTCCAAGAGTTAACAGATGAACCAAGAATTTATGGCTCCCTCACAGTATTGGCATCTAATGCTGCTAAGAACATAAAAAACCTTTCAACATTGAGAATGCTTTGGTTAGATGATTGTAAGAAACTTGTGTCTTTGCCCATGCTTCCGCCATCTCTTGAGAAGTTGAGTGCTAGTAATTGCACTTCTCTAGACTCATACATGACTCAAAGGCTGGTGTTACAACACATGCTGCAAAGTCGCATACCCTACTTGCGCAAACACTATCTAAGATGTTATGATGAAGAGTATTTACTTCCTGGAGAACATGTGAGTGATGAGTGTGGGTTTCACACCACGGGGAGTTCAATGACTATTCCTTGTCTTTGGAAAATTGAATTGTACGGTTTCATTTATTGCATCATTCTCTCTAAGGGATCACTCTTGCTCAGTGAAGTTTCGTGTTCTGTTTATCAAGATGGCATAAGGGTTGGCAGGTTCCAAAGAATGTTGGAATACGAAAGTTTGACTTCGAATCACGTGCTATATATGTATCATGACATCAATGAATTTGATACAATAACTGAAGTGCATGGTCATTTCTTCAGCAACATAACATTTATATTTGAAACTAGTGAAGCAAGCATACAAGAGTTTGGCATCTTTCCCATATATGGCTCAGAATCAGAGTTGAAACTGGTTGGTAGCAGAGAAGTTTTTGAGTCGAAATTCAGTACCCAAATCTTTAAATCTACAACATATTTAGATAAGTATGCTTAGTTATTGCAATAACATTTTGTTGTAATTATGTTCAGCAAGTTTGTTTTGAAAGAGTATTTGTGAGAAAATAGCACTAATTTCACCATTTGGTCAGTAAGTCTAGTAGAATACAACAAGCATTTCTCCCATTAAATCGAGGATCTCAAAATTAGCAAGTAAACTTCTAAGAGTAAACGAACTTAGGACTACAGAATAAAACAAAGTTGTATTTTGGAGAGGAGTAGAAAGTGAGAAACTTTAAAGTGTGTGATGCAAACCCGATCTTGAATCTTTGCTTGTTTTGGAGTTTATAATTTTGAATGGGTTTTATGGATGCAAATGCGAAAGCTGGATGATAGAAATCAGATTAGAAAGATGAATTTGATTTGCGGAAATAGAGGTTTAGAAGAGGTGAGACCAACTTCTAAAGAGTCATAGGCTAGACATACAAATTGGTGCTAACATAGAGTGAACTTGAGTCAAGTGAAACAACATTTGGACATAAATTTCTTACTCAATTCAAGTTGCATTTATAAGAGGCTTAGCACACTTATTTATAGTGCTAAGGCAATCAAGGTGCAACTTTTAACCCTAAAAAATCTTCACACCCATGGTGACAAATGTTTTCCTCTCGTTGGAGCAAATCCTCTCAAATTAGAGGTTGACAAGTGGCCCTTCTTCATTGATGGAAATCCTCTCCATTGAAGGGATGGCATATGGACCTTCATGTATTCCTTGTCACTCCGTGCTTTCTATTTGCACTCTAGACATTTCTTTGTGCACCCTAGATGTTCTAGAGTTGCATTAGGTCCAAGTAGGCCAAATTGTAACTCTAGCTAAACTCTTTTTTCCTATTTACACCCTACTCTAATTGACCCAATACATGGTCCATGAAAATTAGCCCAAAAATAAGTCCAAATAAAACCTACACTACTCTGAACAAATTTTCTTTTGGTGGCTAGATGGTTCTCCATCACCTTCTACTGCAAGTTTCCAACATGTTTTCATCATTTAAGCTTTCGGTCTCCAAGTTCCCTTCTTTAGTAGCTTCGTTCAAGCTTCCTAAGTGAATTTCAACTCCAAGTCTGATCTTCAAAAGGTCAAAACATTTACATTAGACGAATCAAGGAAAATATAAGCTACAAGAAGTCATTTTTAAGACTTTTTTTTGTAAAAACTTTGTTTTTGCAGAAAATTAGAACAAAATAAAAAACTAAAGGAAATGAAATTAGTGTAGAAAAATATTGAAAAATAGAGAGTTATCACACCTCCACACTAAAACTTTTTGCACTCTTATGCAAAATAAGAAGAAACTAAACAACAAATATTGTGAATGCAAACAACAAGACAAAATTTTCATTAATCAGAGTTTAAAGAATCTACCCAATACATTTTTTAAACACCAAAGTTAAGAAGAATTTCAATCAATTTAAGATATGAACCAGGATTGGTAACCTCATCAAGGTTTGTGTATCACTCATTCTATCAAGTGTTTAGGTGGGTGTTTTCACTCAAAGCACATCATGAATTATAAGCATCACCATAGGCTTGAAAAGCCACTAATTTCCACTACACAAGACACATGCTACTCAAGATCAAAAAGAAAGTGTTCAAGGCTAAAGCACCTGAAAGTATTTGAAGAACAATGGGGAATTGGACTTTAAAAAATAAGTAGGAAGCTACCTCTTTTTGCTTTTAGAACAAAATTCCTTGTTTCACCTTTACTTTTTCTGCTATCATTTCTTTATATATTTTTAGACCACAATTTCTCTTTTTGCTATCATTTCTTTATATATTTTTAGACCACAATTTCTCTTTTTGATTCAAATTTCTTAGCTTTTGATCTTTTTTAGACTACTTTTTGAATTTCTTCATTACAACACAATTTCTCATTCATTTATTTCCCATAAAGCTTAAGGTAATACCCTCACACTTATTTTTAACCAATTTCCAAGACGATTCCAAAGCTCCTCAAAACTTCGGGTTAGGTTTATCATGGTTTTTCACGTTTTGAGGCGTGTGATGAGCTAAAGATAAAAAAAATGGTTATAAAGCTCAAAGGGGTATACAAGGGTGAATGACAGATTGGCTAAATAACTAAAAATCAAGAATGACCTAAATCATTCCAAAAGTGCATGTGTAAGAATAATATCATAGAAAGTCAATTAAAGTTCAGGAATACTTACCATCATGAGTGAATCACACACAAGAAAGGAGTAAGGTCAAACCTCACTAAGGTTCATTCTAAAAAACTGATTTAGTGATTAATTTTTAATGAAAACCTCATTAACTTTAGAAAAAAAAAAAACAAGTCAATTAGGTTCAAAACTTAGTTAGATTGATGAAAAAGAAAACAAGTTTAAATTTTTTTATAGAAAATGATAATCGTCTTATGCAAAAATTTCTAAAAACAACCAAAATTTAAAATTAAGAATAACATATCTAAAGTAAAATCAAAGAAAAGTTTAAATAGAAAGAAAATCTATGTAAAAAGACATGTTAAACCACAAGGAAGGCATTGTCTAATCAACAAAATGCTTATTAACAAAGCAAAAATAACAAAGAAAAACTTATGATGCAAACAAAATTTTAACAAAAACAATTAAGAATAACCTATTAGACGGTTATGTTGTATCTTACAAAACACTAAAATTGGACCGTTGATAAGTGTCAAATTTTAGTAACATTTCATATTAAAATATAGGCGCTTATGGGTCTTAATAGCTAAAATAAGTATAAAATAACCCATAATTTATGAAATTATACTTTTTTATGTATTTTGTGATTTTAATTTAAATAAGAATGTTTTATTCCCAAATTTGTGTTAATTTCAGGATTCTAGGGAAAAATGAAGATAATTGGGCTAAAGGAGAATATACAAAGCTAAAAAGGGAAAATTGGAATGCACCAGCATCACCAAAGTTGACCCAAACTCACAAAAAGTCAAGATGCCACCAGTGGATCTCGATCAAGTGAGCTCATTCTCGCTTGAACGAGATTGGTCTAGTAACGTCAGGCCTTTATACGTTTTACTTGCCCAAGCGAGTCCATTAACGCCCAAACGAGAATTCACTTAAGCCCAAGCAAATTAGGTTTAATAAAAGGCTTGAGGCACAACCCTAGACGTGTAAGATTGAAAGGAAAAACCATTGAGTGAATTGTAACCCAATAGAAGGTGTTAGAAAACCCTAGAAGAGATAGTCATCAAGGAGAAACATCTGAAATCTTGTTTTCTTGGTCTCCCTACTTGTAACCGCCATCATGTGTGGCTAATTCTATCCTTTGGGATTGAGATTAATTTGTTCAAGGTCTTATTTATTGAGGTGATATCTAAACATAATATTTTGTTCTTAATTGATGATTGGTATTATCATTTTGTTAGGAATGCTTGTTTACCTTTATCTCAAAATTTAGATTTGACTGGAAAGCATTCCTAAGTTTCTGACCCAAATGATAATGTTTAACATATTTGAATGCTAGGAATAGATTTGAAATGTTAATTGTTATCAACGTCTGATCTTACTGATAAGTTGTTTTTATAAATATGCGAAGAATCGATATTTAGGAAGCTTCTTAATAATTTTATATGCGAGGAATCGATATAAAGGATTTTTATATGGGCATCAATATCAATCAAAGGACACAATATTGTCATGCTAATAAAAGTACAGAAGAATGAGAAAGATGAACCCCAATCTCTATTTTTCTAATTTAAACAACAAACTCTTTGACTTGTTTTCTTATTAATCATTGCCAACATAACAACTTTCAACAAACTTTTATTATTCTGCTTTATATTTAGTTAATCTTTTACTTGATTATTCAATTGTTCCTTGTGGGTTCGATATCCGTCATTAGGGAAAAATTATTACTTCTAACAACGCGGTGCACTTGTCGTAGAAAGTCAACAAGTTTTTGGCGCCGTTGTCGAGGAATAGTTTAATTTTTTAGTATAAATTCCTAAATAGTGTTAATATTCTAACTTTTTCTTGTTGTTAATAAATCTTTAATTTTTGTTTATTGTTTTAATTTTGTTACAGTTTCGTTTTTATTTTATTTCTGTTTATTTTTAATTTTCAAATATGCTTTTATTTTTCTTAACTTATTTTCAGATTTATTTTGAATTTAATTATTTTTTTAATTTGAATTTATTTTATTCTGTTTATTTTTAAATTTTAGAAGAATTTTTTTTTTGTTACTACTAGTGAATGTTTGTGCTAAGCCTTGATTTAAGTGTCATATATGATATTGAGAGGTCAAATTTTCAGAGACCAATTATTATTTGAAGCAGAGATTGAAAGGGCAGCCAAAAGAAAAAAAAAGAGACAAAGACAAAAGAGAGGCAATGAGACACTAGATAAGAGTCCTCAACCACTTTTTCTTTTCTCACTAATTTTTTTTCAAGAGGAAAGCAACATGGCATAAGAGCAAGCACCACCTCGTAGGAGGACACTTAGAGATTATGCCATGTACCAAGGGTCAAGGCATTTTCTCCATTTTTTTTCTTACCACCAAGGCCTTGAAGATGAAACCTGCTTTTCTTAGTCTCATAAGTTCCCATCAATTTACAACAATGGACCATGAGGATCCATAAACACATTTGGCTACATTTTATGAATTGGTGGGAATAATGGGCTTTCAATCAGGTGATATTGAAAATGTTTATATGCGTTTGTTTCCTTATATGCGTAAGTAAAGCTAAAGAATGACTCAAATCACATCCAAATCAGAGCCTCACTAGCTGGAAAGATGTAGAGGAAAAATTTCTACAAAGATTTTTTCCAATCTCTCGTTACATCAAAGAAAAGTCTGAAATCTCTATGTTCAGACGAGGAGCAGATGAAGCTTTATATGAGACATGGGAGAGATTCAAAATGATGCTGAGAAAAGGCCTAAATCATAGTGTTCTCGTCTATTGACCATGGTTGGATTGAATGTGTGAGCTCCGCTTCTGATTTGTCTCCAATTGGTGTTCTGAGATGCTGCTCCACTGGGACGAAGGGGGCTCTACCAGTTAATCACACTTCGACGATCAAGTCAGTGAGAGCATTCAAACTATAAGTATATCAATGTAGGACTTAGAAAAAAATATACCTTTACCGAGGTCATAAACCCCTTTTATAGACATTCCTTCAACAACTTTCATCAGTGAGAATATAATTTCAACATTCAGAATATAAATCTTTAACACAACATAATTCAACATGGTTCAACAGTAACAATATTCGATTAATGTGTACCTATTATTTTTCGGGTACCAACACTCTTAACCCCTTTGACCTTTATTTATTAATATGCTTCAACTAATTCACCTATTCCTCTTATTGTTTTTAATTATCTTTTCCACGTATACCAAACAAAATATTTGTGCTACCTCTGCAACGAGTTATTGGGCCCATACCGAGCTAAGCATGACTTATACTACCGGCCTGACCATACCTAAGTGTGTAGGTCGAACTGACTTATACTCTTGGCCAGTACACAAGCCCCCTCAGGCTCGAGCCAAGCTTGACTAGGCAAGGAGGCTTTTCAGTACTGGTGGCTGACACGACGTTTCCTCAAAGGGTAGGTGAGGCGCGGTTTCTGAAGCATTTATGATGAGACGTCTCACCACACTGAATCTAGGGTGTACACGTGGCGCGGTATCAACGGTGGAGAAATCCTACCGTTTTAACTTCTATTTTTTCGAATATACTCCTCTCGAGCCTCCATTTTTGCCACATTTCCATTTCCCTTTGCTTTTAAAGCCTTTCCCTCTTCCAAAATTTCTCTTCGACATTCCTTTCTTCCTCTTGTGCCACCACTCACCACCGTCGTACCAAGTTTACCACCATCACACTAGGTATGCCGCTTAACTCCCCTAATGAAAATCATCCATTCATTTTTTATTTGCATTACAAGAAACTCATTTCTATTATGTGCTGATTCTATCTTTCTTATGCTTTTGTCTAAACTACCTTCGTATTTTGCATGTGTTTTATGTTTTAGCTGATATTTGCTGATGGATTATAATACTGCATACCCCTAGGCTAAGAAAGACTCCTTAAATAGGTCTCTTTTTACACAACCCATCTACGAATTAAAGAGCTGAGAGAGGGTGGGTGTGTTCTTAGCAAAAAACTTGAAAGTCACGTCAAAGTAGTAGAGTGTAGAGAGGGAGAACTTATCTGTTGTGATGAGTCGTCGGACCCCGAGGGTCCATTCTGTTTTTTCTATGCCACCTTCTTTAAAAAAGGTTGTCTCCGTTTATCTTTATCTATTTTTGAAAAAGAACTATTGACCAAGCTAAATCCAGCTACACCCAAATAATTGGACGTTTATCCGTGCCTTCATGATTTTATGCTCATAGTTCGACATTTCGCCGACTGTGGAGTAATTCGAGTAATGAGAATTAAAGCCTCAATGTTCACATTTGAAGAATATAAAGAAAGAGTTTGAAATGCTTACTTGTTCAAGACACACAAAGATCAATCAAAGTAAAGGTTTTTATATTGAGCATCTAATGATTATAATGAAGAACACAAAGCTTGAACAATTACTATAAAGATATTGAAGATGAAAAGCCCAACAATGAATGTATATACAATGAAAAAGAAAATCCATCATAAAGTAATATTCAGTTGTGAGTTAGAGATAATGCTTATATTGTTTACATATGCTTAGAAGAGTGAAATATTGAGATTGGGTTGTGAGCTAAACCTTTGTAAATCTTTCACGCTGTGAAGTGTATACACTTGTAAATTTTAATGTTCTCTCAATAAAGAGGTTTTCTCATTCTTAAAAGGGGTTTTAATATTAGGGGAAGGTTATGACTGATTTCCTAGAGAGGCAGAAAACACTGTTGTACCTATAGAGGAAGATAATACTTGGTGTGCATGGAAAGGTAGAGAATACTTGGTGACTTGCCGACGTATAAGAATATTGGGTGACCTACAAAGGTGTAAGAATAGTAGGTTACCGAGGTGTAGAATACTTGGTGTACCTATAAAGGTGGTGATGGGTTGATACCAAATGATGGGTTGTTCTTCTTGAATAATGAGGTGAAGGTGACAGAAGCAATGGAGGTGATGGATCAAGGATGGCTCATATAGAGTTATGGGTTCCTTGTAGGTGCATGAAATGTATGGAGAGTGATTGGTTGGGCCACATCACTTGGAGAAAGGTGAAGGATCAAGATGTCTAACCTAGAGAGGGTAGACAAGGGAGTAGAAGCTTGCAAAAATTTGGCAGCATTTACTCATATAAATTGATCTTAGAAAACATGAGCCAAAGCACCCTATTTATAGAAGATGGTGCCTTGGAGAGCAAGGGTAGGATTGGAAATACACAAAAGAGGGGCTACTAGGGTATTGACTAAAGTCAATGCCTCACCCTAGGAGCAAAGTTCAGGAAGCTAGATTATTTTCCTACCCTAAAAGGCTCTACTCAAGCTACAATGATAAACACACCTCCCTTATTATGCTAAAGGAACCCCATTCTACTAAAATTACAAATAAAGAAACTAGCTCCCATGGCTTGGGCTTTACTTCTTGTGGTCCTCTTTGAACATATAAAGAAAATTTTCTCTGCCATCAATAACAGAGTCACAATCTTCTTGAATCATTTTTGCCATGGACCTAGTTGTTGGGCCTGAACTAGGGTCTGAGCTTGGGCATCTTCCATCATACCCTCCCTCTTAAAGAGAATTTGTCCTCAAATCACATGCTTCTGCCTCTTCATCTACACTACCTGCAACAGGTGTTAGATCCATAACATTGAAGGTAGTATGTACTCCATATTCTTCAGACGGGTCAATTTGATATGCATTATTATTGATTCTTTTGGGGACTTGGAAGGGACCATCACCCTGGGGACTAAGTTTAGACTTCCTCTTATTAGGGAATCTATCTTTTCTAAGGTGAAGCCAAACCTAGTCTCCCTCCTCAAAAATCATCTCTCTCTTCCCCTTATTGCACAGTGAGACCATCTAACATGTTAATCATTGTGAGAACGTCTAGTGTGTTGAAATTGTAGAATGATGTAACTCTTTTGAACACAATTAGACCGTTTAACGAGTTAAACTCTAAGAGATCGTCTAACAGGTTCAATCTTAATAAATTGTTTAATGTATTTATTTAAAGTTCTGCACATGAAATGACTTTGTTATAAAACTTATCACACCTTATAGTGTTTGTTATCATCAAAACCTTTATAGATGTTCTTATCCTCATGAGATCGTTTATTGGGGTGCTAGAATGCTTAACAATGATTAATCCGTCTAGTGCCTTAACACACTTGTAAGTCCTAATTTTCGTTTCGTACAATGATTGAATTTATGCCAAGTTAATAATATCTATTGAAGAAATTATGAGGCTTATAAACTCACCCATTATGAGCTCCTCTATAAATCCAAACCCCATCAATTCCACTAAAGCAATATTCTACTACGAAGGACTTATCCAACGAGTCAAATAGTTTGCATGGTTACGATCTAACATGCAAATGTTGCAGCCCCTAAAACAATGACAACTACAAATAAGTGTTCTTTCAATCAACTATTTGAAACCATATCCAAAGTATTAGATATGAAGATCGAAAATAAGTTTCAAAAATCAAATAACAACGTCTAATAAAGTTCTTAATTGAAAACTAGTACACGACTTAGAAATACAAAATAATATTGACATTACACAAATGATCAATCGTTGGGAAAGTACTTAACTTCTTAACCATCAACATTGAAATATTTGTGCAAATGAAAGATTTATACAAGATAACACCTAATGAACTGATTTGAGACTTCGAAGATAGTACCTACATTAACCATCACAACATAAATAGATCCAAACTGAACTGGATATGTATCAGTTTTTGTACTGGACCAGACATCGTCATTAGGCATCGGACATCGTCACCTATGGAGCAGGTCGGCTCGGTGGTCTGGTCGAGATAGTGGGCCATGTAAATGGGCCCCCAGAGATGCGTGTGTTGAAACTCGTACATATATATATATATATATATATATATATATATATATATATATATAT
>Ga0123342_1006734_pt1 | contig 15732 bp, 6 predicted proteins | sample Turbeawhitnodule_FD_89960 | JGI IMG/M metagenome (GOLD analysis project Ga0123342, IMG submission 89960) | Root nodule microbial communities of legume samples collected from Mexico - Turtle bean Mexico white nodule | ecosystem: Host-associated > Plants > Roots > Nodule | place: Mexico: Nepantla... | reverse complement strand
CATGCGTAATGAACGTTCCCTAAAGATTATTATAGTTAATTTGATCGAAATGTTTTAATATATTTTATTTCAATAACGTAATTACTAAAACTACATTTTTTTTATGAATAAATTAAGAAATGCTTGAGATTTATAAATGTTTCAAAAAAAAAAATCTGAGAAATTAAATAATTAAAAACTATAATAAAGTCTAGCATCATCCCACTCTAAAACCATTATAGCAAATTGAGAACCCATATAATATTTAATATTTCAAAAATTATCAATAAATGTTTTCTTAATTATCTTTTAATGTTTCATTCTTCAGATTTTTAAAAAATTTAGTATTTTTTATCAACGAAAAATTAATTAAATAAAAGATGGGATACTATCCTTATACAGAAGATGGAGAAATAACTAAACGTCCTACTTGGACCCTCACAACTAAAGATAGGTTACTGTATACAAAAATGCTTTTTGTCTATGAAAAACTAACAAAATAAGACAACTTGACTCAAACAAAATAATAAAAATAATTAATAAAAATAATTAAATCAGTATTTACGTTGGTCTAGCCAACACAAAATTAAACAAAAAATAAATAAAACAAAAAGCTAATGTGAGCCTCAGCCACCCAAAAATGAAAGCTAGCAAATAAAATTAAAGATTAATAATGTTTTGCGTGGCTTAGCCAACACATAAGAGTTGCAAAAAAATTTGCTATTTTTGTACACATTTTAACCTGTAAAAAGTTTTCAATGGTCAATTTAATTTCACTCAATAAAATCATCTAAATCATTTAAATATACAAATAATTTTAACTCAAACTAAATTTTATAGCATAAAATAGAACTTAGCATGTATAATGTTACTATAAAATAAACATAAAAGAAACATAAAATAAATTGTAAATTAAAAATCAACCAAGTCATGATCGGGCAGGTCAAAGATGAATTTGAAGTTAAAGAACCTTTGCTCCAAAGGTATTATCACACAGTCTGCAACAACATGGCTTGGTTCCAGAGGGCAACGTTAGAGCACATCCGTCAACAAGAGAACAAGTGTGTTGATACACTGCCTCGGCTATCAACAACAAAGAAGAAAATCCACCATAGGTCGGTCATGCAGGTCTGGATGAGACAACCTAGCGTGGCAAAGGCCGAATGCCTAGCGGTCACCAACGAAAAGAATGAGACTTGGATGACGCCGATCATCCAATACCTTGAACACGACACGTGCAAGTCAGAGGAGGAGAAAGCCATGAAGCAGCAGTGTTCAAGGTACACCCTGATCAACCAAGATCTGTACCGAAGGGGCTACTCGACGCCACTGTTGAAATGCATCACTAAGGACCAGGTCGAGTATGTCCTCAAGGAAATCCACAAAGGGTATGTGACAATCATTCGGGCGTTGGGGCGATGGTTGTTAAAGTCCTCAAGACTGGTTATTATTGGTCGACCCACTAGAGAGGTTGCACAGAATATGTGAAGAAATGTGCCAAGTTTCATGAGTTCGATCTCCTACACCACCTGAAGCCATAAGTGCTACACATCATGACATCCCCATGGTCATTCTCCATCTGAGGGATGGACATCATCGGTCCCTTTGCCTCAAGTATGGGACAAACAAAATTCATCCTAGTTGGAGTCGACTATTTTACCAAATGGATTGAGGTCGAGCCACTCGCATTCATCTCCGCCAAAAATGTATGGCGAAGTATTGTTTGTTGGTTCGAAGTACCGCACACAATAATAACCGACAACGCCGGCAGTTCATCGATCGAGGGCTCAAATCTTTCTACGTTGATCTCGGCATCAAGTACATAACAGCCTCGGTCGAGCATCCCAGACCAACAGGCAAGCTAAAGCTGCTAAGAAGGTCATCTTAAACGAATTGAAGAAGCATCTTAGCAAAGCAAAAAGTTGATGGACTAAAGAACTATTAGAAGTCCTGTGGGCGTATCGTTGCACCCCCTAGACGTCCACCCAAGAGACACCGTACAACCTAACGTACGGGACCGAAGTAATGATCCCGGTCGAAGTAGGCAAGCCTACCGTCCGAAGGCAGATGTTTGATCTGACCCTGAATGAAGAAAGCCTATCAGTCAACCTGGATTTAGTTAATGAGCTCTGCGACAAGAGCAAGATTCGAGAGGCAGCTTGCAAGCTTCGGGCAGCAAGGTGCTACAACACAAAGGTCCGACCGAGGAGTTTTCAGAAAGTTGATCTCGTCTGGAGAATGAGGAGCGATGCAAGGAAGATTGAAGACAAGTTCTCGTCCAACTGGGAAGGACCCTTTCGGATCCGAGAAGTTGCAGCTGGGGGGTACTGACACCTGTGAGTGCATCGTTGATCGGGTGACCGAAATCGTTGGTGGGAGACGAGTCATGGATGGGAGAGTTGCGCCGAGGTGGAGGTGTCGGCATAGATCTGAAGGGTCGTTGCAATGTTGCCCCATTCCTTTGGCCTTTTCTTGCTCTTTACGGTAGGGGTTGAGAGTCTCGTGTCAGCAGCCGGATGAATACCACCAGTCGCCGTATCGATGTTGGGGCGACCCTTTTCCCGCTAAAGAGCCCTCTCGCGGAAGGCGTTAACAAGGCTCTTGGCCTGAGGCACCTCTCGGCTCATGGTTTCTGCAGCAACCAAAGAAAACACGTTAAAACTTTTCAAGGGTATCCAATGCGAGAGAGACCATGACCGACCGAGACAAACAAATTGTCATACCCTCAAAGGCATCCCAGCGTTGGGGCAACATGTACACGACCACCAGCTTCCGTGTCGGAAGTTTTCGAGGGAGCTCGTCGAAAAGAGAATAAATCTCTTGCTCGGAGGCGGACGAGGCCACTCCTTGAACTCGGTGGGTTTACTAGTCCAAAAAAAGGAAAACTTAGATCGATCGGCTTCATCAAAAAGTACTTCATTCCCTCAGAGCGACTAAAGACTTTAATTTTTTTTTCCTTGAAATTCTTGTAAGAGGTGGCAAAGGAGTTGAAAAGCACATTGCCCGACCGACCAATTAGCGAATACCACAAAACCAATTTGGCTGGGTGGAAGGTATGATAGTTAAGAAAGGTTGAAGGGGTAGGAGACAGGCGAAAAACATCGCAAATGATGCGGAAGGCCGAGATAGACGCCCAAGTATTTGGATGCAGTTGAGTAGGAGCCATGTTGAGCGCCCGAAGGACACCACCGTGAAGTAATCAAAAGGGAGAGAGACGTGAAGGTCAGAAAACAAACAAGAGTACATGTAAAAAAGGGACGCTCGGTGAGAGACCGAGTGGAACAAACTGTATCGGGGACCTCACATGGTTTGATACCTATGACATCTACACTAACATCAGGCTTCAAAACACCGACCCTGTCCAAAAAGTCAGCAACTGGGGCCCTTTTCACAAAGGCGGAGGTGATCCGAGTCACCTTCGGATCCACCCAGTGAAGCCCCTGTGGGAATGAATGCTCAGGGGAACCCGACCGATCAGAAGCATCGGTCGAGTTATTCCCCCTTACCATCGTTTCCACGGAGGGCAACGACTGAATTTCCCGAACTGAGAGGACCTCGGTCGTGGAAGAATCAGACGAAGTTGAAGAAGAAGATGAAGACGAAGATGGAGGAGATGGGAGACGAGAAGGGGGAGCCGAAGAGGAGGATGTAGGACGAGACAAGGAATACATGACTAACCTTTAGGAAGACTTGGAACGCATTTGGTAAGAAGAAAGATCGCGCAGGTTTCGGAGTAAAGAAGCATAGAAGAGCAATGCCTTGACATTATAACCCTAGGGGTCTCAGAAGGCGAAATGTCACATCCACCAACCGTTGGATCTTCCCATATCCAACGGTCCTCATCAGTTGGCACCAAAAAACCCCTCATTAATGCGGGTTATGTCATGCGGATCACGTTAAACCCTGAGAAATTCTGCCATGAAGATGAACCTCAAAAAAATCAATCGTTGCATAAGACTCTTCGAATTAATCATCCTCGAGCATGGGGGACAAGTGTACTGGTAAGGACCGGACGACCAATGACACGTCTCGATTCCATCACTTAACACGAAAACGTTCCCTAAAGATTATTAGTTAATTAATTTGATTGAAATGTTTTAATATATTTTATTTCAATAACATAATTAAAAGAACTAAATTATTTTTTATGAATAAATAAAGAAAGAAATGCTTGAGATTTACAAATGTTTCAAAAAAAAAATCTGAGAAATTAAATAATTAAAAACTATAATAAAGTCTAACATCATCCCACTCTAAAACCATTATAGCAAATTGAGAACCCATATAATATTTAATATTTCAAAATTATCAATAAATGTTTTCTTAATTATCTTTTAATGTTTCATTCTTCTTATTTAAAAAAAATAGTATTTTTATTAACAAAAAATTAATTAAATAAAAAAGGAATACTTTAATCCTTATAGAGAAGATGGAGAAACAACTAAACCTTATACAAAACTATTATAAAATAAGACAACTACATCAGCCAACCACCAACCACAATACCAGGACTCACCAAACTCACATAATCGCTTGCATTGCTTTTATAACATTAGACCAGAAAAACATCCTTATACCCTATTGCTAAGAACTAACAACTTCATTGCTCGTCTGCACAACTTAAAGATATTCCTTTTCCATTCATGCTTGCTTTTAAGTAGTTTATAAAGCGCTTCCCTCCATCAGATTTAGGTTTGTAGCTGTTCCAACACTATTGTCATTCTTAGCATCTGTTTCCCGTGCCCATTAGCTTCAGTTTTCCATGTACAACTTGATCCATGCCCCAGCAGAGAACATTCTACAAAGTCCTTGTCCTGGACTCTGATCTACAAGCAGGCCACATTTTACATTGATATTGCACCAGTCTTTATTTCACCTGCATATTTACCTTCTCAACCATAACTAAGACCGAGTGTACCATAAGTCAAATCATATGTGCATTACATGTGTTATCTGTAACATTGTTTCTAATAGGGAGTTCACAACATTGTACCCAATCAAACTAAGAAAATCGTGTTTTGGGTATTTTCTGCTTTATCCATGTCCAAACATTAAGTTGAGTCATACAAAATATATGTCTAGAGCACCTACCCTACCTTGCTTGAAGATTATCCTCCTATTCCTATGATTCTAAATTGTCCATACAATTGTTATCCAATCTGCATTCTGTTTTTCTGTCAAATCTATTGAGTGAAAATGCTGAAAGTTTAGGAATAGACTTTCGTGATGCATGCACAGATTGTTCACCTATCCACTTATCACGCATAGGCCAAATGTTATGTGATACTCTACATTCAATAAACATGTGTTGCAGTTTCTGCTCCTCCTAACACAGTTCGCATAGAGAATTAGGTAAATCTTTCCCTATGCATAAGGTTAGACTTAGTGGAAATTCTATCTCTAAGCTCTCTCGAAACACCATATTGTGCTGCTGGAATTCTTTTTTATTCCTCGAGTAGGTTGCACCAGGTATCATCCATTCCCATATGTGATCTTCCCACCCCACAAACTCTTGAACTATTTTATCTTTGTCCTTTGAGATTCCATATAGCCTAGGGTAGACATCTTTGAGAGGTGCCTCTGTGATCCACGAGTCATCCCGAAATCTTTATTTCTTCCCTCTTCCTAATTTGCACCTTACTTTCTTATCAAACCAATTATCTCCCTGACTTTTGCCATGCACCTTCTTCAAATCTCTCCACCAAATTGATTCCTAACTTTCTCTAACCTCATCATCTATATTCCTCCACAAATCATACTTTGACTTTGTTTTTTAAAAAGTTTAGTATGATCCTAAATTTTTTTAAAATAATTTAATTTGATCCTTTCTATTAAATTATTTTCATTAAAATAGGTTTACCTCAACGATTTTGTCACAACACCTTAAATTATATGTGTTGTTATCATATTAAAAGTTGAGATCACTTATTTTGAAAACAAAATGTTATTTGAACTTTTTGAAAAATGTTAGAAATCAAATTTTTAAAAATAGCTTAGAACAACATTAAATTTTTTAAAATAAAAAAAATAAAATTGATTTTTAACTTTTAGTATAGAACTAAAAAATTAATTAAGCCTAATATTTTGAATTTTAAAATATATTTTATGAATTCTAAACTTGATATACTTGTTAAATTTCTCAATAAACTTGTGGCGGACCAAAAGGAAAAGAAGCTAATTATATTCACAATATGGTGTTTGGAGAGAGCTTAGAGATAGAATCTATGGTGATTACTTTTCCTATAGCACCATTCGAGAGTGGTATGTTGTTGGTGATGAATGTCGCTCCCAGCCAACTTCACTCCAACAATTGAGTTTTCTAATAATTTCAGTTGTTGTGTGAATATCTGCATATATAGCCTACCGTAAATAAATTCATGTATTTCTATCAACTGAAGCATGGGTTCAAGGTTGGTTGGGTGTCACTGAACGACATCCAACATGATTCCCTTTTCACCCTCTAATCATAATACTACTTCAAAGGCTTCAAGAACCATTTTTTTAAGGTTTCAACCATCAAGATTCCCGAAAGAGAATCTTTCCCGAAAGAGAATCTTTTACCTTATGGGTTCTTCCACCATGTTTCCTCTACATTGACAGGGGCCTGCAAAGTCAAGTCCAAGTTTGAGTATCTTCTCAATGAGGAGGAAAAGTTGGACATAGCCGTGCTCAAGACCTTCCTGGACCTATTAACAGTCGGGCTCTTCTAAGAGTGCTCTTGGCCGATAACCCCACCACGACCTTTACAGGTGAGAGTCTAGTCTTAGGATTTTCTTCATCTTTTGTGCATATATAGCTATCTGATTTTTCCTTCTTTTGTGCATAATTGATGCGCAAAGATTCGATTACAAGGACCTGCGGGGGCTAAAAAGGGCACTACAAAAAAAATCACTTTTAGTGACCACCAAATTCGATCGCTAAAAGTACTATAGTCGGTCGCTAAACATATCTGCGACCGAAACAATCACCAAATAAAAATGAAAACGAAAACCCTAGTCGCAAAACATTTAACGACCGAATTATAAAGTGCTCGCAAATTTGCAACCGTGGCTAAATCGGTCGCAGAAAATTTGGTCACCAAAATTCAGAAACCAAATTAGCAACCAAAATTTTAGTGACTAAATCGGTTGCAGAAAATTTGGTCACTAAAATTTAGAAACCAAATTTTTATAAAAAAAATCGGTGGCTAAATCGGTGGCTGAATAGAAGGTGATAGCGACCATCATTTTCGGTCGCTATTAGATTAAAATAATTAATTAAAATAATTAATTAAAAAAAAACTTTTGGTAGCTAATTCAGTGGCTAAATGGAGACCGCTATAACGACAGATTAGATTTCGGTGGCTAAATAATTTTTTTTTTAATTACAACAACCAATTCTGTTTCGATCGCTAAACAATAACTTTCTAAATATAACCACCAAATTGATTTCGCTGACTATTTTTATATGTATTATTAATACCTATTTAAAATAATATTTTGATCATTTAATAAAAATTAAATCTACTTATAAATACTAAAAATTCAATCAGAAATAAATTTCAAATACAAAGTTTAAGGTGTTGCACACAAATTAAAAATAAATTGTAAAAGTAGTTATTCATGTAATGGGTAATTTGTATTATATATGAAAACCCATAAAGTTAACTCTAAGTACAGTACCGCAAGCTAGACTAGTCTCTAAATCAAAGAGCTATGAAAATTCGATTCATAAAAAATGCTTTTAAGTAATCTAATTAGTACAAGTTTACAATGCATAATAATAATAAGAAGAAAGAGATACTCAATTGTATACTAATTACAATGCATAATAAAAGAATAATACGATGAATATCTTGGAGCTTTCCAAAGTCATCTTTTGGACATGGAAGGGGGAAAAAGATAGCTCAAAGATATACTACTTACAATGCAAGATATGAAAGATAAAACGAATATAGTAACATAATGTACATAGGAAGGAGAAAAATGTTCCTGACTTCTTTCTAAGTGAAATGGTTATTTCAACGAATTAATGGTTATTTACTACTCCCTGATTGGTTCATCTTCCCTCTTTTCTTCATTGACAGTCTTGACAATCGTAAAGCTGAGTTGATTTGTTGAAGATAAAAGCCTAGCCCACATTCTATCAGTTATCATTGACAGTATTGTTTTGATGTTTGAGATTCATCAGCCTAAACAAAATAATCAAAATTGAACTACGCGTAATGAGCTTTTTTCATGGAGATGTCAGACTCGATTACATTATTATATTAAAAAAATTTAAAAAGATTTAATTTTGTTAAGACAAATTAATTAATAGAAATACAAGCCAAACAACATATATTTTCTCATAATTTTGTGGACCACACTCCATTTAAAAAAACTAAGAAGGCAATACTAATAAAAAACAAATCATTAATGTTAATTAAAAAAAATTCTACTTCAAGAAAAAAAATACTTCATACAGACACGAATATTGTCGGTGTGACCAACGTAAATGAGGACAAAATATTACTATTGATCATACTGTCACAAGTGTTATAAAAAACAAGTGTTATCAAAAACGCCAACATGTGTCGACCAAGTTGACTCAAACAAAATAATAAAAATAATTAAATCAGTATTTGTGTCCGCCTGTGCAACACAAAATAAATAAATAAATAAAACGCTAGTGTGGGTCCGAGTCAAAAAAAATGAAAGCTAGCAAATAAAATTAAAAATTAATAATGTTTTACGTGGCTTGACCAGCACATAAGAGCTGGACAAAAAATTGCTATTTTTTACACATTTTAACCTGTAAAAAGTTTTCAATTGATAATTTAATTTCACACAATAAAATTATCTAAATCATTCAAATATACAAATAACAAACTAAATTTTATAGCATAAAATAGAACTTAGCAATTTAAATGAATAATGTTACTAAAAAATAAAACATAAAATAAATTGTAAATTAAAAATCAACCAAGAGTATTAGAACTTGAAATGTATCATAATACAATTACATAAAAACAAAGTACTACAGATAAAAATATGAAACGTGTCCCATGAAGTAGAATAACCACTGATCTGTTCCATAAAAACCTGTAAAAAATACAAACAATGTAAATAACTAAAATATTTAGTATATAATAGAATTGTGAAATAATTAAACTTACAGTCCGGGATGCACATCAAGGAAGGGGTTAGTCATCATGTTTTGGAGCATACTGATGGTGAAATTGACTTGTATCAGTGGAAGCATCGTCACGTTGTTGCAACACCGTGACAAGTTGTTCCTTTACATGCTTCATTCCGTCCTCCAAGTATGCATAATTTTGATTATACTTATTAATTTTTGCATGAAGTTGTTGATTTTCAGCCAACTAATCAAATTGAGAAGTGTCGGAACCAGAGCAGGAGGGCTGAGTGAGGAAAAAGACTCTTTGACGGAAATTCCCAATCAAGTTTGTCGTACCATAAACTCGACCTCTACTCTTCCCTCTAGCAGCTTCCTTCCAAGCTTGAAGCTTTGTTGGATCTATTTGGTGGACATCAGAGGTTGAGCCTGAGAACTGTTTGCTTGAAAGATCTTCAAGCGCTCATGATACACAATCATTAGGAGATAGAAATTTTAGGAAATTACATTAAAAAAGTTTAAAAACTTAGAATAATAACTTACATAAGTTTCATGAGCACGAGTATGAACACAATCGCTCTTTCTTTTGTGAGTGGTCATAAAGAGTTCATTAGGTTCAAAGGGGTGACCATATTAACTCCTTCCCCGATCCCTACGATGTCCATCTTCTAAATAGCGTGGGTCCTGTCGTGAGCGTGGATTCGGCTATGATAATGATTGCCAGTACATGGCTATCATGCATCACTAAGGTGGAGCAATGAGTTAAGCCACAAAATCGTCTGCCCGGATCCATGGCATGGAGCGTTAGATTAAAAGAGCTGGAGGGCCAAAACCAAGAGCTTTCCAGGCAGAAAACTGATGTCGAGGCGGATCTCTCCTCTACTAAGAAGAAATTAGAAGACTTGTAGGTTGGTCATCAAGTTCTCAAGGATAAGTTGGAGAGTATGGAAATGGATCTCGAGGTCCTCCACACGAAGCTGGTCGGTGCAAACGCAGCCAAGAAAGAGGTCGAGGAAAGCATTGGGCGGCTACAGGCCGAGGCGGGAGAGCTGAATGCTCAAGAACCAAAAAGCTCTTGGTTCACTTAAGGCTGAAAATGCTAACATCGTGGAGTATTCTCTTCTCGGGTATACTAAAGGTTTCAAGAAGGCTCTTCGTCATGCCATTTGCTTTAGCCCCAACGTTAAACCTGGGGATTTTGATTTGGAAAAGGATGTAATAGACGGTCATCTTGTTGATGACTGAAACAACTTTTGTTTATATTATTTTTTATGCATCGTTCTACTTGATTCCGTTGCACTTTGCTTTTTGTTTGGGCTTTTTTTTGGGTGATGTCTTTTCCCGAATATGCTTCGTTTCTATTTAGACTGAGTTTATGATTTCCTTTTATGACATAAAAAAAAATTATTTCTCCATTGATAACCAAAAATTTTAACTTACTTCACTTTGAAAGAGAAATATTTGATTGTGACCAATTATATATATTTCCTTAGTTACAATACACGAAGGACATAATGAACGTTGGTTAACGGAAAAGACAAAACAAGTTTATAAGCAGTATAACTTATTCTCTTGAGAATCTAGTAAGGACCTATGAACTTTAGAGTAATCTTCTTAGATGTGATTTCTCTCCTTACACCAAGGAATGACGTAACTCTCATAAAATCATGATTACCGACAAAAAAATTTAAAGGTCTTCATTTATCAGCATCAGATGTCTGCCTGATCGAAGATGTCTTCAATCATCATAGTCCTCAAAATTTGGCTCCTAGTTGTTGATAACTGAAGTGATGAAAAATACGTTGAGTTTTTTTTTCCTTTTCGACTAACTTCCTCCTTGTGCATATCAATGAATGCTTCGATGTCTTTTCCTTCCATCTCAAACAGACGATCTAGATAAACCCATGATCTTCGACTATTTCTGCTGAAAGGTTATTTTCAAATTGCTTAAGAAATTTTGATGTGACCAAACTCAATGATCCAAAACTTTGTTGTATTCTAACATGAACAAAGACATCTCACACCAATCTCTCTGCAAGCATATCTCTAATAACACTCATGTTATCCAATCCAAGCTTATACTAATATAGGCAACACCAAATTTCAAAGAAATGGAATCCACAAAAACTTGAGATAGGTATAACTAAATCAAAATGGATTCTTCCCATATTTATTGGGATAACCTCTTTTACTTTTTAATGGTCATATGTGGGTGTCAACATCACTAGCTCATTTTGTTTTTCAATTTCTAGCGATAATATTCTCATATTCAGAAGGACATGCAACATCAATTACTAGAGACTTGTGCTTAGAACTAAGAGTAAGATCTACCACCATCTCAGTCAACCTAATATCATATGCTAAAGGATTCATTCTCACCTTATGAAAAGGTAAGAATAACCTAGCCAAACACAAACTTCCTTAACCCAATGCCATCTCTTCACTACTTTTGTCAAACTAAGACCTCTTACCTCACCCAATTATTTACATTACCTCAAGCATATCATTATCTTCCATAGGTAGAACATGCATAGTCTTCATTAATCCATCTCATATTACTCATAAAGTCATTTTTCTTCATTGTATGTGACAAGTAGGTGATAAAATTGATGGAAATATTATTTCACTCTCATCCCGTGAGTGTCACTATGTTAACATATGTCCTAGTCATGGACCTTTGATTTTTTTAACAAGATAAACGCTTAGCTACATACTTGATTATGTCTTCCTTCATACCATGTCATCAAATAAACTTCCTTAAAGCTCGATACCCTTAGGTCATACTTAGATGTCATTGAACTTCCTTTCGTGACTCTTAAATAACCCATCAGCTTCAATTTTTCATCTTTGGCGTACATATTTTGTTTCTAAATCTCAATATACCATTTGTTTCCCATAGAGAACTCTTTAGTTTCATTAGTACATAATAGTCTTAGAATAATCTTCAAATTCAATTTCACCAATTTCCTTACTCTCACTTTTTTTCTAGAAACTCATTAGTTATAACAAATGTACTACAACTTCCAAATTTAAATTGCCGAAACTTCCACTCAACTCCAACGATATAATTATGTGTCTTTGTGACTTAACCATCTGCAACAACATTTCCTTTTCCAGGATAGTAATTCCACTAAAATTAATAATCTTTTAAAACTTCATCCATCTTCTCCAAAAGGAATTATGCATAGTTCATTACTCGGTCTACCACAATCCAGGTTCCATTATATCATTGTCGGTGGAAAATGAACCACACATATAACAACACAACTTTATTTCTACTTAGTCTCGTCTAATGGTTGTAACACTATCCCAAGTCTTTGATACTCTACTTCAATCTTTTATAGGTCAGATAAACAAGGACAAATGGAACCCCTTCCTTTTTATGTTGAACCATCACAAAACTTCTTCAAATATTATCTTAGTTATGCGTTTTTTTATCAGCATCTTAGTTATGCGTGATGCACATTAAATCATTTTTATAACTATTATACTAGACTATGTTCTCTAACTTCTTGTTTGCAAATACAAACAACTTATCCTAAACTTCATAATTCCCCATTTGCTTCCATAATGAAATTCTCAACCCATTTAGTTCTTAACTCTCAATTAATTTGAGTCTTTAACTATTACATCTGACACTTGAAATGTCTCCTTGCTCATGGCAGTTTCAACCAAATTTACCTTCCACAAATGAACACAAACTTACTCCCTCAATAACTTCACTAATATCTTTTGTCCTGTGTCTAGTCTCTTCTGACCAAATAAGTACTTAAGATTCTTACAATATTGAATATAACTAATCAACCTCCTATAACAAACAATTAATCCACAAAACTTTATGTTTCCATGCTAGCCTTGTAACGACATTGTTACTCACCTTTACCGATCACATTTGAATTTATAGGTTGTCTTATACACATCTTCACTTTTTACTTATAGTTTTGGATACCTGAATCTCATGTCTACCAGGAAAACATTGATGTTTCATGCAACTTGATCCATCATATCATCATCCCTAAAAAATCTTGTTTATCTTTCAAAAATCAATACATAATTCTAGATTCCTCGTCCTTCTTCTTTATCAACAATATTGATAGTCCTTATGGTATCACACTCGACCCAACAATCTATTTTTTCCAAATAAATTTTTTCAACTTTACTACTCAAATGAAGCCATTTTATAAGGTGTCATTAACGCCAACCATGCTCAAGTACCAGACCAAAAAAAAATCCACTTTTATCTTTGAAGACAACCTTGACACTTACTCCGGAAAACTGTGTATAAAACTCCACTCTGCCGAAGTACTACTTATCTAATCTGAATTATTTATCTCTATTTGAAGTTGAATCCAAGATTACCATCGAATCCAATTGAAAGGATTAGGGTAAATTCAATACAACCCAAGTCGTGCATCTCATATGTCACGGTGTGTATGATCTCCCCCATCAGCTTCTCACCACCTGATATCTTATTCTATGTGACTTAGATCATCAGTGAAGCTCGGAGATCTCTGTTACCACATAGGCATCAATACTTAATAAACAAACAAACATCAGTTCATACATTATCCCAAATGTAAGAATTCAATTTCATACCATTTGTATCATACAGTATCATTCAAAACACGAACCACAACATTCAAAAGTCTATTTAACATAAAAAAAAAAGCAACACTTAAATACTAAACCATCAAAATCTAATATTTCTGCAAGTTTAAATAATATATAAACGAACAACAGAATATATACATCCCTGCAAGAGAAATTGAATATTGGAACCATGTCTCCTCCACATCCAGATCTTCTAACCTAGGATTTTATTAAAAATTAAAGTTAGTTTCGCTTACCTAAGATTCCAGTGATGAAAATTATACCTCAAATCGGGGAACTACTCCAAAATTTAGAAACTTATAGCAAGTTATCCAAATATTACCAAATTTTAGTATATGGTAAAACAAGTTGAGAGGAACACTTTTCTCAAATGTCCCTATCAAGATTGATGACTAAATCATAGAAAACAAAAAATAATAAGGGATCTTTAGAATAAAAATAAACTTACATAGTTTAATTTTGAAGTTTAATTTTGATTATTTTGTTTAGGCTCATGAATCTCAAAGATTAAAACAATACATTTTTAAATGCAAAGAAGCTCTATGAAGAAGATGAATGGATACCAACAACATATATATTCAATAATCATTACTTTCAATATAAATTCTTGTCCCAAATCTAAACGAACAATCTTATTTTTACATTAAAAAAAAAAAAGTAACTTCCAAGTACTTTTTTAGGCTTTAACCATTTCCACTGTCCCATTTCCTCCTCAACCTCTTGCTTTAAGGAGAGATCCTGAAAACAAAACATGAAAATAAATCAATGAGGACTATTAAAATGTATAAAATCAAGAACAATATATACATAGAAAAAAAAAAGAGAATACTTACATGCTACAATTGAAGTCCTTGGTGAGAGGAAAACCCAGATCAACATTACATAGTTTAGGAAGTTGCAGGCCTTTTTCTCTGTCTAGGTTAGGAATGTCTGTGGCTGCTTTCTTAAGACACTCACATGCAGTACGAAGTTCAGGTTTTGTGGGTGCTGAAGCCTTCACATCAACCACTGCATCGCAACAAGCAGTTGGAGGCTTATCAGTATTGTTGGAGAGAAAAGGTAAGCATGACAGCAATGAGAGTTTTGCCTCCAGACAGTTGAAGCCATTCACTGGCTTCATGGCTGCAACTGTGAGGACTAACACAATTGCCAAAGGAAAAACAGATGCAGACACACTTTTCATTTTGCCACACTACTTTTTCTCAATCACTCACTTCTCTTTTTCTTTTCGATGAATGGAAAACTATGGAGAGATGCTACATTTATAACACTGTCACCTTTCTTTATCTTTCCCCTGTAAATCTTTTTTTATAATATTTCCTGAGATAGCTTTTCTAAGGCGTTTCTTTAACTTTAAGAAAACAAAAAAATAATATTATTTTCTTTAATTTAAAACAACCCTTTTACACGGTCAAGGGGCTTAATTTACGTAAAAAACTATTATGATAAAGTAAAATGAAAATAATAATAAAAACAAATAATAATACTAAAAGAATAAAAAAAAATTATGTTTATATTATTTAATTTATTTCAGTTAAGCGCTGATTTTCTTTATTAATTTAATTTATATTTATATCATCATTTAATTTACTTCCAATAGTGATCTCTGATTTATATTTTTTTATTAATTTAATTTAGGTTGAGAATTATAATTATTTATTATTATTATTATTATTATTATTATTATTATTATTATTATTAATGTAATTACTAATGTTACAACATAAAACGTATAATCCGATATATAAATCATACTCTTAGTTATTTAATAGTTTTTATATTATTACTACTTAATCATTTATTAATAATATATTGTCTTGTCTGTTCAATTTATTTATATTTTTATTATTTTATTTGTTTCCAGTAATTCTCTTATATGTTCTTTTATTTAAAATTATTTTTTATAATATATTGACGTATATGTCTAATTATTTCTTTAAAGCTCATGTTTTCATTTTTTTTTTTTTTTTTTTTTTTTTTTTTTTTTTTTTTTTTTTTTTTTTTTTTTTTTTTTTTTTTTTTTTTTAATTATTTTTTTTTTTTTTT
>Ga0123342_1006733_pt1 | contig 15733 bp, 12 predicted proteins | sample Turbeawhitnodule_FD_89960 | JGI IMG/M metagenome (GOLD analysis project Ga0123342, IMG submission 89960) | Root nodule microbial communities of legume samples collected from Mexico - Turtle bean Mexico white nodule | ecosystem: Host-associated > Plants > Roots > Nodule | place: Mexico: Nepantla... | reverse complement strand
TCTAAAGCTTAAGTGTTTTCAAATCTTTTAAGATTAAAGTGTTTTTCAAACTAAGTGAAAAACAACCTGTTGTTTTGTCGAAACAACCGATTGTTTTATACTTAGGTGTTTTTGAAAAAGTTTTAAAAACTGTTTTGGATGGTTGACTTGCTGTCAAACCCAAACAACCAATTGATTCGCTATTTCAACCGATTGTTTGTTTGGAATCCTAACAAAAAAACAGTTTTGTTTGTTAAAAGAGCTTTAATTGATTCATAACTGAATACGCTCATGCTTTAAATGCTTTGACCAAGATTTGAATACAATAAATAGTTTGTTAATGTTTTATAACAAACAATAAGACAAAAAAACATATTTGATTTTTTCAAAGAGTTTTGAAAGCAATTTTGAGTTTGAACTTGAGCTTTGGTTATTCAAGAGAGAAGTGGAATATGATTACTCTGTATTAATTTCAGTTCATTCTGTAACAGTGTAATTCATTCTGTGATTTGTGTACATTCTGGTGTTGTAAAGCCAAGAAGGGTTGTGTGCTCTTGAGGTTGTCAAGATCAACATTCTTGGTGGTGTATGTGCTGAGCCAAAGGAAGTGTGTCTTGAGGGGATTAAGGTCACTTCTTTGGTGGTGTGTGTATGTAATCTGGATTTGATTACCTAGTGGATTCCCCAATGGTTTCTGGGAAACTGAATGTAGCTCTTGGGTTAAGAGTGAACCAATATAAACTGTTTGTGCAATTCTCTCTTCCTTAAACTCTTTAATTTCAGTTGTTGTTATATTACTGATATAAACAACCGATTGTTTTTCTGTTGCTTTTCTGTTTTGAGCATTGTTCTTGGCAAACTGAATTCCTAAATCTGGTTTATTGTAGAGAATTTCATTCTATCTTAAAAAGTTTGCGAAAACCCTTTTTAAACCATTCACCCCCCTCTAGTTTAAAGCCATACATTCTAACAGTGCCTTGTATGATAGTGAGTCTGTTTGTGCTGATGAGTCGTCGGACCCTAAGGGCCCCTTTTCTTCTCAAACTTGGGAGCAGTGTTTAGCACTGTCGAGTTGCTCAAGCTTGAGTTCAACCCTAAGGATCTTAAGAGCTATATTGGTACCCCCTCTCCCCTGTTTCTGCTTATGTTTTCTCTTTGCTTGTGTGCTTTACTGGTTTAAATTCTTATGTTCTTTCATCTTCTTATGCAGGTATGGTGCTCAATGCTGAAAAAGAGGAGGTAGTTGGCTGCTGTGGCGGCTCAACTTAAGACTGCCCCTGACTCCTCTACTCCTGGCCCTTCTGCCCCAACCCTCGTAGAGCAAAGGTTAAAAGTGGTGGCTGAGGTTACTAAGGTTGCCGCTTCTGAAGATGAGGACACCTGCTTAGGCCTCGTCTTCAAGAGGAAGCGCAAGGCTGATGTTGTTGTTCCTGCGCCCTCGGGCTCAGATGCCCGTGCTCCTTCCTACAAGGAGCACCCTCCCAGTGCCTCTTCCCCTTGTGACATCGTGGTGCACGAGGGTAGGGGGAGAATGCTTCAGGGGGCGACCGTGATGAGCCCCTTGCTGATCTGTCTGCCTTCCTTCAGTGGACACTGCGGTCCTTCCAGACCTAGGAGAGGCTGAAGAACTTGGAAGATGATCCTCTGCTGGATTATATCTCGAGGCACCTTGGGGAGACTGGTTGGATCTAACCTCCTCCTATCCAAGATGCAAAAGCTGAAGGAAGTAGCTGGCCAGGATGCCCTTCAAGTCAAAGAACTTACACGCAGTGAGACTGGCAGGATCTTGGAGCTGGCGGAACTTCGCAAATCTGATTAAGAGACCAAAAAGCTCTTGTTCGAGAAGTCCCAAAAGACTCTGAGGATCTATGCCAAAAACACTGATCTTCGAGCTGAGGTGGACGACTTGGAGGAGAAGGTTGGAAGCAGGGATGTAGAGGTGGCTCAACTAAAGGAGGAATCAGCTCAACTAAAGGGGAAATCAACCCAACTAAAAGAGCAATTGGCCAAGCTGAAGGAAGAATTGGTCTGCAAGAATAAACACTTCCTTCAGACCAAGGATGAACTCACCCGTGATGCCGCGGAGTCTTACGCAACAGGGTTTGAGGATGCCATGACCCAGGTGCCTGTGTGCATCCCAAACTGGGCTGACGAAGAGAATCGCGGATGGGCAGCTGGTAGACGTTGATAAACAATGATTTTCCCTTGTATCTATTTTGTAGCCAGACAAACATTTGACGAATCTGTATATATACCTTTATTTATGAAGTATTTTTTTCTTTCAATTTGCCTTTGTGTTCTTTGTCAGCTATCTTGCTTGTCTTGGATTGGTCTTGCCAACAACACTTTAATGACTGTTCGTACCTAAGTAGAACGCTTCTTTACCAACCTGCTTGATCTTACCCCTTTTTCGATCTTTAACGTATTGAGGTAAAGGTGATGTTTGGTCGAACTTTAATTGGCCTTGTCTTTGTCATACAAAGATAAGGGAAAGGTTTACTCACAATTCTCGACCTTGGCGCATAAGGACAAGGGAGATGTCTTGCTTTGAGCCATGCTACTCTCGATCTGGGCTTGTAAAGGTCAGGGAGAGGTTCGCCTTTACTGAGAACCTTACTGTTCTCGACCTTGTCCTACAAAGGCAAGGGAGAGATTCATTTTACTGATCTCGACCTTGTCGCATAGGGGCCATGAAGATATTTAACTGGGGACCATACTGTTATCGACCTTGTCCTATAAAGACAAGAGAGAGGTCCATTTTACTGGTATCGACCTTGACGTATAAAGGGAATAAAGATTTTTAGCTTAGAACCATACTGTTCTCGACCTTGACGTTCTCACACAAGAGGGAGACTTACTAAGAACCTTACTATTCCCGATTTTGATGTTTTTTTCAAGGGAGAGGTTCACTAAATGATTTCGAATGGATGGTCCTCACAGTTTAAGAAACCTCCGACTAAGTTTTTATCATGTGTGCTTGTACTCGGATAGCCTAAAGGAATTTATCTACTCATTGTAAACCAAAAGTAGTAATAATAATTCTTATAATATATTTTATTTAGACTTACCTTATTTTCCAATAAATTTAAAAGGGTACTGATATGTTAATACCATAGACAATAAAATACATACACCTCATATACCAATAAATTAATATTTTAATTATAATTTATTTATTTTTTTAATTAAAAATATTATTATAATGGTTTGTTAAGTGTATGTTATTTATTTTTTTGGGTGTTAAATCTTTTCCAATTTAAAAGTCACGTGATATTTGAAAATTTATTTCACATTAAAAATTCCCAAGAAAAAGTAGTTCGAGTTTGGCATGGCCCGTCTTGAAAAAATAACAGTAGCTTCTCGAATCTCATTTTCCTTATCACGTGTCAGTAGCAGTCGCTAGTCGGAACCCGCAAGGTTTCATTCCGATCACAATTCACCACTCCACACAACTCAAAGCAGCTTTTAATTACACCACAATTTAGCACTTCGCAAACTCAACTTGATCTAATCATTATTATTGTTATTGTTATTTCTGTTTGCATTTTCGATTTTCAATTCACCTTCTTCCTCGCGCAGAACATGAAGCTGCGGCTGCGAATCCTCCTCATTGCTCTGGTGTTGTGCGCCCCATTTTCCTCCTCTTTGAAGCCCAAGGACCGGTTCCTTGGAATCGCTCCCGAAGGTCCCTTCCCCTTGCTCCGCGCAATACTCATCGCTATCGTTTTCAATTTTATTTGTTATTTTGACACTTTCGGTTCTTTATGTTACTGAACAGATGACAAGTATTACAGGGCTTCCGATGTTATAAGATGTAAAGATGGATCCGGAAAATTCAACCAGGCGCAGCTCAATGACGATTTTTGCGATTGCGCTGATGGCACCGATGAACCGGGTTCGTATTATTTTTTTTAGCGATTTGATTGATTTATTTATTTCATATAGGGTCATCTGCTGTTCTTAATGTTCGTTGTTTTTTTTTTCTTTCTCTTTTTTTTGGGGGCAGGTACATCGGCATGTCCGGGTGGAAGATTCTTTTGTCGGAATGCAGGCCATTCTCCTGTTTACTTGTTTTCATCCAGAGTGAATGATGGAATTTGCGGTGAGCATGATTCGTGTATCTTTCAAATTTTATAGTTGTATTGTGTAATTCATATGGTGGTGTTATAATGAGTGCATAAACTGCAAAATTGAAACAAGGGTAAAAGGGGGAAATTGATACAAGAAAAGTATCCGAACTGGATAGATGTGCATGAGCAAGGTCCTATTTGTACAGATTTAGAAGGTCGTCTTGACATTGATTATGCATTTATGGATTGCTTTTCAGCATCCCTTTTGATATATAAGCTAATAATTTTGGATCCTGTGCATATATTTTGAACTTATGGGAATGGTTTTTTATCTTGTTATTGTCACTGGTATTATTCAGGGAGTTCATGATGTAGTATGTGGCGAAGTGATTGGAGATGCTGGTGGAGTAAAAATGACACTTGATGCAGTTATTTCTTCTGTATTTTGTATGTTCAATATAATTTTAGCTACATTTAGAATTTCCAAGGAGTTTTAGGTCTGTTACGATGTGAGTCTGTGACAAACTTGATGAATATGGAGAGCACACCTTACGTTTTCATCCTTTACTAACATTGTGCATTTGTAGATAACTTCTGGAAGTGCTGTTGTCCAATACAGTACTAATCTGTAGTTTGGATTATTACACTCGTGTTGTGTGTTTTGTTAATCTGAAGTAACTGGTTTTACTCTCCTGTCTTAATCTGTAGATTGCTGTGATGGAACTGACGAATATGATGGTCAAGCAATGTGTCCAAATACCTGCTGGGAGGCTGGGAAAGTGGCTCGAGATAGACTGGAAAAAAAGATTGCAACTTATAAAGAGGGTGTCAAATTGCGAAAGCAAGAAATTGAACAAGCTAAAGTGGCTATCGAGAAGGATGAGGCAGAACTTTCAAAATTAAAAAAGGAAGAAAGTGTACTTAAAGTGCTTGTAAAACAGCTAAAGGGTATCTCTTTTTGGTTCTATCCTTTTCTGAATTTTTTCTTAATATATATAAAGTACATGGAACTTTGGTTGAAGTATTTTGATCATAAAAATAATGATCATTGAAAAAAATAAAGGCAATGTGTCAAATGTTCTTGTTGCTAATTGTTTTCAAATATGATCATTCCATGATGGAAAATATTACAATGGGATAAAAGAAGGTACTAATCAAATTCAAAGAGATCCTATGATTCTAATTAAGAATTCGTTTGGTCCTTTAAGAATAGCCCTTAAATTTGCAAATTTTGTCTTTTACTATTTAATTACTCTTAATCAGATCTCTAATTAAAAATCTGCTACTGAAAAATTAAAAGAAACTTTTTGAGTATTAACATATTATTCAATGGGCGAAAACTAGAGTCTTTATAATCCTGATATATCTAGTAACATCATTTTACTAATAGGTGTATTTCTCATTGGTAGGAGACTCAAGTGATTGTAGAGAAATCTAGCTAGGGATTGTATTCAGTTTGAAGTCTTGGATGCCTTATTGGTTTTTATGTACAAATTAGGGCTACAGAAATGCTTTTGGTGTTACATTCTGTTTGAAGTGTTATATTTATTGACTGTAAAAAACCTATTGAATGTAAAATTTGAGTACAATTAGCAAGCGTGTAAGATATTATGTACCAATTGTTTGTTTAATTACACACATGATCACAAGCAAATACTTGCGTTTGAAATCAGATCATCATTATCAGTCTATTTAACATATGGGAACTTGAAGATTTTCTTTCGGCATTTCTCAAAATGTATAATTGCGGAGGGGATGGCATTTTATAGTTTCTGAAAAGTAAACATGATAATGCATATTTGACGTAAGTTTACACATTTCATGCTAGGTTTATAGTATATGAAATTTTGATCAGGGAGAAAAAGGAATGTGCAATTTTTTTTTGGGAAATTTTTTGTTCTATCAATGAAATACTTTCTTTGACAAATACCTTTTGCTTCCATTGCAGATCATAAAGAACAAATAGAGAAGGCAGAGGAGAAGGAACGTTTACAGAAAGAAAAGGAAGAGATGCAGAAAAAGGAGTTTAAGGAGAAGGCTAATGAAGCAAAAGATAAAACTGATGAAGATATGGGGAATAGAAATGAAGCTGGAAAGCATTCGGATGTAGAAGATAATGATGTGGAAAATAATCATGATAAAATAGAAAATCTAGAGGGTTCTCCTGCAGATCAGGTTTGATTGCATTTTCTATGAAGATTGCAGAATTTGACTGTACAATTATAATGCTCCATACTGAGGAGTTTTAATTTAACTTTTGAATTCATTAATCTGGTACATATGCGTGTGAGAGAGATTTTCCTGATCCCTTATTAACCATGTATTATACTTAGGTTAGTTATGCTATGAGTATGATAAAAAGAGTAAATTCTGTCATGCTTCTTTATGCAGTGAACTACCCTACCTCTAAAGAACAAGCAAATATGTTGTTATTGCAAGAAAAAGTAATTTTGTTGGTATTCATCTGTTTACCTGTACTATACTTACAAGCAATGGTGGAAAAACAACTAATAATGACTTACTTTTCCGTCATCCCACTGTGAAGCAGATTGCTTCGTCTTTCTTATCCATTATTCCTTCACTTGTGTGTGTGTGTGTGTTTGTATGTCCACCACATTTGCATGTGTGTGATCTTGAACTATCCTATTATGTGGTGGTGGTTTAATTCTTCTATTTTATCATTCCATGCTTTCTTACAGGATGAAGCAGGGGAGAAATTAGCAGATGTACTTGATAATGATGATGGAGAAAGCGATAGTCCTGGAAGTGAAGGATCTTTGCATAATAAAGTGGAAGAGGCGACTGTAAATTTTGCATTTTTTTTTCTTCTGAATTTTTGTTAATGTAAAACAACATTTTCTGCCAAACATTTTATCATTTTAATTTGATTTTTTCCATAATGTAGAATGCAAAAGAAGCCAATGAAGAACCTATTATTAAATCTGAGACCAATGTTAAGGTTGAAAAGGAAGAGTCTTCAGATGAAAACGGCAATAAGGTATGTCTCTAGTCCATGCTCTCAATCTCTCATGGTATGATTGGAGTTTATTCTTATCTTACATTTATCTCATAGTTACACACATTTCAATTTGTGAAAATAAAGTAAAAAGAGGTATATGATTAATCCCTTGTGTATAATGAACACACAGGGTTATGTGTTTATAGATAAGAAACATAGAAACCGTATCGGCTAAGCCTGTTACATCTTATGCTTCCCTTCAAGTGCATATAAATTGTATATACCAAACTTGTTACAAATATAATCAATTCTAGGTTCTCATAAGGATTTAGTGAAAATATCTGCTAATTGATCATTCGAATTAACAAACTTAGTCTTGATGTCTCTAGATATAATCTTTTCTCAAATAAAATGATAATCAATCTCAACATGTTTGATCCTTTCATGAAAGATGAGATTTGAGGTAATATGAAGAGCAACCTAAGTGTCACAAGTAAGTGTCATTTGAGTGACCTCTCCAAATTACAATTATTTAAGTAATTGTTTAAGCTAAATAAGCTCACAAGTAGCTGAGGCCATAATTTATATTTTGCTTTTGCTCTAGATCTCGCCACGACATTTTGTTTCTTGCTCTTCCAAGAGATCAAGTAATCACCAATGAAAACACATTATCCGGAAGTGGATCTTGCCCAATCAACATCAGAATAAAAAACAACTTTAGTATAGTTATTGTGACCATATAACAAATATTTTTCAAGAATACCTTTAATGCACTTCAATATACGAATGACAACATTCCAATGATCTACACACAGAGAATTAAGAAATTTACTCACCACAAACTACAAAGGAAATGTCAGGACGAGTAACAGTAAGATAGTTCAATTTTCAAACTAATATTTTGTACTGAAAGAGGCTCCCCTTGATTAGGTAGAAGTTTGGCATTAGGATCCATGGGTGTCTCAACAAATTTTGAATTCATCAACCCAGTTTCCTCTAAAATATCCAATGCATACATCCTTTGAGATAACAATACCATTGTTGGATTAAGCTACCTCAATCCTCAAGAAATATGAGTTTGCCATGATCTTTGGTCTGAAAGTTGTGACAAAGGTGTTGCTTCACTTGAGATGCATGGTCATCACTACTTGTAAGAACAATGTCGTTAACATATACTACTAAATAGATACACCCAACACTCGAGTAATAGTAAAAAAAAATGATGATCTGTCTCACTGCGAGTCATACCAAGTTGTTGAACAACATTGCTAGATTTTCGAAACCAGACCCTAGGAGACTACTTGAGGCCATATAAAGATTTGTAGAGACGACATACTAATCTAAAAGACTCCCCCTGGGCAACAAAACCTGGAGGTCACTTCATATAAATTTCTTCATGCAAATCCCTATTAAGAAAAACATTTTTTGACATTAAGTTGATGAAGAAGTCATAATTGAAAAGTAGTCATGGCTATGAATAAGCGAACAAAAACCATCTTTGCCACTAGAGAGACAGTATCATCATAGTCCAAACCAATTTTTTTTTATAACTTTTGGTCACAAAGCAAGCTTTGAAGTGATCAATAGTACCATCAGGACCAACTTTGATAGCAGAAATCCACCTACAACCAACAACAAATTTCTCATAAGGTAAAGGAACGAGTTCCAAAGTTCCACTATTTTGAAAAACACTTATTTCATCAAGCATAGCTTGACGCTAACCAGGATGGGTAAGGCATCACCTACAGATTTTGAAATGGATATAACCTATGGTAACTCAAAGCAGTATAATAAGGAGAGAGATTACGAGTAGAGCATATACCTTCACAGATGTCAATGGGAAGATCGAGTTCAACTGTTGAAGCTGGAGGGGATGGAGTTTGAACTAGAAGAGAGTCATCTAGTGGACGATGGGAAGTCTATCGATGACTGTACACTTGAAGGTTTAATGAAGGTGGGGGATATTTAGGTGCACTAGACATAGTAGGTGGATCACATACAATTGGGATATTGACTTGATCAAATGGAGACGCAGGAGAAGGAGATCTAAAGTAAAGGGAATCTCAGTAAAGATGACATCTGCTGGAATGAAATATCAGTTAAGAGGAGAGAAACATTTATATCAATTTTAGGATTATATCCTTTTTGCAATCTAGTGAATCCTAAAAAGACACATTTGTGTGTTTTAATAGATAATTTATCAAGATCAGGACTAAAATTTTGAACAAAGCATGTGGATCCAAAAACTTTAAGAGGTAAGGGATGGAGGTTATGAGAAAATAAAATAGAATGAGGAAGACATATGATTAATGAGATAACACGCACTAACACCCAACAAATGTTTGAGGAACCTCATCATGAATTAAAATTGTGAGTTGTTTCAACAAGATGTTTATTCTTGCACTTAGCCAACCCATTTTGTTGAGGAGTAAAAGCATGCGAGGTTAGATGAAGAATGTCATGAGAAGCCATAAATTGTTTAAAAGAATGACAAAGATACTCACGAGCATTATTATCGCGTTATGTTCAAACAAAAACTTCAAATTGATTTTTAATTTCATTGTGAAAAGATTAAAATATAGAAAATAACTTAGAATGATTTTTCATAAAAAACAATCAAGTACATCTTGAATAATAATTAATAAAATTAACACAATACAGAAATTCTAAATTGGACTTAATATGACTTGGTTCCCAAATGTCAGTGTGAACTAAGGGAAAAGAAGACAAAACACACTGTGAGACACTACTAGGAAAAAAAACTACGATTGTGTTTCCTTAATTGACACGACTCACAAGGCAAACTTGGAACAAGATCTTGGCAAGACTAGGATGACACAACTGAGTATAAATGAGAGATGAAGAGTCCATTACCGTGCCAACATGTGTAGATGTTCATAGGTGATAAAGAGCATGACTCACATCGGGTGCTAATCATCTGCCCCGAACTCTGGTCTTGTAAATAAATAGAATCTTCAGTAAAAGAAATAATACAATAAAGGGAACGGTAAGATGAATAATGGATAATAACTTAAATGGATATATAAGGACATAAAGAACATTACCAACAGATAAAGAAGGAAGAAGATGAATAGTACCAACATTATGTGATGAGACCCTAAAGCCACTGGCCATGGTAACAGAAGGTAAATAACTTGAAGTAGATAGAGAAGAGAAAAAATATTTTTTACCAATAATATGATATGTGGCACCTGAGTCTAGAACAAATTTTTGTGTATTTGGATGAAATGAAAGTGCTGAGATCTTAAAGCTGTGTTTATTTGCCTTTAAACTTATGAGTTGGAACCAATGTTGTTAAATGATCATTATAGTGCCACCATAATGCTATAGCTAGGTGTTTTTCAACACCATAGGCCGCAATTGATAACCTTGGTTGGAGCTATGATTAAGGCATCTATTGATGTTCTACTCAATTCAATTGCAAGGGAGTTGCTCTTGTGAGCCTACTCTGATACTAAATGAGATCCATGTCTCCACTGCTGGGATCATCTAACGTTAAACATAAGCCACTAAAGTAAAGAGGACGGCACATAAAGTGTTTTGTGCCTGACACCAGCCTTTAAACCAAATACTTAGGCTTACCTATCACATTCTTAGAAAAAGTAGTGGTTACAATCAATCAAAGATCCATCCTCTCTTTTCATTCCCATCATTTTTAATCTACTGCATTTATTGAGATCCCTAGCAACTAAATGTGAAAATTTTCGACAGAAATATCAACCACTAAAATTTGGTTTAAAGGCTGGTGTCAGGCAACAAAACACTTTATGTGCCGTCCTCTTAACAACAACGAGATTAAAGGATCTGTTTTCCTGTCTATCCATTTCTCATGAAACTTGATAGTTTAGCTTACCATATACAATCACATTAAACCTTGCAGTTGAGAGACAGTCAGCAACCCACCTGTGTAGCACTCAAGACCTTTATGGTTTCTAGAGAACTTTATTTGATCCTCCATAAGTCACCCAATCATGAACCATCTCAAAACCCAACCTAATAACTGAACTGCATTTTCTTCTTCTTTGAAGTTTGAACATGTTTCTCCATCTCATTCACTATTTGAGCTCATGAATAATGTTATAGGAGTCAGGAGGAGTGTTTTTACATCCAGAGAACTGTCATGGTTGGAGTTCATGGGCTTTCTGGGTATTTAGAAATCCTAGGTGTCAGTACATTGCACTTATTTTTAGTCATCGGCATTGAATACGGTCATTATTAGTCTTGAAGGTGACTGTTTTCTACAATCTACTGTATGTAATGTGCCCTTTTGAATTCTTCAGACTTTAGCTCTGACTATATCCTACTCCATGAGATTCTTTTCTCTCTCAAAAAACTAATATATTTCATAGTTATAGAAATGTATTAAATTTTGCAATTTTCTTCTGCTTCTCTTTTCTGCTGGTTATTTTTCTCTTTGTTGGCATATCTTTAGGGGAATGGCGTAACTGAAAATACTGAGGGATTATCAAGGGAAGAGTTGGGCCGGCTTGTTGCTTCACGTTGGACAGGAGAAAAGACTGATGTGGAGAGTGCTGAAACTGATACTAACTTAGACAATGAAGATCACGAAGATCTTCCGAAGGAGACAAAAAAGGAGGAATATGAAGGGTATGCTTCTGAAACTGATGATGAAAGCAACAGATATGATGATGATACCCACAAATATGATGATGAAGATGATGTCGACGAGGAATATCAAGAGGATGAGCATGATGACCTTAGTTCCTCCTACAAATCTGATTCTGATAATGAACCAGACTTGTCAGGTTTGTTAACATTATTACATAATCTTTATCCAAGTTTGGTATTTAAATAGAGTTGTGATGAGATAATTTAAATAAACTCATATGGTACCACAACAGATAATCCTTCTTGGTTAGAGAAAGTACAGAAAACTGTACGAAATATTCTTCAGGTTGTCAACTTATTCCAGGCTCCGGTGAATCAGTCAGGTAGACACTTAGCACTTTATTGCTTGTATTATCTGTGTAGATATAACTTGAGTGTTAAGCCTTTCTCTTGTTCCTTAGATGCTGCTCGTGTACGCAAGGAATATGATGAATCAAGTGCCAAGTTGTCTAAAATACAGTCTAGAATATCAAGTCTGACGCAAAAGCTAAAACATGATTTTGGTTAGTATGCCACTAGTAACATTTGTCACTGTCATATATTTGAGTTATAGAAATATAAGTTATAAAATTGGTGTGAATAAACTGAAATAGAACTTAAATATTACAGGCCCAGCGAAGGAGTTTTATACATTCTATGATCATTGCTTTGAGGGCAAGGAGAACAAGTTACATTATATCTCCCTACCAGTTTATTTCTGCTTTACTTGACTTTTTTTTTCTGAATCTGCAATATAGAGAGTCCTGTTCAGCTCACTTTCTAATGATGGAAATTTTGCTTCAGGTACACTTATAAAGTCTGCCCCTATAAACAGGCTTCTCAAGAGGAGGGCTATTCCACCACCCGTTTGGGGTAAGGTTTTAGTAACTTGCTGATAACTTTTGTTAGGGTGATATTCTTCAGTTCAAAAGGGGCAAAATCAATGGTGAAAAGAAAGTTTTATTTCCTCCATCTAAAAATGACAAATAATTCAATTTCCTTATTTTTTGCAGGCGCTGGGACAAATTTGAGGATTCATACAAAATAATGTTCTTTTCTAACGGTGATAAATGCTGGAATGGTCCTGATAGGAGTTTAAAGGTTATATATTTTGATGTTTTCAAAATTTTAAGTGGATGTGTAATCATTTCTAACAGTTTTGTTTGACAACATTTTTTTTGTAATCAGTCTATAATGATAAAATCTTCTGTCTTCGGTTGGATGCTGAAGTGTACTTTCGCTAGGTGTAGAAGTGTAATATAATTTTTTTTCCATAGTAGCATTTTAATAAATAAACAGTGCCTTCTGGGTTTGGGACAGCGGTAACAGGTCCCGTCCAAATAAAAAAGCTGAATTTTTCAAATTAAATTATTTTTTTAATAAAATCATAGTTCTTCAGTGGTGGAGATTCTCTACAGTTGTATTCAACTGCAGAGGATTGTGATCCCATTTCCGTTTCCGTACACCATTATTTGTCATCATAGTAGTTATAGTGTAGTTGCACATGGAAACCTGAAAGTTTCCAATTTGTTGACCATCTGATTTAATTGTCGTGTTTTTAACAGGTGAAGCTAAGATGTGGGTTGAAAAATGAGATTACTGATGTAGATGAACCAAGCCGTTGCGAGTAGGGATTAGTGTCTTGTCTTTCAATGCTACTACCACTATTCTCTTTTTTTCAAATTTTTCTCTGATGTTATCCTTTTTCTCATTGTTGTCTCATTGGCCTCATGGCAGATATGTAGCTTTATTATCTACCCCAGCCCTTTGTCAGGAGGAAAGGCTAAAGGTACTTTTCTAAACATGACATGATCACAAATGTCCTTACCTCGCCATGGTATTAATGTCCAACCGTGGAACTTTGCAGGAGTTACAGCACAGACTAGACCTATTGAATGTGGAACTACCAGCAAACCATGATGAGTTGTGAACAATCGGGATGGATTTTAAAAGGTAACTTTACTAGGCTGTGACTTTTTCTCTTTAGACCTGAAGTTGATCAAATTTCATTTGAACAGGTAGTATGATAATCGTCGTGTAACTGAAGAAGTGGAGCCCTTAAGTTTTGTATGCTAGAGCTTACCCAAATTTGATATTGGGTGGGGTTAGGGAGAGGCTAGGAACATCTTTGACTTGGGGTTGGAAAATCCTTATGGCTGTCCAAGTTGGCAACATTCTAATATGACTAATCCCATTACACATTTTTCCTTTGTTGAACTCAAATATGACATGGTCTCTGCCTCGGCTTGAAATTGTCCATTCCATTACCAGAGGGTGGATATTTATATTATATGCAATACTAGACGGTCAGAATTTCTAAAGCCAAATTTTGTTAGAATGAGTATGCCTTTATTATCGATTTTAAGATTCACAAGTGCTTCCAACAATCATATCATTATTCACTGATGTGATGCATAAAATTTGCATATTTTGTTTGTGACCTCTCGAGAGCTATGTAGCATAGATACGGACACAACACGGATACGGACACGGAGATACGTATAATTTCTAAAATGTAGGATACGGGGATACGAATCTATATATTATATAATTTTGAATTATATAAATTGAAAATAAATATTTATGTGCAAAAATATGTTTCAAATCTTTTTGGGAGAAAAAAATATTTTTCATGACTGGTTCAAAAGAATTTGTTTCTTATTTTAATAATCATAATAAAAATTTATACAATAAAATTGAGTTTTTAGAAAATTATTGTATTTATACCTTTTAAAATTATGTTAGAACCGTGTTAGAAGTTTCAAAAATCCAACAAATATTTTTTGAATTGAACACTTACAAGTGTCGATATTGATACGTGTGTCTGATACGGATACATCTATTTAAGAGAAGTGTTCGAGTCTCATAGTTTGAGAGTTAATATAGATCTACTATTATGAATTTTCTTCCACTTTTTTTTTTTTTAATTTTCTTCTCCACCTCCATAAGATAAAAAAAATAAATGACTTGACATGTCTATGTTATGAAATATAGTTATGAATTATGGAGTGTAATATCATTTTAGATTACTTAGTCTGAAATATAATTATAAATTGTGAAATTTGAAATATGATTTTGGATTGTGTATGTGAGAATATAAATCTGGATTGCAGAATTATTTTTCAGAATGTATAATTTAGATCTGTATTTTAAATAATGTAATTTAAAACTATATTTTTTTATTTTGTAATTTAGATGATGCATAATATATACAAGTATGGCTTTATTTTATGTGATTTGGAATATATTTTAAAATTGTATAATTAAGAGAAATCCCAAAGTATTATGGATTCTTTAATCTAGAATATAGTTTTAACCGTTTTTTCAAATTATCTAACGTGTAAATTGTTTTTAAAACAATAATTACAAGTTTGTAAAAATAGTGAATTCGGATGTATTTTTGAATAGATTGTTGAACTTATCTAAATATGTAATACAAATAGTTTTTAATGTATTTAAATAATAAATAGAGCTATTTTAGTAATGCATTATAGAGGTGGAAGAAAAAAATAAAAGAGTAAAGGCAGAAAATGTTGAGAGAGAGATGGTATTTCAAATTTTAGATGGTATAATTCATAAACATATTTTCTTTTTATGGATTTTTGAATGTTTTTCTAGATACTCCATTCTATAATCCTTATGTTGTTTTCTACCCTTTCTAGATATTCTCCAAGTCGTTTCCCAACGAATCCAATAGTAAAATCAGTTGATCAGGGTTTAGAATCTATCTGCAAGCAATAAAAGTTAGCAATAACAATAAAGATAAAAATGGGTTTGAGATAGTTGTGCAGAAAATATAAAAGAGATTAAAACAACAAATAAAAAGCGATTGATCCCATGTTCTTCCACCATTGAATTCTTCATAGGTTCTCTAAAGATTAATCCTTTCTCAATCCTCCAACAGAGCTAAACCATATTGAACATGCGCCGATCTGATTCAACTGAAACTCACCAGTAAAGCATGCGTCTACTGGTTTAATCAATACCCATTTTGTTCCATGCGTATACTCCATGGGAATGCTTACCTTCTCTCTCTTGAATCATGCGCCCAAGAAATTAATTAGAACAATGCGAACTAACTAAGAAACCAAAGTTT
>Ga0123342_1006732_pt1 | contig 15735 bp, 4 predicted proteins | sample Turbeawhitnodule_FD_89960 | JGI IMG/M metagenome (GOLD analysis project Ga0123342, IMG submission 89960) | Root nodule microbial communities of legume samples collected from Mexico - Turtle bean Mexico white nodule | ecosystem: Host-associated > Plants > Roots > Nodule | place: Mexico: Nepantla... | reverse complement strand
ACTAACTAAGACATTCTTAAATCAAAGCACAAATACATGGAAAGAACATAAATGTCTTCATCAAACACAGCATACAAGTCTTCATCAAACACAATCTTGAAGGGGCAGCAACCATCTTCAACACAATGACATATATAAGTATATAACATCACATATTCATGATTGACATCATCATCATTAGATAGGTATCGGTTGAGCAATCTTACTTCCTAAAACTATGGAAAACATTCTCATTTGAACGACCTCACATTACTTGAACAATACAACTTTAGATAATAGATAGAATTTCTTATGCCTCTCTTTCACTCAAAGGCTCACACAACACTTGAATGACCATCACTTGAACATTATTCCAACACTTTAGTGATACTACTTATTGTATCTCCCAACAAGTTTCAGAAACATTAATCTTACAACATCATCAATGCTTAAGTGATCATATTATAGTTTGAATGTAGACAAGTAAATGCATTATCTAACACATTCTAGAATTGTATGTTTCATTGTTACATCTCAAAATTTTAGCAACCTTTTGTTCTGTGAGCATCACTCACTCTGAAAGAGAGAAAATACCATGATCTCTCTCACTCAAGCTTCAAGTCATCACTTGAGCTATATGCTACATCACTTGAGTGTTCATGTTGTAAGGACCGATAAAATTAGTCTTAGAGTATAAGTGGTACAATTAAAATGACACCTAAATATTTGATTATTAAAATTAAAATTCTATATAAATAGAAATTCAGTTATTCGGGTTTCATTTTAAAATAACCATCATCTCTTTAAACACTCATTTCTCCTTTACTCTGCATTCTCTCTAAGATTCTAACCTCCTTGCTCATCAGATGAACGATCGGAGTCTGTCATTGAACTTCTGGTAGTGAACTCAACAAGATTGCCCGATCAAAATCTCAGATAGAGTAAGTTCATTTTGGCTCTTTTTCCTTTGAGTTAGTTTTGATCTAGTTAGATTTGTCTTTAGTTTAAGCTTGCATGTGATGCTTTTATCTTCAGAATTAGTCTCTCTTAGTCCAGGGTCCTAGTGATATAGTTAAATTTGTTTATCAAGACTCTGTGTGCAAGTTAAGCTACCCTTGAACAATTATAGGATTTGGAGCTCTTAGTGAGCATTTCCTCAAATTCAGGTAAGGAAAGCTAGTTTTAAATTTTCAATAGAACCCTAGGCTAGAAGATTTGGATGTGGGGGTAACGTGATCACCAGTCTCAAAATTCTTGTAAGATTGGTTGTTTTGAGTATATTAGAATTTGATTGAGATTAGAATGTGAATTATAAATATGGTAGATGTTATAAAGTTATACTTTTTTTTATTTGAATAAGTAAATGTATGTATTTAAATAGTTTGATAAATTACTTAAAGGATAATGTTACTGAGTATTGGTTGTGTGATTTTGATTTAGGGTATTATCCAATTCTAGCAAGGAAATTGTTACTTTGGTTTAGTATATTTGATAAAATAACAATTTGAATGAAAATATGAGGTGCTCTCTGGTCCATTTTCGCTCAAACAAGATGAGATCTCGTTCAAGCGAAAATGGGGTAAGTTCTAAGGTACTTTCTGGTCTATTTTCGCTCAAACGAGATGAAATTTCGTTCAAGCAAAAATGAGGAAATTCTGGAGTGCCCACTAGTCCATTTTCGTTTAAACGAAAAAAATTTGCTCAAGCCAAAAAATAATTTATTTTTTCTTTTGAAAAGTTTATTATTGTTCTTGAAAAATTCTAAATTTTATTTAAAAATACGATTAAAGGAACTTAGTTATGTGTTTAAGTGAATTTTGAGATATATTTTCATTATTTAGAAAGTTTAAAATATAATATGATTGAATGGTGTATTGATGTGTTAAATGAAGTATGCAATGATGTGAAAGTGTGATCAAAACATAGTATTTTTAGGAAAGAAAATACCGTGTTGAGATTGTTATTAGGCTGTATTGATTTGTTAGGTTTCGTTTTTTAGACGATCCTGACTCTATTGATATAATGGAATCACATAGATGAAATTATTTAGTTGGTGAGAGTCGAAGGAAGTTCATATGACTTTGTCTGTGGTTTGAAATATAATATGATCTTTCAGGTCATATGAATTTACCCTGTCATATGAGATTATGAGATATTGAAATGTTTATGCACATGACTGTGTGCATTCACAATGAGTAATATGACATGTGCAAGTCTCAGGATGTTAATTTCAATACAGGAGTCTTCCGAAAGTATAGTCAAGTGTGTTGTGAGTCAGTAGAAGTCTGACATGAGAAAGATGAATTGTGAATTAAGATAGACATTTGATGGTTATGTGGAAATGCATGAGAATTAATGGATTTATCTGGATATTAAGTTATATTTATATTAGAAGTTTTAAAAATAGTTAGTTTACCATGTTGTTTGTTGTGTTTTGTTTTCTTTAATCTGTGATGATCATGTATTTACACTGGAGCAGATGATGTTATAGGTGATAGAGCTCCTCAGTGAGAAACTGTATGGTGGAAATGTTTATTTCTTTTGAATATTTGTTTTAATTTTATGTAAATATTTAAAGTCCCTATGAAGAGGGATATATTTTGAAACACTATATGAAAGAATGGTAAACATATTTGTATTATGTTTGTATATTTATTTTGATATTTCATACAAATTATGGTTATTAGTTATAATAAAATAGGGATGTTACACATGTTGATGCTGGAGTGATATGAGCAATGTGTGCAATGATAACTCACTACTTGGACATCACTTGAGCAATAGTCTATGCTTGAAATTAGTTTAAAGAACAATTTTTCTCACACATAATTTTTGGAGATTTCACATAATATTAAAGAAATAGATTAGGGATGACAAATAAATTTGCACCTATAAGTTTTGTCCAAACCTATCTCGATTTTGTTGAAAAAATTTCAAATTAATTATGCACAAGTATAGGGATAAAAATGAGCATGTATATATTTATCTCATCTGTGTCCCTATACATGTCGTCATTTTAAATTACTAAAACACACTTAGTTTGTTAGGTAACCTAAAAAACATATTTTCACTATTCTCTTTAGTCATTTGTTTTGTTTCATTTGAAGATTGGTTAAAAAATAAAATATTTCTCTCAATTGTTCCACTCATTTAATATTTATTAAGTTAACTTAAATTCTTAAAGTACTTTTTCTCTCAATTACACATTTGTTCCTTTAGATAGTTACGTTCAAAAAAATGTATAACATTTCAGGAAATGTATGTCTCACTTTTATCAAATTAAATAATTTCTAGGGTTATTATTTATGCTCATTTTAATATTTTTTTTTTATTTTTTATTTATATTTTAAATGAAAGTTTGACTATCAATTACAAGTATTTAATCGTGTAAACATTTTTTTATTAGGTAACATTAAAAACTTATATTTTCATTTCTTTTTTTATTTTAGTTTCATTTTGTTTGGAGAGTTTTTTTTTTATTATAAAAAATTTAATTTTCTCTCAATGTTCAACTTATTTAATATTTTTCAAGCTCATCCAAATTCTATAGGTATTTTTTCTCAATATTTAAAAAATAATATTGTTGGTATCATGAAATTTCAATTATCTATAATTTTTTTTATAATTACTTTATACTATCGTTATCTGATATTCTATGTTAAGATTTTTGTAATTATATTTTTTTAAAATTTATAATGAAAATATATTCTTTTAACATTTATCATATTGCAATTTTTTTACGTATAAAAATAATTTAATTAATTGAAATAGTGCATAAACAAGTACGAGTGGAAAGTGTGGTACCAATATCTAGATTCCCTTCACTCCATTTGCATCCCCAAAATAGATTATGGAAACTGTGGTAGCAATATCAAGAATCAATCTGCTGCATGGGAAAATCTACTTTTCTCAATCCGAACAAAAAAATAGATTATGACTGCAGAATTATTTCTTTGTTGGAGGGAATCCTTTTCGTAGTAGAGCCAGAAGATGAGTACAATATCACACCACGTTAAGGTACAGACAAATTCAATGAATTTGACTAAAAAATAAAACAATACTTAATGTCTACCCTTAGATTTCGGTATACTCATATATCAAACTGTTGACATCATGCCTGACGAATCTCTACTACTTTTCACAGTACAAAGCGGAATCTTCGCTCTTCTTATTTTTAAGATAATACTACTTTAAAATCCGTATCTATATTCTTTTCACATTACTTTATTAAATTAAAAAAATACTTTAATTATTTTTTAGTTTATTTTAAAAAATATATTATTATTATTAAAATGTTTTTATACTTTAAAATAGAAATGGCTTATCATTTAGGTTTGATAATATCAACTATCAACTTTTAAATTTTTTAAAATTAAATATGTTTTTTTTATTATAATACGAAATTAATTTTTATTTCTGTCTAAACTTTAAAATATTCAGATAGTTGTAGTATTATTTTAATTGGGCACCAGTCTCTAATTAAAACAATAATTTTATTTAAAAATAAATAAAATTTTTAAAAACACTAATAATTTTTAAAAAATTAATAATTATTTCATAAAAAATTAGTTACAATTATTTTTTTATTAAATATATATAATTAGATGGTCTAAAATTTAAATAGAAATAAAAATTAATTTCATATAGTAGAGAGGAAAAAATATATTTAACCAATTCGTCTTCAACTTTGCTTTCATCTTCGTGTTTAGCAGATAGTGAAAAAATTTCACAAATAAGAAAATCTATAAGATAAACGCGGGTTGTCTGTGAGATGACGAGTTAGTAATTTTAAATTTTTGGACATCCAACATGTCTTTCACAGACTACTATTTAAAGTAGAGAAATGAAATCAATACACACAGAAAAGTGCCAACTAAAATAGTTTTTTTTTTTCCAACAGATGTAGATTTTATAATTGTGTAAGATAAAATAAGTTATCCAATAATATACTATTACTTATTTATTAAATAAATTGTGGAAGCGAGTATTGAACTGTTATTAATTGATTTATGTGACATATATAAGATACAAGATTTAGGACCATAGATTTGCTTTGTGTTTTAAGTTGATCAAATTCACTTGGGATTGGGAAGAAAAAAATAATAATATCTTCTTTTAATATTTTATGATTACTAATTTAGTTATATTTTGATATATGAAGAAGTAAAAATATTAAAAAATTACATATTTATTTCCTAAGATAAAAGTTAAGATAAATTACATACATATTTATATATTTTCTTTTTACATCAAATCATTTATATCATTATTCATACATTATTTATTTACAATACATTTTCTTACTTTACTATTACATCTATAATGTTAGTGAAAACATTTTTATTAAATGGACAGTGTGAGTAATGGGAGGTAGAAAAAAATTATAATAACTATCACTCCATTCCATGTAAAATGATTGAGACATTTTTAATTTAATGAAAAAGTACATTATTTTTATAATTAGCAATAACACACTTGTCTCTAATGTTGTGTTTGTTTATAGATATAAGGAGGGAAGATGAAGTAGGGAGGACGGAGGACGGAGGAGGTGCTTCTTTGTTTCGGTGGCGGTTTTAAGAGTGGGGAAGTAGATGGGGAGAGCGAAGAGGATGAGGGTGTCTTTTCAATTTCACACAAATGAAGAAATTTGTGCTGAATTCATGTAAGATTATTGTATTTTATCCAAATATTCTTGTGCATGTATTTTATTATAATATACAATATACAAAATTGAATATTACATAAATTTATTTAACAATTTCAAAATATTTAATTATACTACTAATAACAACATATAATTATGAATAATGAAAATAAATAAAAAAAATTTATAATATCAACAACATATATAGTTATATAACAAATATATATAATAATAAATATTATTTTTTATATTTTTTAATATATTTACTAAATTTATTTCAATTTAACACAAAATATTTTCTATTATATTTTTTAATTTTTTTATTGAAAAATACAAGTAATTATGGATATTATATATTTTAAAAAAATAATTAATTTAAACCTAAAAAAAAATATATTAGAATTCAAATATTTTTTTAATAATAAAGATAAAATTGTAAACTTACATTTTACATCTTTAAAATAATTTTTAAATTTTTTCTCAACTATTAGATCACTCATAAATTTCAATAAATCATTTTCACAAATTCACTATATCAACCTCACATATCCACACACATTCTCTCTTATACTCACAAATCTCTTCCTACTCCCCCACAAATCTCCTCTTAATAATGGTAGAAGTAAAAGTTAAACAAAACACTAGAATGTCAATTTTCTAGATAACAATCATGTTAAAAAGTCTCAAACATTATCTTAAAACTTTTTCTAAAACTAGAAATGTGTCCAACTCCTAAATTTACTTTCTCAAATACATTTAATCTAGAGCCAAATCATTCTAAAAGCCGTCCAATAATTTTTTTACCTAAACAAATCAACTTAATTTTAAATAATTTAATTATTTTATTCTAAAAAATTCTATTAATAAGATGTTTTCAACATATGTATCTTCTCTCTTTTCTCAATATTTTATATTCTCACTTCTGTATTAATTCAAATGTCAAGAAACCTATGCTTTAATTTTAAGCAACTAAAATGAGTTATTACTTAAGTTTTTGTAGGTCCTACATACCAATACTTTATTTATATTTTATTTCAACTGGAAATTTCATTTTATCTGTATTATAAATTTAAAATAATACAGATGTAGGAAATTTGGAATTTTAAAAGTAATGCAAACCTATGTTTACAGCGAAGAGTTTAAAATATTGGAAATATGACTAAATAAGAAATAAATAAGAGGGTGCAGCTGTTCTGCTGAAGTCTAATTGGGGCTGTGATTATAAAGAGAGAGGCTTGAGAGGGAAAACCCTAATTTCATTCTTGAAGAAGGTGCCGTCATCTCCTTTGGTTCAAAGGTTTCGGCTTTGGTATCTCATCTTAGCAAATTGAATTGGGTTTTTCCTTCAATGACAGTTTTCCTAATTTACACTTGATATGAGCCTTGTTCTTTTGTAATTTTTAATTTTTTTAACTGTTATGTTCAATCTTGTAACTTTCTTTGCAGAGTTTTTGTTCTGCGCTTAACAAATAAAAAAATAAAAAAATAAACAACAAATATACACTACAACAAAATCATGAAATAAAAATCAATCTTTAAAGAATAAAATATTGTAATAGTAACTAGAAAACATCTTCTAAATCAAAAAAAATTGATTTTTAAATTAGTTTTTAGAGTGGTATCTAATTAACAATATTTTGGATGGTCCGATAGCGGGTGGCACGATAGGCCCAACACAAACACTCGCTAGGATAGACTCGAAATGGCTCTGATACCATATTATAAAGTGGACTTTAAGCCTAACTCAACCCCATAAAACCGGCTCACTGGGATGAGGTTTGCACTCACTTATATACAATGAAAGACTCTAATCTCTAGTCGATGTGGGATCTCCAACAATTGTATTTAATTATTTTGGTCTCTACAAATTGATTTTTATTTCATGATTTTTTTAATGATAATTACAATAAGTTAATTTTCATTATCCTTATAAACCGAATGTTTTTCATCATATGTGCTTCAAATTTTGAATGAGTAGTATTATTGAGTTTGAATTCCACTGTAAGCTTGAGTTTCTTTTAAGCCTTGAATATATTTTATCTTTTCTGATTTGGGTAATGACTTAGGGATCAATCCACTTTAGGAGGTGTGGACGAAGGTGTCTGCACCACATTTTTTTCTTTTTGAGATAGTATAAATTATTTCAAAGAGTTTAAAATATAGTAAAAAGTAATTTATAATTTAAATATTACTTTTTTAGTTTTGTTCATAGAACTATTTCCTGATAAAAAATATAATATGATTTCATATTAAAAAAATAACATAGCTTATACAAATAATATTTTATTCCAATTCTTCATAATATATACTAAAATTAATTGATACCAGAATAGATTATAGGGATAAAAAAATAATTAATTGATATATTAACTAAATTAGTTATTATTATTATTAAGTGGTTTTTAAATTGGTATCTAATTAACAAATAAAGTTTTTGTTATCAAATTTAAAATTTAAATAATTAGTATTAAAACTTTGGTAACTAATTAAATAGTAATTTAGAAACTATTTAATAATAATAGAAACTAATTTAGAAATTAATTATTTTTTAATTTTTAAAATGATTTCTAATTTATTTACTATAGCAACTAATTATTTTTTGTCTTTAAAATTGATTTTTATTTCATGATTTTCGTAAATTTTATAATTAAAAAAATAGTATTTACTTTCTTTTAGATTATTTATCAAAGTAAATATTTAATTTTTATTAATTAGAAAAACAATTTTATGTATGAGTTTGTCTTTTATATTTATGTGGGTTCAATTGTATATTTGAGAATAAATTTATAGTATAATTTTTTATACTAGCATATGTTTTACAATTATGTGCATGTCTCGTGTCTTTGAACTTGATGAAATTTTTTATGTGAACACTTCTTCTGTACCCGCATGACACATCCACAACCTAATAGTCAAATCATTGGTGCTACTTTTTACAAGTGTATCTCTTGCAACTAGGTGAATGCACTCATATCCTTATAGTCAGCATATGGAGTATTTTTTTACATGAGCAACCTTCCACGCTCATGGATGCAGTCACACCCTATGTTCAAACTTTTGGAACAAATTTCTGTATAAATATTTCTCCACGTATATGGACACAACCATACTCGTATGATTGAACTTTTAGTATAATTTTATTTACAAGGGCACTTTTTACACTCATGTGAGTGCAATCACACCTGAGTTATTTCATAAAGAAAATAAGTTGGAACAAAATTTGAAAACAATTGAAGACTAATACACACTGCACATCTAGAGCATTGTTAGCTCAATTTCTTGTCTTGAGCATCTCTACCTTAACTTCAGGTCTTGTAGCTTGACAAACACATTGATCATTTCTAACTCAATTTCACATCATGTGCATCATTGGCTTGACTATAGAAATTAAGTATCTTTAGCTCAATTTCAAATCTTGAGTATCTTTAGTTTCATCTCATGTCTTAGAGCAATTTTATATTAACAAATATGAAAGTATGTTTAGTTCAACTTCACGCCTTGATCATCTTTAGGGATGGCAAAGTGGGGCAGACTCACCTTTTCAACCTGCTAACCCGCATTAGCTCGCCCTGCATAATCCGCGGCCCGTAAGCCCGCAAACCAAAAAATAAAAATTGACTTTGGCAACAGTGGAGTAAATGTTTTATTTTTCTTCATTTTCATTTGGGGTAGAAAATTACAAGGGTCATTGGAGTTATAATTTCCTTATAAGACTCTTTTTTGGTTTAATTTTGGGGATGAAAATACAAATATGATATTTTTCATGTAATTTGGAATAAATAATAGTGGATATGTTAGGTAGAGGGTAAGTCAAGAATATTGGAAGGTTAATACTTAGATTATGTAACATTCAATTAATGTTTATTGTTGTATTAATCCTAATGCCTTTGTTTTTTATGACAATTTTTCAAGAAAAAAAGTATAAAAAAAAATCATTGAATTTCTAAAAAAATTTAAAATTGAATGCGGGTTGGTCGGGGCGGAACGGAAAGTCTAGTCTGCACTCACTTTGTGGGGCAGGCCAAGTGCGGGGCGGACCTATGCGGGACGGACTGACCCGCTTTGCCATCCCTAATCATCTCTAACTCTTTTCTAAAATTTAAAGATATTTAGCTCAACCTTACACCTTAAATTTTATTTTATTTTTATTTTTTTCGGCAAAGAATTAAAGAATTAAAATAAATGGGACACTTTAGGGGTGTCCCAACCCTTATACAAACCCATCCAAGTTGGGCTAAGATGCCTGTAAAAAACATACCCCTTATGGCATCATGTAAAAAAACCTGTTTAAAACCCCTTACAAAGTCTAGCTTCTAAACACAATCTAATCATGACAGCAAAATAACTAAACTCTAAAACAGTATCCCAAAAAACCTTCACAACCCAACAGCTATAACTTGCTTTCAAAATCCAAAAAGTAATTTACTATATGCTCTATCTCTTACTTACTCCAACAAGACATGCTTTGTGCAGTAGAACATATTCTCCAAAATTTCCATATATAACCAAGACCTATCAAACCACCTATTTGAACAACACCATCAGTAGCAACAAAAGAACCATACGTGAGACCACGCTCCATAGGGATTTAGAGCATGTTTAAATCTCCACCTTCATCAAACAAAAGCATATTCGAACCACCATATTTTCACACTTCAATCTTCTTTTATAATATTAATACTGTGATCCCCTTCAGCTATACCTGCACCATCAACACAACCTTTCCCACCTCTCAAACTGGCTTAAACAAGCAAAACGAAACCATAACCTTGCTCTTGAAAGAATTATATCATATTTATTACCACACCCAAACTAGTCATTCAGGATATGAAGAGGGTTAAGATAGCTCCTGTAAAATACATGCATCAACATATGAAAAAATAAAAACACTTTTAATCCCTTACCTAGTTACCATATTAACACAGGTTAATGGTGATAAGATCCAATCAGAGAAGGAAAATATAACTTTCTTTTCTTTGTGTTTCATCCAAACCCAAGATTGTACTTGCGCCATAGTGAAAATCTCCTCTGCATCTACCTTTGCTTGGTTAAAGATAACCTTGTTTCTATGCTTCCAAATGCTTCATACTATGGAGACCCAAAGGCTTTTCCATAACCTATTGCCTTCTTTGTTAGAGCACATACAAGAGAATTGTTCAAAATGAAAAATCAATTCTTTGTGGTTCACATAACTAATTCCCAACCAACTAAAGCACATGTTCCAAACTTTACTTGATTCCCTACATGAAAGAAGGATGTGTGCTATTGTCTCCTCTTCGGTTCCACATAATGCGCATAAAGTATCTCCTAATAACACTCCCCTTTTGTGCTGATTCTGTTTTGTTGCTAACCTATTCGAGAAAGCCCTCCACACATAAAACATGGCTGAGGGCATAACCTTTAAATTCCAAAGAGAACCAAACACTGATATCCCCCCAAACTCGTGGTTAGCTAACTTATTATAAGCGGATTTTACCGAAAAAGTGTAAGATGGAGGATCATTCCATATCCTTGAGTCCTCTTTATCAGGTTGTAGTAACACCTGTGATATTATTGACATCAACTCCTCTACCATAGTTTTTTCCCATTCAAACCAATCTCTTCTCCAACTGAATTTCCACTCCCACCCATCTACATTCCAACTACCAAAATTATCGATAGTCTTGTCTTTAAGCTCAGAGTTATTGTATATTCTTTCATATCTTACTCTGAGTTGACCATTGGTTAGCCATTCATCTTCCCAGAATTTGACTTTCGTCCCTGATCCAACTTTCCAGACCATATTCTGATTGAACCAATTAACTCCTTGGTCTGAAATACTAGCTTTGAATAAATCTAACCACCATCTAAACGTAAACCTGTTTTGTTTCGGTACATATGAATTTGACAACCACCTCAAACCATACTTAGATTCTAAGACCTCCTTCCAAAGACCATATTCTGTAAAACCCAGTCTCCATAGCCATTTGGCCAAAAGTGCCTTATTGAACTGCTCAATACGCCTAATACCAAGACCTCCCTCCTCTTTCTCTTTACAAATATTATCCCAACTAGTCCAAGCAATTTTCCTTCTTTCCGTTCCCCACCCCCACATAAACTTCCTCTGTAATTTTGTAATCTCCTTGCACACTCCAATTGGTGCTTTAAAAAAGGATAGGTAGAATAGTGGAATAGCGTTGATAACCGATTTTATAAGGCACACTCTTCCCGCGAATGACAGGTTCCTCCCCTTCCATACAAAAAGTTTCTTCCTTATCTTTGATACCACAAGCTCCCAAAAAGAACACCTAGATGGATTACCACCTATAGTTAAACCTAAGTAGGAGAAAGATATCTCCATTATGTTGCAATGGAGTATTTCTGAATACAATTTCACCTCATAACTATCTACTCCAATTGCGCTTATCTTACTCTTAAAGAAGTTTACCCTGAGGCCCGAGCTTAATTCAAAACATCTTAATATAGCCTTAATACACCTAATATTTTGCACGTTTGATTCACATAAGAAGAGGGTATCGTCTGCAAATTGGAGTAGATCCACCTCCACGTTTTTATCCCCTATTTTAATTCTTGATAGCAAGTTTTTTCTTGTCGCTTGTTTTACAAGCCCAGATAAACCTTGTGCGACAATCAGAAACAAAAACGGTGCTATCGGATCCCCCTGTCTAAGACCTCTAGTTGGTTTGAATTCTTTTGTCGGACTACCATTTACCAAAATCGAGACTGTAGCCGATTCAAGGCAAGCTCTAATCCACTGAACCCATTTTCCACAAAACCCTAGTCTTCCCATCATATAAAATAAGAACTCCCAACTTACCGAATCGTATGCCTTCTCAAAATCAAGTTTCACAATCATCCCCCTTTTCTTCCTTCTTTTCAAGTCATCCACAACCTCATTCATAACAAGAACACTATCTAACAATCCTCTATTGAAAAAAAAAGCTGACTGTGAACCATCAATTACCTTCTCAATTACTTTTTTAATCCTATTAGACAACACCTTTGTCAAAATCTTATACAAACAACTGACGAGTGAAATAGGTCTGTATTCTTCAAGGGATTGAGGGTTCTCAGACTTCGGGATCAACGTTAAGAATGAAGCATTACAGCCTTTCAGAATCTTCCCCTCTTTGTGAAAGAATTTTACTGCTCCCAACACATCCTTTTCTAGTAGACACCAATTATTTTTAATGAAACTAAAAGTTATTCCGTCAGGTCCAGGGCTTTTATGACTATCACAATTCCAAATGGCTTCCTTTATTTCCTTTTCATCGAACGATTCTGTCAAGAGTCTATTATCAGATTCAAAAATCTCCTTAAATTCCACATTGTCCAACCTAACTCCAATATCTTCGATGGCCGACATCTTGTTCTTGTAAAACTCTTTAACCACCTCCTTTACCCTATTTGGTTCTTCCTTCTTCCACCCAAATACCAGAGAAATTACAGTGTGCTCCTTTTATCTCATTTCTCATCCTCCTCCATTTGATGGAAGCATGGAAGAATTTTGAGTTGGAATCCCCCTGTTTAATCCATAATGCTCTTGACGTTTGTTGTAATAAAGATTCGTTCCTCTCATTTATGTCCTGTAGCTGGCTCAAAAGTTCTCTTCTTTCCCTGATCTTGTTTTCGTCCAAGCCATCTACATCATCTCTCATATCTAACTCTTGTATATTCCTCAAGATATCAAGTTTGATCTTATCAACATGCCCGAATACATCTTTATTCCATCCTTACAGATCACTCTTTAACATCTTCAGTTTCTCTTTTAACACAATGATTTCGTTGCCCTGGACCAAATAACTTTCCCATTTACTTTTAATAAAATTTTCAAACTCCTTATCTTCCTGCCATATGTCAAGAAACCTAAAAGGTTTTGGACCCCAATCTACCACATTTGATTTTAGCACTAAAGCACAGTGGTCAGATATTTGTCTATCTAAAACATATTGCTTACTTCCTGGCCATTGTTGTAACCATTCAAAGGAAATTAAAAATCTATCAAGCCTGCTCTTAGCTTTACCATTAGGTCTATACCAAGTATTTTCTTCCAATACAGGGTATATCCACCAACTCCATATTATCAATGAAATTATTAAACTCTTGTATTTCTCTCTTGTTACCATTACCATTGGAACTATTTATCCCCCTACGCTCCCTTTCATTCCTTATAGAGTTGAAATCCCCCAAAATGCACCAAGAGTTACACGGTTCCCTTTGCCTAATCTCTAATAAGTCGACCCACATTTACATTTTCTCTTGCAGATTGCAAGAAGAGTATACGTTTACGATAACAACAGGAATATTTTTCTCCTTAAAGAACCCTGAGAACACTATGAACCGTCTGTTTATGATGTGATTGGAACACTGAAATTTTTTTTATGCCAAATCGTAAGAATACCCCCTGACCCGTTAGTTGGATTGCTATAAAAATAATCAATGTCGTTATCTCCCCATAATTGACAACAATTATTTAAACTAAAATTTGACAATCTTACTTCTTGCAAGCACAACATTCTAACATCTTCCTTTCTGATCAAATCCTTGTTATGCCTCTACTTCACAGGACTCCCAAACCCTCTCACATTTAACGTAAGAGTTCTCATTGATAACCTGTAACCTCCCTCACTTCCCTTTGGAGTTTCATACTCCTATCCCTTTTTTCTATTTCTTCTAGGCTAACCATGACATTTCCTTCAACCCACATGTAGCCCCTAACTGTTTACCCAATTCCCATACCTTAAATATTATTAACTTGACTTATTGCCTTGAAAAAAAAATTATATAAGAAATTGTGAAAGATTGATACATCATCCAAAGAAAAAATTAATTGTAATAAGTTTATATTAAAAGTTGTAAACCAAATCACATTAAGATTTTAATATTGTAAATTGTATTAAAAGGTAGAAACAATTTATATTAAGAGTTGAATCACTTTAACTTATATTAAAAATTGTACAATGATTTATATCATGTATTAAAATTTGTACAATGATTTATATCAAGAATTTAATCACTAAAAGAGAATGATCTAATTTATATTTGTACAACCATTTATATCAAAAGTTTAATTGTTCTAAGTTATACTAAATGATGTACAATAATTTTTATGAAGAGTTTAATTGCTCTAAATTGTATTAAAAAGGTTTAAAAGATTTATATTAAGATTTTAATCACTTTACGTTATATTGTACAAAAATTTATATTAATAGTTTACTTGCTTGTAGTTAAAGTTGTGCAACAATTTATACTTAATTGCTTCTTATTGTGTTAAAATCTTTGCATAAATTTATATTAGGAGCTTAATTACTCTAGAATTTGTTTAGGTATGTCTAAAAATCCTACACCATTTAAGAATCAAGATAATAGCTAGTGATAAATATTTTCTTTTCACAATTCATTAAGAAACCCTTTTTAAGTACAAAAATGTAATGAAGCAATCAAACTCCAAAATCAATAATGTGATAATATTAACCTCAATGATTGTCTTAAAGGACTTGAAATTAAAATATATTCGTAAAAATATTAATATTAAGTGATAATATCTATATTTTTTACTTTAATGTAACCTTAATTTTGGAAACTTCCATTATAAAATCCAACAAAAAGAATATGAAAAAAAACATGAATTTAAGAATATGATATTTTTTTTATTATCTCCTAAACATGATTTTGGTTAAGGTATGGTGGATTTGACTAAGACCAAGATATTATTGGTGGTTTTATTCATAATCTCAAAATTAGTCTAGGTTTTGGTGTCATAATATTAAATTTGGTTGATGCTTCTTTCAGACTAAAGTTTATCATGTTCATTTTTCTACCGGCAGAATTGGATTTATTTTATTAATCTTTTTAAGCCAGCGTTATTTCCTAACCAAGATTAATCATAATTTTCTTAGTTAATATTAATTATGTTTTTTAACTTATATCAAACTTTTTTTTTTCAAATTTATGTTCATTGAGTTTTTTTTTAGTTGATGTTAGTCGAGTTTTATTCAATAGATATCAATTTGAGTTTTTTTTTTTTTTTTTTATATTAATTAATATTTTTTTTTTTTTTTTTTTTGTTTTTTTTTTTTTTTTTTTTTTTTGTGTTTTATATTTTTTTGTTT
>Ga0123342_1006731_pt1 | contig 15736 bp, 7 predicted proteins | sample Turbeawhitnodule_FD_89960 | JGI IMG/M metagenome (GOLD analysis project Ga0123342, IMG submission 89960) | Root nodule microbial communities of legume samples collected from Mexico - Turtle bean Mexico white nodule | ecosystem: Host-associated > Plants > Roots > Nodule | place: Mexico: Nepantla... | reverse complement strand
TGCAAATTAGGTCTTTCTTATATCTTGGTTTCAACACACACACAATTTTTGGGGGCCCGCTTATGTGGCCCACTATTACTACCAGACCACCAAGTTGACCTGATCCACAGGTGTCGATCTCTGATGTCGTTATCTGATGTCGATGTCTGATGTCGATTTCTGATGTCGATGTCTGATGTTGATGTCCGAAGTCTGGTCCAATACATGAACATTGGACTTCATAGGCATGATCTGATTCATTTGTTATAGTTTTGTACCGACCAATCCTCGTACGTCGTTGATTGCTAGTAATGGTGGGCCACATAAGCTGGGTCCCACGAGCGGCGTGGGTCAGTGTCTCGCAAGGCACGTGAGCCAAGGTGCCGAAGAGTGGTCAGGCGTCGATCACTAGGATGTGTTGATGTGTCCTTGGCAACAGAGTGAGGGCGATGTGACATCGGGCATCGGTGACTCAAACAGCAGAGCTGGGCCATGAGAGGTGGATCCTAGACAACACACCAGTTATCAGTAGGGAGAAGCCTAGATTACGAGGGGTCCATGCGTGTGGTGTGAATGACGCGTTCAGGCATAGCACAAGTAAAGAGTAACTGGAAGAGCTAAGGCTCGTAAGGGTTACATTCCAGGGATAAACTGCATGCATGGCACGTGAACAGCTAGGACACTCCTAGGACGGATGGCTCCAGAGATTAGGCGCACAAGTTGGTACCCAGGTGGTCATCCCGTCAGAGGTTGCACTCCAGTGAGGGAGCCTTACGTGCTAGATTGCCCTAAGAGTGGGTGATAGCGGTGCTAAGGCACACCCTCAGTAACCCTAATTGCGGTTAGCAGAAACCCTAGAGTATATAAAGGGCAGTAACAAACCTAATAAGGTACACAACATTTACGCGAATACACACACAGTTTACACAAAGAGTTTTTTACAACTAAGTTTTGGTGTTTTCTAGCCCAGTACTGACTTGAGCATCGGAGTGCAAACGGCCTCTAGGGCGCCCTTTGTCTTTGCAATTTTCAGGTGTTTGATCACTGGAAAGCACGAACGAAGGCAGAGAGAATTGGGCGTGTGATCATCGTAGATGCGCGAAGGCAATCGAGTCAACCGGCAGGAACAAGTTTCATCTTAGTGGTTAATGTTTAAGTGATACTATGTGGACCAAAACTATAAAATAAGAGATTAGCAGGGGTTTGAATAAAGCTCTAAAAAATACCTTGAAAAATATTTCACAAATAAGCATATCAAATATTGTATGGGATAGTTTATGGAAAGTGAAAGCTAATGCAAAAGCCCACACCAAATCTTTGGCAAAAGCAAAGACTAGTCCTCATGTACACTCATGAATGCCTAGAACCATATCTACAATCCTCTAATGACCCAACTCTTTCTCCTACTCCTATCGCAACTGTCCCGTCAAACACTAAGTTTGTAGGTTTTTTAATCATTCTAGGGATATTTTTTCCCCTTTTTACCAAATTTAGATTGTTTTTAAAAAATTACTAATCTAGATGAGTCGTGTCAACGTGGCACGACTTCGTTGTGAAAAAGTCGTGTCATGGTGGCATGACTTCAACTTCACATGACAAAAATTGTGTTACCATGGCACGACTTTTGCACAATGAAGTCATGTCTAGTTGGCACAACATATCTAGATGATTTTTTTCAAAAAAACAACCCTAATTTGGTAAATAAAGGGGGGAAATTGTCCTAGGTTGGAAAAAAACCGAGTTTATAACTATTGACATGATTCAAACTATGTTTAACAAGTATGATGCAAACATAGAACATGGAGAAAATAGAAACATTTTTTGTTGACCAAACGTGTTAAAATATGTTACAACTGTTGATTGTGAATCAGATAAAGTTTCATAAGCATATGTGATCATCATCAGATGCAATATGCTAAGTCATTGACATATAAAAGCTCAAAGAAAAAAACAAACGCGTATACTTAAAGCACTCAGTGAAGAATACACAAGTTACGAATAAATGACAAACACAAGAAGCATTAGAGACCTACATCAAGATTGGATGACCATGCAATCAAATAATACCTCCAATAGCATATCTTAAGATGAATGGAAGAACGTTTATCTAAAATATTAACCTCAATTTTCAAAGTATATCCTGACACAAACACAACCTATACGTTGAACGATGTACGCTTATTTTAGTATGGTCAATACGATATAGATAGTTGCTCAAATAAGTCATGTATTTTTCCTTTATAAAAGAAGCTTTGTAGTGAAGTGTCAACCTAAATCCATACTTCTCTAAGAATAACTTTATTGTAACGTCTATAGATAAAAAGTTGCATTATACATGTGAAAAATTGTTAATTGAGCATACATATTATGTAATTTTTTCATTCTTCGACTTCTAATAGAAAAAATCATTTTATAAAGAATATAGAAAGAGAGACATTATTTGCAAAAAAATTCCTATTGTAAAGTTATGTAAGCAATGAGTGTTTCTATTTCACATAGATTCTTTGAACGTGAACTTTATAAAAGTAATTTTATTGTGATATAACTTGAAGAAAATGTGTATATTTATTGTTTAGTAAAATCCTTTCATTGTTGGCATTAGAGAATAGACATAATCCATATTAAAGATGAACCGGTATAAAAATAAATTATTCATTGTTTATTTATATTATATGTGCAATTACCCTCTTGACCATCATCAAACATTTTTTAAAATGCTTTTTGAACCTCTTTATCAAACCATTAAAGAACCACTTATTAGCCTCTAAGCTGCAATTATTTGCAAAAATCCTAAACATAATTTTAAACTCTATTGGAATCCTCTTCTAAAACTAACATTTATTTCAATACAATCAAGCAAAGTAATTAACATTGAAATAAAATATTAAATTAAGAAAAAAATTATCAAAACTATATTAAAAACTAATTTTAAACAGATTCCTTTTATATATGAAAGATAAAATGTGTACGAAATATCTTTCATTGTTTCTTAGGTTACATTCCAAAAATATGATATTTTAATTAATAAATTTTGAGCAGGAATAGATACGTAAACTGCTCCAACTTCCTTTTTCAGGAACCATTTATTAATGTACAACGAAATAATTTCGAAAGCATGAAATTTGATTTTACAAAATAGTTATGAAAAAAATCATCTCCAAAATAGTTCACAACACATCATCTTCTGTAATCATTTCTGAATGTACTGCGAATAGGCATTCTAAAAGTATAAAAATTTTGTTACAAAATAGACATTAAAGGAGCATAATATCTTGTTACAAAATAGGCATCACGGAAGTATAATATGATAAGTATGATATTTTGACTTATGGTTGAAATACACTATATTTTAGTTAAGAAATAGGCATTTGAAAAAGTATAATATTTTGATTACGGAATAGGCATTTTAGAAGTATAATATTTTAGCTATGAAATAAGTATTCATACATTTATGTTTAAAGAATTGTTTGTTCTGATCACATTGTCCTTATTCTTTAGCTATCACTTAATCGTAAAATGTTATACATTGTCCGTAAGGTTGGTTTTAAAATATTGAAAATATTAAAAGAAAAAAGTATCCCAATTACACACAGAAATTTAGATACATTATATTTAAATTACATTTTTTATATAAGATAATTTAAATTTATTAAATTTTAATTTTTTCATTTAAATAAAGTATTTCAATAATCACTAAATGTTAAAATTTATTTAAATATTAAATTATTAATATTAAAGATTTTTTTAGTCCATATATCAAAACTTGTTAAAAAAATAATTATTCCTAAACTTTTGTTTTTATTAAAATCAGTTAATATTGATCACAATTATTTACATCGATATTGATCTAAACTATTTTCACAACAGCATTGTTAGTTTTTTTCTTTTTTGCTGACTTATCAACTTATATCAGCTGAAAAAATTTCTAGTTTTCATTGCCAACAGCAATTCTAATTACTGGTAGATTAATCGACACTAGAAATAGAATTCTAATCAACTACTGACAAATAATAACATTGCTAATGATAAAAAATATTACTAAATAATAACCTATCCCACATTATTCAAAATATTAAAAAAAAACTCTACATAATATCGAATAAGAAATAAGAATACTTTACAACACAATAATAATCTTAATAATTTAATAAAAAAACAACTCATATCAACGTCAATAAAAAAAATCGTACCATATATTCCGAAAAATTATCATTGTAACAATGTCTCAAGTCTTAATCAAATCCCTTAGACCCCAATTAAAATTAAGTTAATGAATAAATACATGTAAATTTGAAAATATGAAGAATTTTAAATTCTTCCTTTCCAAATAAAATTTAAAATTCTCTAATTTTAAATAATTCAATTACTCTCATCAAATTTTAGAATTTAAATTTATTTCTAAAAAAAAATATCTAAATAACATACTCTGTTAAGCATTTCAAATTCACTATAAAATGAATTACTTTCTTAAAGTTTTCTATCAAAGCACACTATAAAAGAATGAACAAGTTGGTAGAAGAAAAAACAAACTCGTTTACCAAAGAATTCAATTTAAATAAAAAATAATTGACCTAATAATTAAATAAATTAGAGATAACTTATTTGTTGTCAAAAATACACTTTTTACTTTTTTTACCCAAAAGAGATTTGGTTCCTCTTAAGTGGCCCTCCCACAATGCACCCCACACCAGACACGCTAGCATCCCTGATCTTGGAAGGATTGGCATATCTACCTCTAGCACTACAACAAAGGGCAATTTCTAGACAGCATTTCTATCAAAACTTGTACCCAACAACGATGAACCACAGGGAACCTTTGAATCCCCTCTAGCTTATATTGTGGTTCACCTAAAAGCTGATGTCATAAGCAAATCGTTCTCGCGAGATTAGCTTTTTTCAGCTTTTCTTGTTTCTTTTCTAATGAACAATAAAGGGTATACGGACCACTATCAGGCTCATCTTGCTTCACCTGTAGTGACATTAATATTTAGGCTAGACATCTACAGATTTTTGCACCAACTAGAGTTACCATAGAAGACTACTTTCACAAGAAAGACAACCTTTGAGTGCGCATTTACAACTGATTTTGTTAAATATAAGACACTTTGCAGCTATTGAATTCTAATTAGGAACTATTAATATAGAATCACAATTTTTAGAACATGGATGAAAAATAAAACTAATATTGTGGCAAACTTTAACTAAATGTAAATAAATTTATAAATTACCTGTCAGATGTCTTAAAAGTCAAATTGGAGTTCTAGCCAGGCCTTGTTGAGTATTTATTAAGGACATGAGGACATCAGTGGTAGTAAACCTCTCTGCTTGCACTCAATAACTCAAAAAAAAACTAATTGATATTGCATACATAAACGCAACGCATTAACTTCCTATTCTCATCCCCTACGTATTCATATTTGCCAAAAGAAATGGCAGAAACAGATTTAAAGTGTGAGGAACTGAAAGAAAAGGAAGCTAACAAAAGGCTATCGTTGGAATTCTACAACCGTGTCCCTCACTGCTGCCAAGAATCAACCAATAAAAAGACATTGAATGAGACATGCTAGCTATAAAATGCTTCAGTGCACCAGCGATAACCTCATATGCAAAAAGCAGTTACTTAGATTTCTTTTGTATTTCAGAAACTCTTTGGCCCATAATTTTACAAACAGCTTCCTCTTCTGACTGAAGAAACTTTAAAGCAGGGTGAACTTTGAGATCGCCAATTACCACCTTCTGACCCACATCCAACTCACTTAAATCCACGTCAATATATGGGGGAATAATGTCGGCAGGGCACAAGAACTTAACAGTCCTTTTGATGGTATTCAAAGAAGCACCTGCCAAATTTGTGAAATGATTAATAACTCAACAAAGTAAAACATTATAAACACAACACAACAACAAACTAAACAAAATGTTTTCAGAAGTAGGTGTCAAGCAAAGAGCAAAAAATGTTGAATAATGAATTAAGAACCATTCAAGTTGCATCATCTAATCTTACATTTGAATCATTTGACAGAACTGATGTTCTACTCATAAATTATAACTGCCCGGAGGAACCAAATTGTTCTTAAACTGAGTGAGTGAGTAAACATTTATACAAGTACACAACAGTTGACTACAACTTACAAGGCAGTAACAGCAGATCAGTTTTACTTTAGGAATACCAGATAATTAACAGGTCATTATTAAGAAAACAAGTCAATTGAATTATAATAAAGGAGAACAAGAACAGAAAGAACAAAAAAACAGACGCATAATTGGCATGTCTAGTAGTAGTTGTACTCATAAATTTGCTCCAGTTGAATTCAAGATAAAAAAAGAGAACCGGTGTTCAAGATCATTTGGACTATAAAAAAATACATATGTTAAAATACCAAATGCCCATATCATCATTACCATAAGAAACTATCAATCAGATTAAAACAGCACACACTAAAAAGAATAAAATTACAAAAGCATCCATTTCACCCAATACAGACATTATAAAGGATAAGCTTCAAAAACTGGCTTGTTAATAGGAGACTATTCTTCATAAAGAGCAGTACATCAATAAAAGTAAGGTTACTTGATACCTAATGACCTAGTAGTCATCGGTTTATTGGTTTCAATTACAAAAGCAGCCTCTCCACTCCAACCTTACCATTGTAGGAGCCTCGTGTACACTTGACCATAATACAACTCAGCCTGAAGACCTATTTATCTACCAATACCAACTATCATCAGCAAAAAGATCTTCCATGCTCCACAGCACTTAGCCACACTTTGGTATACATGCCACATGAACAGACATCAGAACTCAAAATTCTAACAAAAAAAAGTCTATCACAGTCACCACTTAGCATGAAGCCTACTACCTATCCAACCCAGTAGATTTTCCTAGCCAAATTGATAGAGTTTGGTGATGATAATTAGGTTTACAATATCCTATGAAACGTTAACCAGAAAATTCTCTCCTAGCCTAAAAAAGTTATGATACATGATAGACAGTTCAAGCAGAATAATTTACACATACAACAAAAAAGTTGATACAAATGATTAAGAGATGTCAAACTGCATGTGAAAATCATAAAGTTCTCCATATTTTGGTAAAGTTCTCCATAAACAGTTATAGAAAACAAAGTAAGATAAAATAAATTGAACTTTTCATTTAAGATAAAATCAACTTATGTAGGTCACGAGATGATGAAAAAAACTGTACATAAGGTGAGTTTAACTAACAGGAGAATCTAAATTAATTTTACCTTTTTAATTACTACTATAGAAAAAATTATCCGCTCAGACCTTACTTTGTAAGAAAATTAAAGTGCAGAGCAGCGAACCTTTCTTGAGTCCAGGCGATATATCGTCTCCTCTGAAGACAAGAGGAACATCAACTTTCAACAAGGCGTGCGACGGAGCCCTTATAAAGGTCACATTCAACGGGCTATCTGTGCCAGCTTTCAAATGAATCTGCGAAATTCTCAAATGTTCAATACAAACCATAATCAAAACGATGAATATAATACAACTAAAGAGAGAGATGGTACACTGCGAGGCAAGACGCGAACGCTCTCAACGACGTCATCAGAATCTAACTGTGTGCGGACTTCGAGGTGAAAGAGGCGGGAGAGGAAGAAGGACCGGCCGAGGTGGTTGACGAGTTTTCTGATCTGGTCAGTGCGAACGGAGATGAGGCGTTTGTTACCGCCGTGCTGGCCGTCCTCTTGCTCGAAGATGATGCTCGGCACGCGCCCGACGCGTCGCTCCTTGGCGGAAATGTTCTTGCCAGAGTCCGCGCGGGGAACAGCGAGGATCGTCTCATCGTGCTTGGGATCCGGGCGAGGAAAGCCGTCGAGATACGTGAGCGGCTCCGGCTCCGGCTCCGGCGGGTGAAGGATGGCAGCGGCCGCGGATTGGGAGAAGTGGCGGCGGTGCGGGGAGAGTCTAGTGAGGATGTGGCGGTGTAGATACATTGTTTGGAGTGAAGGAATAAAGGGTTTAGAAGGGGTTTGTTTTGTGTTGGGTGCGAAGTGGCTGCGGACCCTTTCTCGGTGATTCACTTGCTGGCTAGCACCTGAACCAAATGGAGTCCTTCACGTGACATACATGTGATCTCAAATCTAATACTAGCTCTTTTCACTCCCAAAAGAAAAAAAATGATGGATTAGGTTACTTGCAGGATTAGCATAAGGTTATTTTTGTTTTTAAAATTATTCTCAGAAACTGAAAATTAGCACCTTAAATTTGAATCATGTAAGATTTAATCTCCAACATGAAAGTTTTAGTAGTTAATGTTTTTTTTAGAAAAATAATTGATATTTTGAGAACCTGTCAAATAGTTCATCTACCATTTTTTTATTAAAAGTTATCAAAAATTTATTCTAAACTAACATTTTCGAATTTCCCTTACTCATCTGTTTATTCACTTTTCATACAAAATCTAATCTCTGATGCTCTCCCTTTTTTTGCAGATCAAGCTTTATTTCCTTCCATTCCATAACCTCTATAGTCACTTTCTATGGGGGGAGATGGGTAAAGAATTTTATTTTTTTCAAATATGCATATAAATTATATTTTTAAATAAAAATTTATAATCTTATAATTTCTAAAAAAAAATCAATATTTTATTTTCTCTTATAGTGTTATAATTTAATAAAAAAATGTGTTAAATTTTAAAAAATAATGGTTCATGTTATAAAATACTTATGTTGAATGTCTTAGTAAAATTATTTTTTTAAAAGTACATTTAGCTTTGTATTCATACAAATCTTCACCATGCATCAATATATGAATGCACAACTTCAAATTCAAAAATTAAACTTGTTATTTACTTTTTTGTAGATAACAATGCATTATAATTATTTTTATTTTTCATCTTTTAGTTTTAAACATAATTTCTGTAAATCAATTATGTGCTTTTAATTTGTTTTCATATTTTTAATCTTGCATTCCACATTCCTTAAAATATATTTTTCTTATACTATATAAATTTACATAAATTTAATGTGTAATTGATAACTTAAATATATTTTCACTGCCCCTTAACTCAGTTTTCTTATAAATATTCCAAGTATATAGTTTTGATGTAAAATAGAATTAGTGAAAACAATTGGTAAGCATTATACAACATTAATAGCAGTGTATTAAAAGTTTTAAAACTGTCCAAGAACTCATTTACCAATACAATTTAGTTAATTATAGATTTAATTTCTTTATAAAATAAGAATTTGTTTATTAGTTGAATTTGATTTTGTTTTGAAGAGGAGAAATATGGATGAATTTCTCTTCAAAAGTTACTATGATTAAAATATTCAGACATTTTCATTTCCACCACCGAATCACCTCTAAAACCCTCAAACAATGTCAATGCTAATGCTAAAGCAAACTACTCTTGCTACCAATTAAGGGAGGCTCAACAACCTTCAACACAAACATATATGTCAACAATTTTATAGGGAGACACTTAATAGAAGCAATTAATAAAGATGAAGTGTAACAAACATTACACTCTACTACAACAATTAGAAAAAACAATAAAATAATGGCAAAAAATTAAGCAATGACAGTAAATTTAGCAAGATTGCCCAGGCTTTGCGGTTTGAAAAATGCAGGCAAACTAAAAAACTATCTACAGCGTATCGTTGCATTGGTCAGCAAACGATCCTAAATTCCTACCTAGATCAGTATTCCCATTGCTCCCTAACTCACTATTTCTGCTGATTAGTACATTATAATATATTCTCCAGTCATTGCCAATTAAAAATCCTAAATCCACTTCCACTTCCTACATCTGCTGAATCCGATTCACTTCCCATTGTCTCGTCTGAGCTCTCACTTGGAAGGACTTTTATCCGGTCTGCATGCTCAACAATCCAATCAGTAAATTCTGGAGAAGCAGCCCATTCTGCTAGAGCCTGCTTAGTGGATTCTCTTGTGAACTCATCCCACTCTTGCTTTGTGAACTTCTTTCTGTTTTGGGTCTTGTGGAAGGTTGAATAATAATCCCGTCCCATATCAGTCCCAGAAGATTGTGATGAAATCCCACGAGATGGTGTTACAACGCCTGCAACAGACAAATGAATCAAATAACATATTCACAGCATTTTTGTTGTAACCAAAATATTTAACCAGAAACTTCAGTTGTTTGAACAATAGTGTTATATCTGACTAATACAAATATTGTACCAAAGTTCATAATAAAAATTGTACCAAAAAATATTTCATAAAAAAGATAAGCAAGCAAAGTACGTTCATCCTTTTGGAATATAGACTGCGGGCCAATTTGAAAACATAATTCAGAGCTGAAAATAAAAAATAAAAAATCCAGCACTGACTGATTTTGTGGCATTTGTTTAATTCATGCCAAAAAATAAATAACTGAATGTGGAAAAGAAAAGGGAAATTTCCAGCATAGGATATCATCAGGTATTCACAAAACAACTAAGTGGAAGAAATTTCCAAAATATTCAGAAGTAGAAAACAACATTCAGAAGAAAATTGGCAACATGTAGCAATCATACATATAAGAAGATTGGAACATGAAACAATACCTCTCACAGGAGAGTCGGTCCATGCAGATCTTTTAGGGCTATTCCACACTTTTCTTTTAGGGCTGCTCCAATGTTTTCCTTTAGGGGTTGACTTGCTAAGGAATTCTGCACGACTTCGTGTTCCTTTCACCCATTGCAGGGAATAGTCATCATTTCCTGAAGTTTCATACCTACATGAAATCGTAAAGGCATACATAGAAGTGAAAAGCTTGAAAGCTTTGAACTTGTTATCTATGACAGGCAATGACAGGAAAAAGATACAAGTAAAATAAGTCCAGCATATGTTAGTAGATCCCACTTTCTCTTTATTCCGTTTTTTTGTTTCCATAGACAGTTATGAAGCTTGAACCTAAGACCTCTACAGTGTTCAACCTTCCAATCAGTGACTATTTCCTACAATATGATTCAATTTTTTTAGATTCTTCAAAAGAAAAATATAAAAATGCATGAAAACATTCAAAATGCCTTATTAACAAATGCTCAGCATTGAGAAAATCCTCCAATCCTTGGACAAAACTACCATGACCAATCAAAAGCAGAACATGCCAAAAACTGCCCTTGCTTTAAAAGTGAAAGGTGAATGAAAACATGCAAATATGGCCAACATGTCCGGCAGACATTATTCTAGACCAAAAAAATAAAATAAAGCAGAAAGAGAAGTCATACTGACCATCCATGAAGCCATTTTGTGGCAGAAAAAAGTTTGCAAACAATTCCACAAGAGATCAAAGCTCCAATTGCTAGAAGAAGATCAAGAGAGCTCTGAAAGAGAAATGAAAATCAGAATAAATAGGGAAATGAACATTATCCTTAAGAGTATGTGGCACTGGCAGACCAAAATGGTAAGATATCACTACGTGAGGGTTTTAATTAACAATAAGTTAAATTTCAACACAAATAAATATATCTATCTCATCACAAACTGAAGTCATCACATCATGGATTCAACAGAATTTAGTATGCAAATCAGGTCCAAGCAGTGGCATTGTTTCCACAATATGCCAATATCACAATTTAACAATCTATAGTGTACACTACTTTTATTTTAAAACTTATCATTGCAGAAATTTTAAAATAATTATAACTGTACTATCTCTGTGTGTAACTTGTTTTCACTATTTTCGGTTGTCAAAATACTCATTCACTACTATATTTCCTTTACTTTTAAAGCAAAAGAAACAGACCGTTTTTCTGTTTATATTATATATTCAATTTTTTTATTATATTATCTTTTGTACTTACAATATTTTGTAATTTTTATTGTATTCTACCTGAATGAACATATAAAATTAGTCCAAAAGCCAAATATTGTATATCTTATTGATTTGTTAAGCTTAATTTACGTTGTAATTTAAAAGTATACCAAACTATAATATAACTCCTTTAAAATATATTTTCAAAGATTAGAAGCAAAAATTAGAATACTTGATGCAAACCAGTAAAATGAGAGTGGTTCCAATGATGCGCATTGCCCATTTAACAAACTGAGCAACCCCAGCATCCACACTACCATCTTCTTTTGAAATAACAAATTTCCTAACAATCCAGTAGCCTAAAGCAGCTCCAGATAGGATGATTCCCAGTATCACAAAAATAGCAACCTGAAAAGCATCAAGGAAAATTAGTTCACAAGAAAATTGAAGATGTCTGATAAACAGGCAATCATTAAAAAGATGGCCAACAGTTGATAATATATGTCCAACAGACAATAAAAGCTGGCCAGCATTCCAGAAATCATTAAAAATTATGCAGCATTAACCAAAGGGACCACAGAAAGAAAGGGGACGAGAGAGTGTGCAAAGGGGTAGGTAAGTGTAAGTGAGTAACCATAGATCAGGGATTAACCATTGATGTTTGGTGAACAGATCAACAAGGACATATAAAAATGATGACATAGTCCCAGAAAACTAAATTATTATACTGGAAAAGACAAGGTCATTTCCACCTCTTTAGCAGCTATTTTCTATAGACCAAAAACTTTTTTAGCTAACCCAAAGACAAATAAATAATATGTAACAAAAGTTATTCTAAATGGACAAAAAAGATAGAACAACATATTTAAATATCAGAAACAAAGTCTTGAACAATTTAAAAGAATGATTCATTATATGTGAAGGTGTGAAGAAAAATCTAACAAAAAGGATCAGAAATACAGACAACTAAATAGTGGTTAGCCATTCAAGATGTTGTCTAATGCACCGATTATATAAAGTAGAAATGGACTGGCATTCTTACTGGATTGTACATCTCTTCACTCATCCCAAGACTCTGAAAAATAGAATTTAAGATCAAGGAGAATTGGTGCAAAAGGAATGATCCAGCTCCAACCTGAAACAACAGAGGTAATAATGTCAAGACCAATAATCTTGCCATGAAACATGAAAATCTGCAAGTGAACAATGGCCAGAAATTAAATCAAACTCACCACTGATCCATATATGGTAAGGTAAAAGAAATTTTTTCTTCCAGTCGGCATTAATTTCATGCCCTACATTATAATAAGAAATTAGTTAAAAACATGTCAAACAATTGAGGAAAATTTGGAAGCAATAACCAAAATGGAATCCATGTGTGATATGAGAGTATTTATATTATCACATACCTGAAAAAGAAGGATTATAATGACAAGAAAGATCCCTATGGCCATCGAAGTGCTATAATAAAACAGAACCCAATTGCTAACAATTGGAGCTGACAACAGCAGTATCAATCCCACTGCAAGAAAAACGAGGCGCCATTGCTGAAAATCTGCAACATATTTTCCAAAATACAAAAATTACCACCAAAAGTATAACAAAAATAAGAGACAACAAAAGAACAATCCCCCATCCCCACCTGCCCAAGTTTTTAAGATGGAACAAACTAACCTTCTTGAAGAGCAACCGTAACAGAATCCAATATTTCTCCATTGATCTTCACATCAACATATCTAGTTTCAAAAGGTGACATAACAGCATTCCAGACCCCTTTCTTTACACTCCTCCACTCATCTTTCTCGCATTGACACCACTCAAGTGCATTATTCCTGAACATAGTTAGTAAATTAGAAATGAGAACCTTGATAAATTAGTTAAAACAATAATAGCGAGAGTGTGCATGTCAAACGTGAAAGTAGCTACAGTGACAACAAAAAAAACAAGGTATAATTGCATTCTCCTCCCCCAATTCTCGATTTCATGAATTTCGTCTCCCCATTTTGTTTGTAAATTTAACCCTCCAAGCATTCTAAATATACAATTGTGATTCACCCATTAACTAAACATCCAATAATTAAAGAAACCTTGACACATGACACACTCGTTTACACTGTCATGTCATGTCAAAGATATTGTGTAGCAAATTAAAGTGGCAGAATCAAATGAAGGGACGAAATTCGCAAAATTGACAAAGTAGAGATCAAAAGTGCAATCAAGCAGAAAATAAATAAAGAAAACTACTCTAATTTTGTTTATACCTGTGAAAACAAACTTCAATTTTGCCATGCAACTTCTCCGGAATCGAAGCGGATGGAACCAAACTAACAAGAAACGAATTAGCAAAGCTCCCCAGTTTCAGTCTCGAGATGCCGGAAACTCGAACACGCTCGCATCGAAAAGCTTCTTTACCACCTTGAGAAACCGAAAAGACGGAAGGCGAAACTTCCAAATTCGGCTTTTCAAGATCCAGACCTGCAGTAATGACCAGCAGTAAGAACATGCATTTGGAAAATCAAGCAAAGAATTCAGAAAACTAAGGTTTATCAGTGGAATTTAAAAGGGGCAGAAGAAACCCTAGGAATTATCAATGTGTTATGAAAATGGTGTTAGAGAGAGAGAGAGTGATTCTGACCTTTGAGAGTGAGAGGGTTATTAAGGGGATTGGAGAGTGAAGAAGAGAAGAAGGAGAAGAAAAAGAGGAGAAGAAGGAAGAGAGAAGAAGAGAAGAACGATCCCATTGAAATTGATTGGGAGCCTCTGAAGCGAGACTCTCCACACCGCGCTCTTATTCGATTATTATTTCCGTTGTTGTTAGTCACAAGACATGCTTTGATTTGTTTATATATACTAGTAACGTGTTTTGCATTTTTTTTATTATTATTTATAATATTTATATATATATATTATGTTTAATATTTAAATTCATATTTTTTATAAAAAACATAACAAATAAACTAAATAATAAAAAAGATAAAAATTATATTTTTTAATAGAAATAAAGATATAAAAAAAATTATTAAACTGTTGGTATAAATATAAAACACTTTTTAATTTTTATTAAATATTGTGAATATGTGAGTTTTTATTATTAAATAAGTAAAGAATTTCAGAAGTGATGAAAATAAATTTGGTAAACTAGAAATATTATTTTTAAATATTGAAATCAATTGAATTAATTATTTGTATTTTTAACAGGGGTGCGTTGTTTGAAGGCGAAAATGGTTTTCTCTTTTACGCGTTTTACGCGGGGAACTGATTTTGGAAATACGTAGAGCATACGTAACGTTAAGGTATTATACAAGCCCTTGCTCTTTTCAAAATTATTGCACATAATTACTACCTCCTTTCATTTTAAGCTTTTTTTATGAAAATTAAGAAATATAATAAATGTATTTAGTTGTAGTAAAATATTTATAATTTGTTATATCATAGTGGAGATCAGATAAACAGTTTGGATAAGAGTCTAAACGATAAAAAAAAATATTGATTTGAACAATTAAAACAGAAAGAAAAATCGTTGGAAATGTGACCTTTGGTAAACAGGTTAATAATAAAATTACTCACGAGATTTTTTGTGGTATAAAAATATTTAATCTAGAATGTTTATGCAAGAAGCAGCTTTGGAAACGGTACCGGACAAGAGTTCGGTCTTTGGTCTTGGACCAGTTACTATTCGGTTCTCGGGTAGGGTAGATGTCAGCTTGGCCATTGATCTAAAGTTAAGGTAGCGGTGTTAGGCCTGTTTGGTTAATGAGCCTAGTTTTCTAATGATGTTATATGATTTAAATTCAAGTTGCATGTGTTTAAAGATAAAATATAAAGAGATATTTTATAAAGATATAAGATAAAATATAAAGAGATATTTTTGTTGAACCAAGTGGTGTTCAATGTTTTGAAAAATCTAAATCCTTTGAAGGATGATGAAGCCTCTGCTTTGCTTGATGCTGCTGTGCTGGTTTAAGCTTTGTTCTGGGGTAGTTTAATGTTGTAATCAACCCTTAGATTAAATCTCAAAGCAATTAGCAT
>Ga0123342_1006730_pt1 | contig 15737 bp, 6 predicted proteins | sample Turbeawhitnodule_FD_89960 | JGI IMG/M metagenome (GOLD analysis project Ga0123342, IMG submission 89960) | Root nodule microbial communities of legume samples collected from Mexico - Turtle bean Mexico white nodule | ecosystem: Host-associated > Plants > Roots > Nodule | place: Mexico: Nepantla... | reverse complement strand
TTTAATAAGTAGATAGGTGAATGATTAGTAGTAAATATGACGGGAAGGACAGAAGGAGGTGGTAAAGGGAATCTGCCAAGACAAAACTACGAGAAGTTGAACGCTCATAATTCTCCATTATACAAATATGTACGTACTATCAGCGTAAAGAAGTTTTCTCTATAGGTTGACGTCTCCTATTGAACCTTCCATCAACAAACACTCGCAAAATTCATTAATTCCTGGGCAATTGCTTCCTGTACCATATAACCATATAACTGCATCCAATTCCAAATGGAAAAGACGAAATATTATTTTTTGTATTCCAGATTTTCTTGTCCAGAATGGGTTTTTAATTTTTTTCCGGATTTTTATAGACATAACACAAAAAACTCTTCTAGATGTATTATTTTCTATTCCGAATTTTCATTTCAGAATAAAGATTATTTTCAGAATTTTAAAATTATGTTAGATAAAGGTTCAAATATGTTGGGTGTAAGAATTTGCCTAATTCCTGTACTTTCGGTTAATGAAACAGACTTTTGGGCCATGAAGTATGAGCCTTGTCCATTACAAGGTAATTTCTTCCTACACCCCTACATTTTTTCTTTCAGCTCCTACATTATTCCAAAATACTAAAATTATCCTTTGCAGTTTTAGGTGTTTCCAGAATAGTGATTCTTTAAACAAAGAGTATTTTTGAAATAAAAAATCCATAAGACAAAAAAATCATTCCAGAACAACTTTTCTTGAACACACATACATTTTTTTATTTTCAGATTGATAAATCCAGAATTCATAAAACATGTTTCAGAAAAGATATTTGAGAAATATTTCATAAAGAATAATCCAAAAGTCATTTTTTAAAGGAGCAAAAACAGTCTTCTCTGGAAATGATGGGGTGCAGGAAGAAATTTGTAGAGGGTGCAAGAAGAAGTTGGCCACTACAATAGAGAGCTTGTTGGGTCAATTTTTTACCACCGGGACATGAATTAGGAAACGACCAACATTTGATTATTTGAGACATTTTACCTCATATGTTTTCTAATTTTGGTATTTTAAAAAATGTCTCTCACATTGATTTTTGAATTATATAATCCAAAAATCATTTTTCAAATGCAGAGTTAGTTTCTAGATTATTTAATTTGGAAGTTTGTTTTCAAACACATGTCTAGATTACATAATCTAGAAGCTACTCTCAAATTCAGACTTTTAGATTATATAATCCAAAATATTATTTTTTTTAAAAATATTTAAAATTATATAATACGGGACTACTTTCAAATTCAGACTTCTGAATTATATAATCCAAAATACCATTTTTTAAAAATATATTCCAAATTACATAATTCATAAACTATTTCTGAATCTGAAATTAACTTTCAAATTATATAATCCAAAATAAGAGAGTGGCAAAAAAAGGATAAAAAATGTATTTTCATGTTTTGAATGAAGGTGGTACAAGAAAGATAAAAATGTATTTTCATGTTTTGTATGGAATGTCCGAAGAACATATATGGAGATGTAGGAAGAAACAAAGGCAAATTCTCCCTGTACCAAATCATTTTGGACTGCACTCAATATACGTAAAGGAAAATACCAAAATACCATTAATGAAATGAAAATTAGGGTTTAGGTAAAATGTGCACCCAACCCACACCCAACCCAGTCGTGCACCCCTCGTTTTTTTGTGGTCACTATGAGGCAGCAGTCCTTTTTTGGTGGCTTCATCTCCTTCAGTGGCTTCAATCCTTCTCTAGTGATTTCGTTTGCTATCGTCGCGATGCATCAACGCTACTTCCAAGTTTCGATGCTGCCACAGTCGCGAGAAGAATAAGAATGGAGGTGCTTGAGTTGCTCTTTGTTTAAGTTTCCAAGCTTCCGGGGCGCTGTCTCACAATGACCACAGAAAAATGAAGGGTGCACTTCTAGGTTGGGTGTGGGTTGGGCGCACATTTTACCTAAACTCTAATTTTCATTTCATTAAAAGTATTTTGGTCTTTTTCTTTACATATATTGAGTGCAGTCCAAAATCATCTGGTGCAGGGAGAATCTACCATAAATGAATTCTTCCGCATATCCAAGAGCATATCCAAGGGAATCTATAGGCATGTTTGTATTGCCATTTGAAAGCTTCCAAAAATACATTTAGTATAAAAAAATACAAAGACTATCCTTCTCCAAAAGTACATTCAGCATATAAGGAACAGTAGTCCAAACATGCCATAACAGATTAAAGCAATATGGTACTAATTTCACCCGTGCAGTTTGCTTAAACTTAAGAAGAACCTTTTCTACACAATCGCTCAACAATAATTTCTTGCACGTATATCCACCAAGTTTACAGACATTATCACGAAAATACAAAAGAAATTCACTTCCTCAAAATTCTTGTTTTGACACCGCCTGAAATATATTATAAGAAAAATAAGAGAAAACTAAAAAAATGCAGCTGAAAGTACTATAATAAGAGAAATAAGCATGGAATGTTGACCTAGATCGTTAATTCCCCTTCCAAGCTCCTCCCCCAACTTTTAAAAAAAATTAAAGGAAAGAAAAACTTCCTCCACATACCTTCAACTTCCTCAAATTCAATCTCCTTAACCAAGTCGGATGCTGCATTATACTCAAACCTGAAAAGGACTTACAAAACATGTATTTAGTGCTAGATTAAAGTCAAGAAAATTTCGAGGTAATGGTTGAAAACAATATTATAAAGAAGACCATACAAAAAAATTAATCAAACTTAGTAAATTCCTGCAGGGTTGAAGTAATATTTGGTTAGGGGAAACCACATCCCGTGAACACATATTAGTCCTTGATTGTCAGCTTTGGAATACAGCACGGACCATGTCTATAAACAAAAAACAACTTACTAGAAACAACTTAAAACTGGGGTTAGAAAATGTTATTACAAATCTAACTATGCAATTTTATTTATCAACAAAAAAAATAATAAAGGGCACAAGAGATACACATAAAAAAGCACATTACAAGGTTACAAACATAGAAAAAAAATGTAAACAGCTTCTTGTCCTACATAACTAAAACTGAGAGACACTCAACAGAAGAGTAAAACAGAGAGACACAACAAAAAAGGGATCAGGGTATGCAGGTCTATAGTGTGTGTATAGCCAGCGTGACATTTTCATTCATCAGAACCTACCTTGTGAGTATTAGGACTTCAGAAATGGGATACTGATCTTTATAGGAGTCAAGGAATATCTTTTAAATGGTATAACAAATTATTTAGAATTCCCATTGGAAATGTACCATATTTTCCTACATAATCAATAATTTTATACAGCTACCAGAGTCATACCAAATATCATCGTACCTAACCAAGATAGACAAGGGTGAAATACTGGGATGGTACAAATGGACTAATTTCTTATAATCTCTAGGTTTTTTCAATGTTTATAGTGTAAAACTTCAATCAGTAGCCCACACAGAAGATTGCAGCTAAACGGAGTAGCATGAAATGTAACACGATTTGTTGAAACAAGGAAAAAAAATCTTTTAACAAGCTAATTTGTAAGCATGCCATCTCTCTTTAAACCATGAATTTGAAAATGAAGGATTGCCAAAAATTCAATTGTTTGCTAGCATGTGTATTCAAAATTTCTAAACACATTCTGTAGAAATCCTCGGGAACCCACTGTAGATCACATAAACAATAACATACAAATGCAATGACAAGGGATGGAGAAATGTAATAATAGCTGTAAACTCCAAGTACCTATTGGAAGAAACGACCTCAGGTTCATAAGCTTCAACAAAGGCAGTGATGATTTCATTCTTTCTAGCGCTAGCTATAAGCAAATCATACTCTGTCGGAATTATAACTGCAAGAAAGTTATCAGTTAGCTCACTGACACAAATCTTCTCAACCGCTGCGAGGGCTATCCTCCGTTTAAGGGAATCAGTTTCAGGGTCAATTATGTAAATCGCAAAATCCGTAATCATCAGAAATCGATATTTCATCTTCCCAGAACCAGTGAACTTCAAAACTTTATCTGCAAATAGAACGATCTGGTCACCTGAAAACCGAACCCCACACAACATTTGAGATTTTCACGAATTACTGTGTCTGTTTTTCTTCTACAACAATATATAAGATTTTCATGAATTGTAATGCGTTACTCTTAAATTTCATAAATAAGACGCATATTAAAATAACTGGTATAAGAGTGATAAATATTTTTTTAATTTTGGAAAAAAAATGAGTTACTTTGAGGGAAGCTTCAACCTTGCTTGTTCAGAAGCCTCATCAAGTTGGGGTGAGAAAAGATGTCCATGTAGTCCCGTTTACGGAGCTTCTCTTCTGGTTCGTCGTGTTGAACCGGAGAGGATTCATCCTTTGGAACGTCGTCGTTTTTGGAATCATCAATCTGAACCCGCCCTGACATCCTCCACTGTGTTTGTGAAATCAGATAAAAAGGTTGAGATAAGAGTGGTTACGAGTTATGAGTTGAGATCAAACAACACATTCCTAAGGCCCAATATACAAGCACATAATGAATCATCAATAAGAACTAAGTTATTCTAAATATCAACAACACATAACTAGATTCTTGGACACATTCCTAAGGCCCAATATGCACGCACATAATAGCATTTCAGGCTCTCAATCAATTCCTAAGTCCGAAATCAGTTTTCTAACAGGTTTATCCAACTATATTTATAATAACTTTAAATATTAGTAGCATGATTAGGAAACAACAAAATTATAAATGTCTTCAAAAGAAACCAAATCATATCCTCAAATAATATACCATTAATAGTCAATTTGGCAATAAAGATCTAGGTCATATGAATATCTTAAAGAGATCTTAGTAACCTATCAGAGAAATTAGTTTTGATGATCACCCCTCCAATCAGGTTGTACAATAACACAGGCAGCGATCCAAAGTGAGGAATAAGATTTATGAATACCAATTATCACACCGATTGCTGGGTCATACTTAGAGAGTAACAACCACATGTGCAATCCCAGTCCTCAGCTGCAGGAAATCCAGTTCCTTATTGCTAATTTAACCATGAAATACACAGCAAGGCAGTGGGTAACAGAGGCATAATCTAGAAAATAATATCTGTTTCAAAGAAAAAGAAGAATATCACACATTCCTAAAATGTACTATCGCAATAGCAAAAAATTGTTGAACGTCCCCACAGCAGCACCCGGTCATCGTAAAAGTCCCCAATACATATGTAAAGATTTTAGTTGATACCAAAAACTGAGCATAATCGATTCATTATCAACATCCCCAAATCATGCCTTGATCACTACAATCTACAGTAACTACAATCTACAAACGGCTAAACAATTGAGCGAATTTCCAAAATAGCATACACAATCATATCATTCAGCAGCGATAGAAAATCAGGGATCGTATAAAATTCTTTAATCGAAACCAAATTTCCAAAACAAAACGAAAGTAAAAACTAAAAACATACCGGCTTTGCAATAGGTTGGTGGATCCTTCTGGAGATCCTTACAGTTTCTTTCCTGTCACCTACTTTTTTTTCACTTTTTCTGGTGGTCTCTCTATTTTTCTCCTATTTTCGAAGGAGAAGAATAATTGAGAAAAAAAAGAAAGAATAATAAAAGATGAATAAATAAATAAATAAATAAGGGAGAAAGGGGAGAAAGAATTGTAAAATGGAAAGGGGAAAGGAAGAAGGCAAGAGAGAGTGGATCGACTCCTCTCAGCAGCAACTATCTTTCTTTTCAATCCTACCCTATTATTCCTTAATCAAATATCCCAACCCTTGTTCCTCTTCCTCTTAATGCTTTTAAGGCATTCATATTTTTTTCATTACTTATTAATCAAAAGTTAGAGCAAAAAATTTATTTTACCATATTACCAACACCGCATAATTATTAAAACATTATTAAGGTTATGTGCTAGATGCATGTACCATACAATTTTTTTTTGTTTCTATGTTGTATAACTTTCCTTTTTGTTTTTTAAATATATGTTATTATTATCATTTAAGTCACTCAACTAATAATATAATACATCAATATTAATTTTAGATACTTAAATGAAATACAGAAATAAATTTAAAAAACTTATTTCGTTTTAAGTGAAAATACGATAGACAAATGTAAATGCAAAACTATATTGTTTCTTTTGGAAGATTGAAAAAAGGTAAGTTAAATTGAGGAACAATATAATATGTATAACTTACATTGTTAAATTGAAATGGCAAGTGGGCTTCTGTACACTCCATATAGGGAAAAGCTTTTTTTGAATCAAGTTGTAATGCCAACCAATATTAACAAAATCAAGTTTTGTTTTTACAATAGTCATTAAAGTCGTTTTCTTCATTATAGACTAACTTATCGAGAATCATAATTTTAATAAGGGTTGTTTTTCATTTTCATTTTCGTGAATGTATTTTATGAATTAGAGTAGAGTGGAAAAAAAATGTATAAATAACATGTATCTTTTCTCTCAAAAGAAATTATTGCATAAAAAAATATTAACATGGTTTATAATCCTAACCAATATTATTATCCTAATAGCCTTTATATTTCAATGCCTGGTACCTTATATTTCAATGATTTTGTTAATAGTGGTTGGGATTATAAATCCATGATAATCTTTATTATTATGAAGTGGATTATAAACACAATTGAAGAGATCTTCATTCTCATATCTTTTGTCTTCCTTTTACTCTTTTATTTATCTTTGTTCTCTTTTGTTTATTTATTTTATTTTATAATATTTATTTATACAATAATTACTTTGAAATGGAAATACAAATTGATATATATTATAATTGTATGGTTTTCTTTCAAAAATATGTACTACATTATTTGAATCATACTAATATCTAATTTCTTGACTTAAAACTACTTAAAAGTAGTATTGGTAACTCGACATGCATAACTAGATATAAACATATTAATATTCACGTGTGAGGGTATATTTTCTTCCTTAAATTATAAACTATGCATTTGTCTTTTTTTATTACAATTAATTAAATTAATGTATATTAATGTTATTTGATTTTTTTATATGTACAAAATAATTCTCAGAAAAGAAAAGAAAGTTGTTAGTCATTCATAACCACATCCTAATAATCACATTCTAGTATCCTTCAGCAACTCGGTGCAATGACAACCACTATCACGATATAACCTATACAATTATATATGTCTCATTTTCATTGAAAGATGAAGTGTTACAAAAAGTACAATGATCATAATTTTGTTTATGTATTTATTAAAAATGACCATGTAAAGATTAACAACTTTCTATAGTTAACAATATTTTATGTAGTAGAATATATTAACTTTTAATAAAATTGTTAATGCACCAAAATTTTTATTTAGAAATTTGTGCTTGTTTATTGTATAGACACTAATGTAAAAAACACTTTTTATGACAGTTAAAATATGTCTTTTTTATGTCGATTTTAGACCTGTCATAGATACATACAACATAAAAAATTTGTATTTTTTATGACGATTGTACAACCATCATAAAAAAAATTCATTTTCTATGACATAATATTTTCACCATCATAAGATGTTACTAGTAATATTTAGATACAAGAGTCATAATAAATTTATAATTTATTACATAAATGTCATTACATTACTTATTATGATGAATAAATAGTATTATTAATGAGAGTATTTGTATGTAAGTAGGAAAATGAATACATATCACAATATCACAATGTTTTTAAAATAAAAAAAAATAAACTTTCTATGTTAATTATAGAAAGTTTAAATTTTTTATGAGGTAATTAAAAACTTATATAAAAAATTTATTTTTTATTTTAACAATCATAAAAAATGTTTATTATTTTAGTGTGTCGATAATATTGGGTTGAATTAAATTGTAAAATTAAAATCAATGAAAAAATACATTATTTTATAAAAAATTAATTGTTACATTTTGTAAATTTATTAAGGTGTATAATTTATAGTTATACTTTTAAGGTTTTTATTACGAAGTGGACTTTAAGTCGATGACCCCATAAAACCGGCTCATAGGGTTGAGTTTTGCACCCACTTATATACAATGAAAGGCTCTAATCTCTAGTCGATGTGGGATCTCCAACAGTTTTCACTTTTACTATCATTTCCTTATTTTTCTCTGTCAATTTTTAATCTTTTACTCTTTTATTATTTTATTAATAAATTATGGTTCAAAATAATTCAAATAATAGTGTTTATCTTGAAACTAAATATTTTTATCATACAAGATAAAATATACCAAAATTACATTTAAGTAAAATAATTATAAGTTTTTGTGTTGTTTCTACATTGTCAATTATCAATACTTGCGGGAATACCGTTTCTATGTATTTGTATTTTTTTTTTTATTATTTATATATATTTATATTTAATATTAAAATTTGAATAATAATATTAATATTATTATAGTATATTTTAATAAATATGAATATGCGTGAGAAGATTTATAAATGGTCAGTAGATATATTGTAAAGGAAACATAGTCAACATAGTGTATGTTATATATGACAAATTTACAAATATCTTTAATTTTAAAAATAAAGAAAAAAATCAATTTAAAACAGAAAAGTTGTTTCTAAAACAAACCGGCCACAACTCAAAACCAATCTATTTCGTGATTAATTTGAATCAAATTAAAAATTAAAAAAAGTAATAAAATGCATTATACCATAATCAATGAGATTAAAAATCGTTAATTTAAAAGCCAATCATAAATTTCATAAATTCAAAACTTTATACCAATTGAAAAAAAATAGTCTAAAACAGGAGCATACAAATTTCTCCACTCTCTCCAAATAAAGTGGTCAACATCTAACAACTATTAAGTGACAATAAATAAAATGAATTTTTAAAATTAAAAAACTGCTTTGTTTGTTAACTTGTGCTTGAGGAGTAAGCACGACAGTTATATAAAAGTGTAGGGAAAATAGTGTCTTGGGGTTCAGTGTCTTCCTTTTTCTACGTTTTTCCTCTTTTTACATTCTTCTAATGGAAGTTTCTTCATGTTTGAAGATTATGAATCAGTAATAATAAACTAAGAAAAAATAAATAAAAAATGGGGAGAAGATAAACTCGTGGGAAGAAGACGAACTCTTGTTACTACTTATGAAATTTTTCATTCTCTTCTTCCTCTATTTTGCTATGAAATTTAACCATCTACAATTAATAAATAAAGAACAAACAAAGACTAGTGACATACCTTCTTTCCATAATGTTATCTGGTGACCAAATCCCACTATCTCTATTTTGAAGGTGGTCTCTTGAATCTGCAATTTATAAAAAGTTAAGATGATTGTACTGTCGAAAAGAAAAATCTAAAAGAAGAAAATATAGAGGAATAACATAGACATAAGTGGTATGACAAAAAATCAGAAAATCGGATGTAACTTTTCCGTGAGGAAATGAGAATATATTTTAGTCACTGTTCTGTATGATTTTTATTTAAATCCATAAAACTGCTCCAAAAAAACGTCTTATAATCAAGGACTTTCATCATGTACCCTATGCCTCCTCTTGTTGTTGAGTCATTCTTATTCCTCTAGTCACATGTTTCAATTACAATTTCATAAGAAAAATGACAAATTAGTGTTTCACACATTGAACTACACGTAAAGAGAATTATCGATTGTTGTGATGGTGCCCGCAACTCCTTTTGTTAAGTTTTTCTCTTCCATCTAGTTACAAACTTCAATATCAATTTCATAAGACAAAGGTCATATTAAGGTTCCACAAATATTAATCAAAACATAGAAAGAGGAAGAAAAGTAAGAATGAAAGTATGTTTTTAAATGAAAGTGAAAAAGAAAGAAAAAAAAAATGAGAAGTAGATACATAAAAGAAAGTGAGAAGTAGGATGTGTACTTGAGTTATGTGTACTAGCTAGAGATATTCAAATTTAATAAAGAATCAAAGTAAAAAGAAATTAAAAACTCTTCTTAAATCAAATTGAAAATTGTTCTACGAAATGCCTATGATAATAATTTAAGAGAATGAAAAATTGTTATAAGAATAAAATAAAATAAAAAACGATTATAAAAAAAATCCTCTTTTTATATAATTTTTATAAAGTATAGATTAATTATTTTTAATCATTCATGCACAGAAGTTACATAATTTATGTAATCTACGAATTTTAAGATAAAATTGTATATTTAGAACATGGAAAATAAAAGATTAGTTGGTTTTAAATTCTTTCCACATAATAACATAATACTCTTTCCAAAATCAAGAATAATGATAGGTATACCTCAATTTTTTCATATACATAAATTAAACGTTTTATTTATTTATCTTTTCTCTTAACAGGAGGTACTTCTATTGAGTCTTAATTTAACTTTTTTTTTTAAAATTCTAATGTGTCATATCCTTTTCAAATATATTTTTATAATTTAATTTAAAATAATAATTTTATAAAACTCACACTTTTACTAATATTTTATTTATTTTTTTGGAAAAAAATATATTTTTTAACAATAGAAAAATATTTTTTATTTTATGGATCTTATTTTTTTATAATCTTACTATTCTGACTTGTCATATTATATATCCTATAAACTTATCATTATTATATTTTTAGTGTTCAGGGATATTTTGAGTGTTCAGGGATATTTTGAGTGTATCCAAGTCATTTTCCATCAATCTCCATAAAAGAAGGAGAGATGAGAAAAACACCACAGTGTTCTAAAGATGGCAGCGTCAAGTGTAGAAGAAGACAAATACCGTCCCTTCTTGCGCCAAGACATTGAGGAGAACACCAAATGGAGATACGGACCTCCAAGTTATGAAGCTGTCAACAAACTATTTGAAGAAGGCCGAACAAAGGTAATAATTAGGGCTTTTTTTCTTCTTCTGTTTCAACGAGTTTAATGCTAATTAATTTTGTATATGTATAGCTTAATCAAGAGTTTGATTATGATTTTTTTGATGACAGGTATGGGCTCCGGGTTCACTGGAAGAGCGGGTGCAGACTATAGTGAAGCAATGGGAGATGGAAATGTTCCACAAGCTTGATTTCCTGGAGAACCGATCAGTGGATCCGGAGAAATACACTTTCAGCCTAAACGGTAGCGTTTTATCTGCAGAATCAGAGTCAGTTGTTGTTTTTATTTGATGGTTTGAATTTGTTTGATGTTAACTGTTTGGACAGGAAGGAAGAGCATAAATTTGGAAGAGAAAAGGAAGCTTGGTGGAGGGTATATCCCTCTTCTGCAAACCTCTCTGCCAGAGAAACTAAGGCCCTACAATCCATATGCAGAAACAGCAGATTCATCTCACAAGGCCTTTACCACAGCCTTTCCCCGCGGCTTTGCTCTGGAGATTCTGCACGTCTATTCAGGACCACCGGAGATTGTGTACAAGTTCAGGCACTGGGGTTACATGGAGGGGCCCTTCAAAGGCCACGCACCCACTGGGGACAAAATTGAACTCTATGGAATGGCCATTTTCACGGTAATAATACATTACTTTATACTAATTACTGTCAATAATGAATATATTGATAAGACTATAGATTGATTGATGTATATATCTATGGTGATAGTTGGATGAGAATTCAAAAGTAGTGAAGGTGGAGTTCTTTTATGATCCTGCGGAACTGCTGGCAGGTCTCCTGAAAGGTGGTGAGTTTGAGGGCAGTGCTGAAGATGCTGTTGCGACCTGTCCTGTACTCAGGAACACTGGTTAGAGAACAACATGTTCAAAAAGTTTAACCTTCAATAAAACTATAGTTGCAAAACTTATTTCTGCCTTCTTTAATTGCTAGGTTTTACACCCTAATCCTACCATTAAAGTTGTAATTTACTGGTAATATCCCCTATCCCCCATGTAATAATAAGCTTCTGCAACTCCCTTTCCTAAGTCATCTTCAATGTATCCAATATATTTTTAATAGTATATCTTTTAATGGTGGCTGTGTAATAAGTATAGTTGTGATAAAAATAATAATTATACTTTTACTTTAAAAGTAATAATTTTTTATTCAAACATATACACTGACACATATATACGTATAATTGGGACACAAATTTATATATTATATAAATTGATAATAAATATTTATGTGTACAAGTATGTTTTAAATTATTTTTTGAAGTAGAAAAATGTTTTTCAGGAGAGATTCAAAATGATTTGTTTTTTATTTTTATAATCATAATAAAAAATTATACAATAAATTTAATTTTTTAAAAAATTAATGTAATTTTTTTTTAAATTGTGTTAAAACTATGCTATAATTATCATAAATTCAACAAATATTTTTTGACTTGTACACTTCACGGTTATGTGTCTACGAGTGTCGGTGTCTGATACATGTATTCGACACACCATTTAAGAGGAGTGTTGAAAATTCTTAAATTTTCTATTTGCAAATCATTTTCTTATATTTTTTTTTCTTTGATATTCTCTCTTATCTTGTACTGTCGGCTGCATTAGTTTTTGCAGCCTGTTAAAATTGACCATAACATTTTCAGTTCTTCTATTTTTGTGAATAGACCTAAAACACCTTACATTTTAGATGATCCATGGAGAAAACAATTTTATAACAATCTTTTCTTTTTTTTCTACTTTCTTCAGTATCTATTTCTATCCAAATGAATATTTATGAAGAGAATAAAACTTTCATTGAGAGCTAAAAAAATATTGATCTATCTTTTTAACTAAAATAATTATTAATAGTCATTTCCTTCTATATATACTATAAACAAATTGGAAGATTAGTTATAGTATATAAATTTCTAAATCTATTTTTATTATATGTTTTTTGATTGAGTTAATTTAAAATATATACTATGAAAAAAACGGTTAGAAATAGGAATGCACAATTTTTGGAGGGCAAAACTCTCACGCTTCAGATTTTACTAATTTCACATTCTTAATATAGACAATTTTAAACTACGTTCATTTATCTTCTAAATCATTCATGCATTCTTTTCTCTCCTATTTTAATTTTATATTTTTAAATAAATCATATATATTACAAAATTTAGTTTAATATAATTTTCTAAAAAGCATTTATGATTATAAATTATGATATTATAATTTTACAATAAAAAATTTAAAATTAAATATATTTTTCATCGTCCTACGCAAAATTAGTTTTCGTTCTTAATTAAAATTTTAGATCAGCTAAATATTTGTAATAAAAAATTATTTAAATAAGTCATTATTATTTCTTTATTTATTTAATAAATAAATTTTTAATTTATTTAATAAATAAATTTTTAATTTAAATTAAAATATTAAAATATTTCATATTAATTTATACGTGTGAATTAAAATATTAAAATATTTTATACTAATTTATATATAACGTATATTGTATTATATTATTATAATATTATGACTCACAATAACTCATTCTCATATTTCTTTTATTATAATTATAATTTTTTTTGATAAAATACAAAAATGAATTTCGTGTTATAATATTGAAAAGAAAAATATATTTAATTAAAAAATCTACTACTATAAAATCTAAATATTTTTATAAAATATATTTTTCTTAATTCAAAGAAATTTATTATAAACAATAAAGTATTTTCTTAAGAATATTTAATAAAATATTTAACTTAAAGCTATTAATTAAATTAAAAGTATTGATGTATACTTGGCAATAGCCGCCTCCATCCTAAAAGGTTGCAGGTATAAAGTTACAATTTAAGTAGGTTAATCTCAATCACATCACATGTTTACTTTTTTGTAAGGAGAATAAAGAATTCAATCTCTTAAACTTTTCATTCAGAAGATGCTTTGTTTGATTGGAGGATGAAAAGTGAAGAATTGATATTTTTGAAAGGAAAAAGTAAACAATAAATAAAATGATTTCAAAGTATAAAGTTTTACTCAATTAATAGAAGTAGATAAATTGTTTTTTAAGTGTAATGTGAAAATGTATATTTTTTTAGAAAAAATATTGGTTGAGAAAATGAAAATATATTATTTTATAAAAATATTAATGATTTTCAAAATAATAATTTTAGTTCGATAATAATTATTATAAAAAAGTCAAGGAAAATTCAATAAATAAAATTATTTAAAAAATAAATGACAAAAAATATAAAAATTTACATATGATAAATTAATAATTTAGAAAAAAATTCGCACACATTCCTTACTTTTTTTTCATCTTATATACAATTGTTTCACTTAAATATTTTCCTCTAAATTATTTTAAATCACGTATATCAACTACACACAATTCTCATTGTTAAAGAAATCTAAATATTAAGTATTTTTTTTTTATATTTAAGGTAATGGAAATATTATTTTATATTAAAAAGTTCCAACTATATTGTTTCTCTTAAGGTGTATGTCATGTCCTAAACTAAATAAGCAAGTCCATGATATTAGCTTTTTCGAGGTTTAAATTGCAAATAATTTATATAAAATGAGAAAAATAAAAAAATGTTAATTCTTAAATATATTAAGAAATAAATTATAGTATTTACTTGTAACTAAAACATAAAAAATCTTAAAATAAAATATATAAATAATATACTTATACACATTTTTACATGATTTAGACTTTTCTTTAGATAAAAGGAAAGAAGAGAAGAAAAGAATTAAGTAGAGGACAAAAAAGAAAAAGAGAATAACATACCAACACTTTAACAAGGGAAGAATGTTGAAACCGTGAAATTTTGACTGGAGCACAAATTGAGCATGCTAAAATCCAATCTTGTTAACATTTTTTTCCAAAAGACATCACATTTCTTCAAATTTAATGAAGATTATTTGAACAATTAACTCATACTTAATGTAATGTGTTCTTTATCAACGCATGCTTTTATAGAAAATAGTGGCTGGGGAGAAAAGTATATGAAGAGGAGTTGGAGATAAGAATGCATATATAATTTCTTAATGTAAGCTTTTCCACCATGAAACAACTTAGGAAACGTCATTTTTTGTTATCTAGTGTTTTTATTATATGTAAAGTCATCACGTGACACTTTATGTGATTGAATACATTATCATCTTATCTTATAATGAATGACTATAATTTATTGTAATATTCTCTTTCGATATTAATAATTTAGTATATCCTCAATTTTTTTATTTATGTGTTAAATATTTAATTTTTTATAATAAATTTTAAGAAGATACATGCAAACTTATCTTTTAAAATTAAGTTTTATTAAAATCGTTTCAATATATTAATTAACTAAAAATAAATATATTGAATTTTTATTTTTAATGCTTAAATTATGAGAGGATTCTATAATTTATAATTTTAAAACTTAAGGAAAGAATTTAAAAATGATTCTTGGATCTCATTAAATTTAATTAATATAATGAAATATTAGGAATAAATCTTAATTCTTATGATATGATGTGATGTTTAATGGTAAAATATTTGTCAAATATATGAAGAATCAATATTTTATATATTCTTTAATTATTTTATATAATCATGTATAATCCCATATCTATTATTTAACTCCAATTCTTTTATTATTCCTTCGTACATTGTTTATCTGGAAAATGCACACTATTTTATTTGAAGTTTATAATTAATAAAAGTTATCTTTAGATGCATATTCTGCTTACCCTTTTCAAAACTACAACAAAATAATTTTATAAGATAAATATTAAAAAAGGTTAGAGATCGATTTGAAAATATATCTTGAGAGAGTTTTTTTTTTTTTTTTTTTTTTTTTTTTGTGTTTGGTTTTATTTCCTTTTTTTTTTTTTTTTTTTTTTTTTTTTTTTTTTTTTTTTTTTGTTATTTGGATTTTTTTTTTTATTAAATAAAAAATTATTTAAA
>Ga0123342_1006729_pt1 | contig 15740 bp, 15 predicted proteins | sample Turbeawhitnodule_FD_89960 | JGI IMG/M metagenome (GOLD analysis project Ga0123342, IMG submission 89960) | Root nodule microbial communities of legume samples collected from Mexico - Turtle bean Mexico white nodule | ecosystem: Host-associated > Plants > Roots > Nodule | place: Mexico: Nepantla... | reverse complement strand
TGTGCTTGTGGTTGTTGGTTGTGGGGTGGGTTGGGGGTGGGGGGGGGGGGGGGGGGGGGGGGGGGGGGGGGGAGGCTGCCGAGGACGCTTATCCTTTGGTTGTCCCTATCAATACCGCTTCTGAATAGGAAATCCCACCTATTTGGGCTGCTAAGTACGAGTGGGTTGATGTCGACGTCCGAAAACATTCTTCTCGATTTTGCAAAACTGCCTCGTTGAATTCGTTCAACGCTAGTATAGATATGTTGGACTCGGACGCATCGGATGGGACAGTTTCTCTTCGGAGGTGTTCGTCGTCTGACGTTGTGTGCTTAGGTAGAGACCCCGCAGTGGGTGATTGTTTTTTAATTTATTCATGTCTAATAACCAACATTCATGTTCGTTTTCCTTTGGATGAGTTTTCCATGGGCATGTAGCGCTCTTTAAAAGTAGTGTCGTCACAATTTCATCCGAATAGTTGGGCTTACATTCAACCATTTCGATTGTTGTGTATGTTGTTATATTTGAATCCAACTCCCCATGTTTTTCTTCAACTATATCGTACCCAGCCAGGAAACCGAGTATGGTGCTTGTTAGATCCCTTTACCTCTTCTTAGAAGAAGTTTAAAGGGAGTTTCTTCAAGGTTGTGGTCAGGGAGGAAGGTCGCCGCTTTTTTTATGATGGTGACGTTCCTTGGTTTCCCTTCTACTGGACTCGAGAACCGACACATTTCTGGACATGGCCAAGGTCGTTATTAACCCGGAAAGACTTGGAAACCTTGTCCATTTTAGACAGCTTCCCCAGAAAATCCCTACTCGGGAATTGTTGCAGGATTTCATGTCACCCACTCGGCTTGACGATTTTGAGGGTATGCTTTCACTTTTATCTTTGTTTTTATTTTTGTTTTAAATCTTGTTGACTTGAATTTTTTGCAACTATCATGTCTATTGTCACCCTTGAAGCCAGAAAACTCTTCTACAAGGAACTCAATGGAAAAAGACGGGGTGCTACCAGCCAAGATCCTCCCGCCCAAGTCGAGGTGGTGGAGCCTTTGGGTACAGTTTCGGCGGGCGAGACACTTCCTCCCAAAGACCCTTCATCGAAAGTGTGACGAGATAATGAGCACAAGAAGTCGTCTCGTCGCCACTCTGACAAGTCATCATCCAGGAGATCCCACAATCACGCTCATGTTGAAGTTGGGACGAGTTACGCTAGGGACTTTCTTGGCCGAGACATACGCTTTGGCGATAAAGTTTCGATTTCGTTAGGCTCGGTGGAGAATGAGGGCGTTAAGTCGGCCACGACGTCTGAATTGGCCGAGTCATTTTTTTGAATTGAGCACCCGAGCCTTGGTTCTCGCCAAACGGATGGGCATCGTTCTTAAGGAGAAAGAAAGTAGCAATTTGGAGAACCTTAAGGTTCAACTGTCTGAGTCCGCGTGTCGTTCCAATATGCCCTGCAGCGTCGTCCACCAGCCTGTCTATATTCGGAAGGGGATATGCGTCCTTTAAGCACACCTTGTTTAGATCCATATAGTTTGTGCACATACGCCACTGATCGCAACTCTTCTTTACTAGCACTATGTTTGTTAGTCACATAGTGTATTATGGCTCCCATCCGATTTAAGGAGGGTCTTCCCAGCAACATGTTGTAAGAGGTGTCTTTATAAACTATAAGATGCCTGACCTTGATGGTTTTATTTCCTGATTCTTCTCCAAACTTTGTGTAGAGGTTGACATATCCTCTTGTGTTTACTCGATCATGCGAGAAGCTAACAATGTGTTCGTTAAACGGGACTATCACATTCGAGGACAGGCCTTGTTTCTTGAAGGTTTTGAAGAAAATGGCGTCCGCCGAACTTCCCTGGTCTACAAGGGTCTTCATGATAGTGTAGTTAGCTACTTCAATTGTGATCACCAAGGGATCGTCCTAGTCCGGATCGATTCCCTTGAAATCCCGAACCGTGAAGGTGATAAGCGGCATGGTCCGTATCTTTTCGATAAAATTGACCGAGTACAAATTGCGTATATGGCGTTTTCGGGAGAAATACGTCGTTCCTCCACTGGTGAACCCGTCGACTATGATGTTAATTACCCTTTTGGATGGTTCGACCATGCGTCTCTCCCTGCCAACCCGTCGATCGGGGATTCTTAACCTCAACCAGAAATCTCTTCGTCCACCCCTCGACTCTTAGGGGGCGTACCTGTCATTTTTCTGTTTACTGATTCAAGTGACCAGCTTGGATGAGCTCCTCTATTTTGTCCTTTAGTGCGACACATTTTTCCGTGGTGGGCCCAAAGTTCCTATGATATCGGTAATGCCGATTTTGGTCGGCATTCAGTGGCGTTGGCGTTCTCTTATATGGCGGTATCAGATCAGCATTTCGGGCTTCTTCTAATATCATTGACCGCCCGACATTCAGGGGCATGTAGGGTGAAAATTTGAGCGATCTCGAGAATTCCTTTGGCCGCCTTGGCGGGCGTGTTCCGCTCGGTACCTCCCATTCCGACCTACAGTTCTCAGATCTATTGGCCATCCTCGTTTGAACTCTCGCATCTCTTTCAACTGCATGAACTTCGCAACTCTGTGCCGTAACTCGTCCATGCTCTTCGCCGGTTGCATAAAAAAACTGTCCGAGAAAGGGCCCGGCTTGAGGGAGGTTACTAGGTGATGTAACGCCCCTTCTAGACTCAGATCTCGGATGTCGAAAGCCACTTTCCTAAACCTATCCATGAAGGACCGGAGTGTTTCAGGCCTTTCTTGCTGGATGTTGATCAAAGCAAGGGAAGTAAGGTGGTGAAATTTGCTCGTGACAAATTGAGCCGAGAATTTGGATACAAGGGTATCGAAGTAATAAACCGAGAATGGTGGTAGACAGGTAAACCAATTCAGTGTGGTTCCTTTTAGTGAAATATGGAAGACTCGACAGAATAGCTCATCAGCAGTTGTATACAGGTTGAGCTTAGTCATGTAGGCGTCGACGTGGTCATCCGGGTCCAAGCTATCGTCGTATTTTTCTATCGTTGGATTTATCCACGGTACTGACAAAGATACTTCCATAATTGCCTCAATTAAAGGGTGTTTTCGCAACAACTTCCTAGTGGCTCTGGATGAGACCATGAAGTTGGTGTGGTTAGGTCGAGAACTGTTTTCTTCCATGTATGTTTGAGTTTTATTACCGGACTGTTCACGACCCCTCAAGTTTTCGTCGATTGTCGGCGTATGTCCCATTTTTAGCTTTTTCTTCATCATCTCATTCTCGACTCTCAAGGCTTTTATTTCCTCAACATTTTTATGTTTCATGCTCTCGAATTCCTTCCTCGTATCCATCATCAAAGCCATTGGGTTTGCCGACGGTACTTCGTCGTTCTGTAAGCCATTTCCCCTCATGCTTCGCGTAGCTACCATGCGGTCCTTCGATAGGTTTTCTTTTGGCCCCATGGTGGGCGTCAAAGTGTACACACAATTTATCCGAGTCTGAATGTCCCCTATCGAATTCCTTTTGTCTTCTCTTCTAGGTTGACCGTCCTTTTACCGTGTTTGAGATGGGAGGGGTACCTGCAAAGGTACTCCGACACTCAAGTCAGGTGAGGTTAATATCAATGGTATAGTTCAAGAGAATAACATGACCTTTCATCATGAGGGTCCCCCTTATTTATACTAATCCGACGAGCCTTGTCTTGCCAAGATGACCCAAATAGGCCCAATAGAGGTTAATTTTGTTTTGTTACCTCTTTAATCGAGATTTGCGTTCTTATCACTTCGTATAGCGAGGGTGTTGGTCTTTGTCAAAAGTCGCTATGTCGTTTAGATGGTCGGCCATTCGGCCATTCGACTTTATGGCTTAACAAAGTGTTTATACATGACCATTAAACTCAATATATATAAAAATTATTTTTATCAGTTATAAGATTAGATTTCTGTTATACAAGGTTATGCTTTAACTTTACACTTTCTGCTTCTTGGTCAGCTTTTGTCTTCAATTTAGCATACACGTACCTAAGTAATCCAACGTTCAAGTTAGATATGTGTGAATTAAGTTATATGTGAGAATCAAAAGTTTATTATCTTACAAAATGTGTTCACCTATTTATAGTTTTGGTTATGGACCCTTACCTACGAGGGAGGTTAGGACAAACTTATGTAGACTCGTATATTCCTAATCACGCTTTAAAGACATAATTGAATTATGTAGTTGTTGATCGTTTTGGTACACCTTTTCTAATTAGGTTGAATAATTTGTTTTAGTCGCTAACAATTTCATTTGATTGATGTGTCGAGGTGTTATGAGAATTTCAATTTATCATTCAGTAGTAAAAAAAATATTTTTAACTTAACAAACTATTCACATTAATTTTAATTTGAACAAGTTACCAAGTTATTCGTTTTTAGAGTATATCTTTACCATACTATTGTTACATCGATATAATATAAACCATGAAAATTTCATGGTCATAAAGTATAATTATATTGTTTTATTATAAGTTATTTACTCTTTACATATGCTTGTTAAAAAAAAACAAAGTTAATCTACCACACTACATCTCTCCAATGCAATAAGATTAATTCAACTTGTGTCAAAATTGAGTCCCAGTCATAAGTCAAATTGGATTAAATAAATTCTGCATCAAAGTCCAATTTTGGAAATTGAAGGCATCATTTTGTCAATATTATGCAGCTTCCGTGGGTCACTTAGTTTAATTACCCACCCACCCACTAGATATTGCATAGCAATGAGTTGGATCAAACTCAGAAATTTTGGTGCATTTTTTGTGATTGTACTATGTGGAAACTCTAAGCTACATCATAGAGAAGTGTTCTTATGATTGGATCAAAATGAGAAATTATGGTGCAACTTCGTGATGTGAAAACTCTTAGCTAAATCATGTAGGAGTGTTCCTAGTCCACACATAAGAAACACGACTAAGTCTTTTTCTCCCCCTATTTTGAAGTCAACCCTAATAATACACATATATGGCCAACTATAGTTGACCAGAATTCATTCTACCAGTTTTTGCGCCTTCTTTTCATATTCATAGAGATATTTTCGGAACTGTTTCTAAGTTTGAAAACTGCAAGTAACAAGATATTTAATGCAACAAGTTTTACAGAATTATTTTTCTGAGGCAATAAAAGAAAAATTATTGGCAACCTCTTATCAGGACCACATAATTTAAATTCACCTTAGTATAATATAAGATATATTTAAATTAATAGTTACGTATATAATATCAATTTTTTTAACAATTGTTGACACAAATGATACGACTTTGAATCTCTAAATTAGGGGTCAATTATTTGAAATAAATTTTTCCCAAAGTATATATTTAAACTATTTTTTGTAGAATATATTTAATATACAGAAATGCCTATATTTTCAATTATGTTTATTTTAGTCATATTATGAATTTTTTAATTAATTAATGGTGATTTACACATTTTATTGAATATATAACCTTGAATTTATTTTTATGTATTTTTTACTAAATTCATATACATAAATAAAATTAATTATCTAAATCAAATATATATTTAACAATATTTAGAGAAAAGGAAAACGAAAGGAAGAGAGTGTGAGTTGTTTTCTAAGAAAAAAATGCGAAGAAGCATTTAAAAAGACATACTACACATTACGTAAATTATCTCTTATAAAACCGACTTCCAAAATTGATTGAGGTTAACACTTGATTATACTATTATATTATTGTTCTTATTTTAATAATAAAAAATAATAATTTTAAGACTAATTAATTTTAATTTTTTATTTATATTTCTGTTTCATTCAAACAACCTTTTATTTATATTCCACTTTCTCCTTTTTTGATCTATTTATTTTTTTTCGGGTAACAAGTCTCTTTCTAGACGAAACAAAGGGAAGGTCCCAGTCAGAATTCTACACTTGCTAGTCATCTTTGAACAACCTTGGTTAATTGTTTGCCATCCTATGTTATCTACTCCTCCAATATGTCACATAAAGTTCTCTTATATGGTCACGCCAAATATATATATCCAGATTTCTTAGATGCTTTTTCCTTAACTTACTCTTTCTTGGTTTAACTTTTCTCAACATGTTACACACTACTCTTTAAATTGTTTTTTACTATTTTTAGTTACTATTTGAATTATTTTTATAAGTTATTATTTGAATTTTAAGTTATCTTAACTTATTAGAGTTAATATATTCAAATTATTTTACCCTGTGACCTAAGACTAATTTTGACTAATATGTTTATCCATCGCCACCTTGTATTGTTGGTTGCTAACATGAGCGTGAATCCCAAGTGTGAGAATCACTTGGTAATCCAATACTATCCACGACACCACTAAACATAATCCTAATAATGATTACCAAAGACTAACTCATACGCTACTATGCACTATATATTACAATAATAACCTTATAACCTTTAACCCTAATTGTTGTTATGAATGCATTTTGGTCATCCAATGTTATTCATTGTATGACTAACCTTACAATCCTATTTATGTAATTAAATAATGCACTCATAGAATAAATTCAAATTTTATTACTATCCATAACATCATTAACCATGGGCACTAACGTTAGTGCTAACACTAGCATTAACCTTAACCATAAATCTTAATAAACATTAGTATCTACTATAATACTAATACTAATCTTAGTCATGCCTATAAATTACTTGGTTACTAATCTAATTTTTTTGAGATATTTTTTATAATTATATTCCAAATCTCTTTCCATAAATTACTGTTTCTTTCGGTTGGTATTAACGTTAACATCTTAGGGTTAGTTTTTTTAGGACAAGAGGAGTAAATTCCAGATGCCATGAAAAATTTGGACAAGTTGTAACTAAACCTCATTTGTTTAAAGGAGAAAAGTTTGATCATAAATGGAAGTAGTGTATGATTGCTTTTTTCGAGTACTACAATTTATATAGAAAATAGATTCTTGATAATAAACAATATGTTCTCGCCGGTTGATTCAGCCGTCGTTGACTGCACTTCGACGATCAAGTCAGTATTGGATTATAAGAAATAGTAAGTTTCAGTCTTAGAAACGACATACTTTTTCTAGGGTTCTTACCACCCTTTATATAGGCTGTAATTAGGTCAACTTCTCTGTCCCACAAGGATCTTTCCTTAAGTGGAACTAGGGTTACTGGTGAGGCATCCTGTGACGTGTTGCACAAGCTTAGCACAACCGCGACACAAGACTTGCCTCTTTTGGAATGCAATCTTTCTAACAACATGGCCGCTAGGGTACCAACTCATGTACCAACGCTGCGGCGCCATCTGTTCTGTGGGTGCCCTAATTATTCACGTGTCATGCATGCAGTCTTTCACTGGAAACCCTAATCCTTAAGGACCTTAGCGCTTCCAAGGAACACTTGTTTGTGTCGTATCCAAAGTACTATACACACCCCATGCATGATCCTCTCGTGACTTTAGGTCTTTCTGGTATCTGGGTGTTAACTTATGTTAACTCAAACTGTTTGTGGGGCCCAACTTATGTGGCCCATTATTACTGTCGGGCCACCGATGTCCGATGTCTGATGTCTTTCTCTAGCGCCGATGACCGAGGTCTGGCCAGTACACAAGCCCCCCAGGCTCGAGCTATAACTTGTTTTACCGAAAAGGCTAAGTGATCGCCCACGGCGACCTACGTGGTGCTAGAGTGATGGGATGTGAATAGTGCACCGAAGTGGCGTTTCACCATACTTTTTAATCAGTGTACACGTGGAAGGATCAATGGTTAAGACTCATTGCCGCTTGCGCTTCTTTGTATACGTTAAACCCTTCAAACCCCTACGCTCCTTCATTGTTTCATTACTTCTCTTTATCATTTCTCGAGCATTTTCTTCTCTCAAAACGCTCTCTTCCTCCTCAACCACTTCAACCTTCGAACCCTAATTGCTCAAAGGTATGCTTTTTACTTTATGATCGCCCCTGTTTTATGATTCTGATGCTCATACCATGCCATATGTTCTGGGACTACTTATGTTTTCTGCACTTTATGATTCATGCTCTTCGTTTTCGCGTCTCTTTGCTTTTTGAATTTCTGAAACGCTCCAACTCTCCTCTCTGAACTCTGCCCTTTTCTTTCTTTTTTTCTTCTCCTTCCCTTAGCTTTTATCCTCGAGATGGCTCGAACGAAAACCACTCCAAACCCTCCTCCTTCCATCGACTACCAAACAACACTATACTGTTGGGCTCCTGACATCCTTATAGCCAAAACTTCTAAAATCACCTCCTTTAAGGAGATAGAGGCGTATAAGGAGAGCAAGTCTAAAGAAAAATTTTGCATCTTCGAGAAGGAGCACGACAGGTTCGTGAAGGTCCTGCCTTGTAGGGAAGGCGTACCTGTGTGCGCTGATGACCGCGCGGACCCAAAAGAACACTTCTTCTTTGCGTACTCCACTATCTTCAAAAGGCTCAAGCTCCGCTTGCCATTCACGGGGTTCGAGCGCGCGCTTCTCACCGAGGTCAACGTGGCTCTCGCCCAGCTACACCCCAACAACTGGGCGTTCGTCAGGGCCTTCTCTATACTCTGCATCCACTTTGGCCATACGCCATCAGTGGATGTGTTCCTGTACTTCTTCGAGGCCAAGAACCTAGGGAAGAAGTTGTGGATGAGCTTTAATGGGGTCGTTGGAAGAGTCTTGTTGTCGCTCTTCCAACAATCGTATAAGGGCTTCAAAGGGAAGTTCTTCAAGATATTTTGTAGCAAGTTTAACCCTACCCTGTTGGATGAGTTTCCCCTCTATTGGGTGGAGAAACCAGGGCTAAAAAAACCAAGGTGCCTTGAGGACTTGGCCCCGTAAGATCGGGAGGCATGCGAGTTCTTCTCCAACTTGGGGGCGGTGTTTAGCACCTTGGAGTTGATCAAACTCGAGTACATTGGTACCCTCCCTTTCTTCCTCTGTTTCTACTTCATGTGTTACTTTTAACTTGTGTTTTGTGGGATTGGACTCTTATGCATTGTTGTTTTCTTATGCAGGCACGATGCTTAATGTCGAGAAGAGGAGGCAACTAGCTGAAGTGGCCCTCCAACACAAGGCTGCTCCTGGCCCTTCTGATGCCGACGCCTCGACTCCTGTCGCTTCTGCCCCAGGCCCTTCTGCTCCAGCCCCTGTAGATCATAGGCAAAAGAGGGTAGCGAGGCAACTTCCTCTAAGGACGAGGATACCTGTTCAGGCCTCGTATTCAAGAAGAAAAAGAAATTCGATGCTACAGTGCCTGCGAACTTAACTTCGGATGATCGCACCCCATCCTTTAGGAAAAACCCTCCAAGTGCCTCTTCTCCTTGCGACATCGTGGTACACGAAAGTGAGGGGGAAAACGCCTCTCGGGGCAATCATGGCACGCCTCCTGCTGATCTGCCCGCCTTCCTCCAACGGGCCCTTCTGTCCTTCCAAGAGTAGGAAAGGATGGAAAGCATGGATGAAGACCCCTTACAAGAGCACGCAACCAAGTGCCTTAGGGACTTTTTCGTTGCATCTAGTTATACCATGACTAAGATGCAGAAGCTGAAGGAGGTAGCAAGCCAAGACGCTATTCAGATCAAGGAGCTCAAACACTGCAAAACTGTTCTTGACCATGGCGTTCCCGACCATATTGTTCTCGACATTGGCGTTCCCACGCAAGAGGGAGGCTCACTAGGAACCATACTATTCCTAGTCTTGGTGTTTCTAACCCAAGGGAGAGGTTCATTAACTGACCTCGTCCTCGTCGTATAGAGGCAAGGGAGGATTTTATCTGGGAACCATACTGTTCTCGACCTTGGCGTTCCCACGCAAGAGGGAGGCTCACTAGGAACCATACTATTCCCCGTCTTGTGTTTCTAACCCAAGGGAGAGGTTCACTCTCTGCACTGTACAAAAATACTTGCAAATATATCTCTTTAATTGAATAACTGAAATTTTATTGGGTGACCTCGTTAAAAAACCCTTATAAGGGAAAAAAAGTGTCCCCTAAAACTGTGTACAATGTAATAACTTAACTGAAATAAAACTTAAGGTTGGTCACATTCCACGTACGAGGGATTGCTCCACCTTTTAAGGTCTCAAACCTGTATGCTCCATTCCTAAGGGCCTCTGTCACACGGAAGGGATCAGTCCACTTGGGAGACAACTTCTTTTCTAGCTGGTATGGGTGGGCCTTTCGCATCACCAGGTCGGCGACCTGGAACTGTCGAGATCTCAGCTTGGAGCTGTACTTATACTCCACCCTTCTCTTCAAGGCTTCAGCCTTGATTCTTGCTTCTTCCCTGACTTCATCCAGTAGATCCAGGTTCACCTTTCTTTCTTCGTTGGATTCTTCAGCCACGAAGTTCTGAAAACGTGGTGAGTTCTCCTGGATTTCTACAGGAATCATCGCGTCCGAACCATACACCAAGCTAAAGGGTGTTTCCTTGGTAGTCGATTGGGAGTGGTGTGGTAAGGCCACACAATTCTAGGAACCTCTTCTGCCCAGGTCCCCTTGGCTTTCTCCAGCCTTCTCTTCAGACCTTTGAGCAAAACTCGGTTGGCAGACTCGACTTGCCCGTTTGTCTGGGGTGTTCGACTGATGTAAATAGCTGCTTTATTCCAAGCTCTGTACACATCTTGCCCAACGTTTGGCTTGCAAACTGGGTGCCGTTATCGGACACCAAACATTTTGGGACTCCAAAGCGGCATACTATGTTCTTCCACACAAAGTGCTGGACCTTGTGGGGTGTGATCTGCGCTACTGGCTTAGTCTCTATTCACTTTGTAAAGTACTCAATGGCAACCACGAGGTACTTCATCTGTCGCACTGCTAAAGGGAATGGCCCTATAATGTTGATTCCTCAGGTATGAAATGGCCATGGGCTATAAATCAATCTAAGCTCCTCTGGTGGCGCCTTGTGCCAGTCAGCATGTTCCTGACACTACTTGCACCGCTGTGCATACCTCGTGTAGTCTTCCCTCATGGTTGATCAGTAATTTCCTGCACGAACGACCTTCGATGAGAGAGCTCGGTCATCGATGTGACTCTCGCATATCCCTTCGTGAAGTTCTGCCATATTAGGGTAGGGTGAGTATACCCGTGTCTAAACAAATCCCAGTCGATCAGGGTGTATTTCTTAACTACCTTGGCCTCTGTGGGTTCGAGCAGGAGTATCCCATCAACCAAGTAGCGTCGGTAGGGTGTCATCTAGGTTTCGCCTCCTTCAACTAGAAAAACTTGCATTGGCTCTCCCCCTGATAACATGTATGTGCTTATTCTGGGCGTTTTCAAGGTTTCTTGAGTCAACGACCGGTGACTTCTCTTAACACCTTCTGAGGTACTTATCTGCTGGACTTCTGTTGTGCTGTCTGTGGTGGTTCGAGGTGTCCTCAGGGTCTCCTGTATGACTGTCCTTTTTCTGCCCCCCTTGCCTGAACTGGCGAGCTTTGCTAGCAAGTCAGCTTGGGCATTTTGTTCTCGAGTGACATATACTAACTCGAACACCACAAAAGTCTCCTTTAGGATTTGGACATACTGTAGGTATGCAATCATCTGGGGGTCCTCGGCCTGGTATTCTCCTGTAACCTGCCCCATTACTAACAGGTAGTCACTCTTCGCCATCAAACTCTCCGCCCCCATCTCTTTAGCTAGCAACATTCCCGCTAATAGGGCCTCATACTCCGCCTGGTTGTTATTGGCCTTGAAAGTAAACCGCAAGGCCTGTTCGATCAGTAACCCATTTGGTCCTTCCAAAATGACGCCAGTCCTGCTCCCCTGTTGATTAGTGGACCCATCTACGGAGAGGACCCACCTGAAATCTGCTCCTTCTTGGTGCGTGGCTGCCGAGGAGATCTCTACTACGAAGTCAGCATAAACATGGCCTTTGATAGGTCCTCTGGTTTCATACTGAACATCAAGCTCTAATAGCTCCACCGCCCAACGCACCATTCGTCCCGCCACATCGGTTTTCTATAGGACCTTGCGAATGGGAAGATCCGTCATTACTATCACGGTGAAGCTCTGAAAGTAGTGGTGAAGTCTTCGCGCTGAAAATGCTACCGCCAAAGTTGCCTTTTATATGGTCTGGTACCTCAACTCAGGCTCTTGGAAAACTTTGCTCACGAAATATATCGGCCTTTGTACCTGATCCTGCTCCTGGACCAGGACCGAACTGATTGCCCGATCTGTGACTGCGAATTACAAGCGAAGCGAGGTGCCTGGCGGTGGCGGCTTGCACAATACTGGTGGGCCAGCGAAGTATTCCTTCAACTTGAGAAAGGATTCCTCACACTCCTTGGTCTAGACGAACTTGCTATTTCTCTTTAGGCACTGGAAATAGGGATGCCCCTTATCTGCTCCTGCTGACACGAATCTGAACAGAGCGACCATCCGCCCTGTCAACTGCTGCACCTCCTTCACTGACATCAGGCTGCGCATGGCAATGATTGCAGCGCATTTCTCAGGGTTCGTCTCTATCCCACACTCAGTGAGTAGGAACCCTAAGAACTTTCCTGCCTCTACCCTAAACACACAGTATTCAAGGTTCAACTTCAACCTGTACTTAGCTATCGTGGTAAATAGCTCCTCCAAATCAGCGACGTGCTGATCTTTCACCTGGGAGGTGACCACCATGTCGTCCACGTACGCCTGGACATTTCGTCCTATCATGGGCGCAAGTACTCTGTCCATTAGCCTCTGGTATGTTTCCCCTGCGTTCTTGAGCTCAAAGGGAATCACTTTGTAGCAGTAACAAGAGAGATCCCTCATGAACATTGTCTTCCATTCGTCCTTCGGATGCATTCGAATTTGGTTGTATCCAGAGAAAGCATCCAGGAAGCTGAGAAGTCTACATCCTGAGGCACTGTCTACCAGAGCGTCGATGCTGGGAAGAGGGTGGGAGTCCTTCGGACAAGCTTTATTGAGATCTGTAAAGTCCACGCACATCCTCCACTTTTCGCTGACCTTTTTGACCAACACTACGTTCGCCAGCCACTTTAGGTATTGGATCTCCTTGATGTGGTCAACGCTCAGCAGCTTCTGGGTCTCTTCTCTGATGACATGTCATCCTTGAACTTTCTCCTTCTTTGGAGGACAGGTCAGACCTGTGGGTCCATGGTGAGGTGATGACATAGGAAATCAGGGTCGATGCCAGGCATGTCTAAGGCTGACCATGTGAAAGCATCCATGTGTCGTGTTATGACGTCAGCAATCTGGTCCTGTGTTTCTTGGTCCCAAGACTTGCCAAGCTTGAACTTCTTACCCCTGATCTCCTTCTCCAACACTTCTTCTGCAGGCTAGGGTCGTCTCTCTCGGGCGATCTCGAGGCGGGTTACCCCTTCTTCCCTTGGAGGTTGGGTGGTGACTGCGCAAACTCCTCTCTTGGTCTTGAGGTTGTTCTCGTAGCACCTTTTAGCCTTCTTTTGATTAGACTTCATGGTGATCACGACTCCTTCAAGGGAAGGCAACTTCATCTTCATATGCCTCGAAGAAGCTACAACTCCAATCCTGTTCAAAGCAAGCCTACCCAAAAGTATGTTATAGGCTGAGGGAGCATTAACAACAAGATACCTGATGTTAGCAGTGCGGGACACTGTGCCGTCAACGAAGGTTGTCCTCAACTCTACGTGTCCCCGCACTTCTACCTGATCTCTTGCGAAACCATACAGACAACCATCATAAGGCCTCAACTAGTCAGGAGACAACTGCAGTTTGTTGAAGGTCGACTAGAACATCATGTCGGTCGAGCTTCCCTGATCAACAAGAACGCGATGTACGTTTCTGCCCACTGTCACCATTGAGATCACCACTGGGTCATTTTCGTGTGGGACCACATCCTGCAAGTCAGTCTTGGTGAAGACAAGGTCGGGCTCGGGCGTCTGGTCCGACTTCTGCGCTTCTACTGTCATCACTCCCTTGGCGTATTTCTTACGCTGGAAGGCAGTACACCCTCCTCTTGAGAATCCTCCAGCGATGGTGCTGATCTCTCAATGAATGGGCACCTCGTGCCCCTAATCTCCCGTTGGGGCCGCTGACGTCAGGGCCACATGCGGCTCTTGCAGGTAGTCCTTTAAGAAACCGCTCTTTACCAGTTCATCTAACTGGAATCCCAATGCCAGAAAGTTGCGCAGGCTGTGGCTAAAGGTTTGATGGAACTCGCACCAAACGTTTTTGCTGGGCCCTAGCCTCTTATCGGTCTTCGGTAGAGACTTTAATTTGTCGGTCACGTTGGGGATGGCGATCAGCTCCTTAAGGTCCACCTAGAAGTTGTGTCTGGTGGAGTCGTTTTCTCTCGTGCGTGCCCTGGTCTGGGGCTTCCTTTCTTCGTACGGTGGCTATGTTCTCGGGGATTTCTTCTCCTTTGTGGCCTTATGTACCCTCATAGGCTGAGGACGACTGGTTCCCCGAGGTCGGACTGGGCCAACGCTACCGCGTTTTTTTGTGACCTCCCCTTCTGCGACGATGTGGGCACCGCTCGACATCTGATCTCACATAACGTCTTTGGGCGGCATCTTATCAGTGAATCACTGAAGGGTCTTGACAATACTCTTTTCCTGAAGGCATGCACCATCATGTCTTCGTCCTTGGTGTGTAGCTTCACCATCTGTGACCCGAATCGGTTTAAGAAATCTTTCAACGACTCTCCCTAGTATTGCTTTACGTCAAAAAGATCGTAAGAGACTAAAGGGGGAACCCAGTTGACAATGTATTGTTCTCTGAACAGCGTTGAGAATTGATCGAACGAGGTAATGTGTCCGTCAGGAAGATTGACGAACCAGTCCAACGTTGTGCCTGACAGCGCGCTCATGAATAGCTTACAGTGCATGGCGTCGGAGCCCCCTGAAAGCATCATCTGGGTGTGGAAAGTTGTGATGTGGGCCTTTGGGTCCTCTACACCTATGAAGGTGACCTTCGGGCCCATGAATGTGGCTGGTATCACAGTGTCCATGATCGCTTGAGAGAACGACATGGGGCGAGCCTTAACTGGCATGGGGGGGGGGGTGCTCGCTCATCCACCGTACGTTCCCCTACATGTTGTAAATTCCTACGCAGCTCCTCGTTGGTTCTGCGCAACTCTTCATTGCTTGCTTGTGACGCGGCGAGGTCGACTTGGGAACGATCCTGATCGACTCTGGACGCCGCTACCGCCTGTTGAAGGGCACGTATGGTCTCCATCAACTGTTGCATGGTGACGTTGTCCCCTCCTTCGGGCGCAACTGATCCTTGCCTCGTTTTCCTCATGTTGTTGGGTGGCTCTCAACACGATTGTGAATGAGACCTAGTTTTATCGGGCCCCACGGTGGGCACCAAATGTTCTCGCTGGTTGACTCAGCCACCGTTGACTTCAAAGGCAGATGGTGGCTCCTCTTATCTCCTGGTGGTTTTCGCTCTCTCCTTAGGTAGTTGAGAGTGGCTCCGTTGAAACAGAGGGGGTCGTACCTGTTGATTGCACTCCGACAATCAAGTCAGTACTGGGCTAAGAAACAGTAAGTATGTAAAGTCGTTTTAGTCTTAGAAACGATGTACCTTTTCTAGGGTTCTTACCACCCTTTATATAGGCTGTAATTAGGTCAACTTCCCGGTCTGACAAGGATCTTTCCTTAAGTGGAATTAGGGTTACTGGTGAGGCATCATGTGACGCGTTGCACAAGCTTAGCGCAGCCGCGACACAAGAGATGATTCTTTGACATTTATGGAATCAACTTGAGTTGGAGAAAGAATAGGCACTTTTAATAGAATTGGATCAATGTTCTATGTTTCAAGAACTCACCAAAACTTGCACCAAACACCAAACTCACATGGAAGATCCATC
>Ga0123342_1006728_pt1 | contig 15740 bp, 7 predicted proteins | sample Turbeawhitnodule_FD_89960 | JGI IMG/M metagenome (GOLD analysis project Ga0123342, IMG submission 89960) | Root nodule microbial communities of legume samples collected from Mexico - Turtle bean Mexico white nodule | ecosystem: Host-associated > Plants > Roots > Nodule | place: Mexico: Nepantla... | reverse complement strand
TTATAATTATTTTTAATTAAAATATTATTTAAATATTTATAATTATAAATATTTGATAAAAAATTATTTTTATATTAAATAAAATTATTATTTTTATCTTTACTTTTTTTAATTAATATAATTGTTATATAATTTTATTTTTTAATTATTAAAAATATAATTATTTTTATTTTTATTTTTATTTATATTTATAATTTATTATATATAATATGATTAATTATTTTTTTATAATAATAATTTTTTTATAATGTTTATAAATTTTATATTTAAATAATAATTATATTTTAATTAAAAATAATAAAAATTTAAGTTTAAAATAAAAGGATAAAAAAGTAAATGAGAATAATATATATATAATATATAACTTTCTTCGCATTGTTGCGAAGAAAGTTTTGCGTAGAAACTTTTTTGATTAGCGTGCTATTTTGTTTTTATTACGTGTTTTTCTTCTTTTATTTATTGGCAACAGTGATTGTTCGTTTTTCTGCGTTTGGAAACAAATACAAGCTAAGTGTTCATTGTCATGACTGAATTTTTTTTATTTTGGTGACTGATAATATTGTCCATTTACACGATATTAATGTTATCATGTTATCACCATTTGAAATATTAGATTGGGTTTGAATAAATTTTTGTTTGTGTGTGTTTGGTTCTTGCAAGATATGGTTATATGTTTCATAATGTGGTTTGGTAGTGAGTTTAGATAAGTAAAGGCATATTTTGCATTACTTAATAAGACAATAAGAAGATGATAAGTAGGTGAAGTAACCAGAATTTTTTATTGGGGTGTCCAGTTTTGATTCTCAATGCATGGGATGACTAATGTGAAGGAAATACCCATTTTTTGTGTGTTTGTGTGCATAGAATGCTTATAGGTTGATGTATGAAAGAATCGTGGGGTGAATTATGATCTTTGAGTCCAGTCCTTGAATTTGTGAGGAAGTAACCAACATTTTTTAATAGGGTGTCCAGTTTTGATTTTCAATGCATGGGGTGGCCAATATGAAGACAATGCCCTTGTTTGTTTGTTTGTGTGCATAGAATGTATATAGGTTGGTGTATAAAAGAATTGTGGGTGAATTCTGATATTTGAGTCCAGTCCATTACTTTGTGAGAAAGTAACCAAAAATTTTGACTGGGGTGTCTAGTTTTGATTTTCAATGCATGAAGTGGTCAATGTGAAGGCAATGCTAATTTTTTTGTGTGTTTGTGTGCATAGAATGCTTTTAGGTTGATGTATGAAAGAATTGTGGGGTGGATTTTGATTTTTGTTATGAATATATTACAAGATAACTAAGTAATATATTGAAAAGAAATCCTTATTTGCAAAGTTTACACCTCTAGTCTCATATGCTTAATTTTAGTCTCTCTCTAAATTTCACAAGATATCACAACTTATTACGGATATAAGAATATGGTTGGCCTACATAAAGCATAAGACAGTAAATATGAAACAAATGAATGCACCCAAATAAAGTAAAATTCATCAAACTACTTTTTAATTACAGACATTTAAGAGTGCTTGTTTGTTCTTTTTCTCATCAAATCAAGAGGAACCCATTTCAAAAACATAACTAGCCCATTAGTGTCTCATTTTGTTATATACAAAAGAAGGAACTTGATTTATACACTCCTTGGTAAAAATAAAATGTTCTTTCTGAAGTAAAGTGGGTTAGGAACAATTTACCTTTCATAAGAACCAAGACTTTGGTGTACGCCACAACATTTTAAGCATACAAAAACTCTGATATGAAGATGCAATTAGAAAAAAGCAATTCACAATTAGGAGGTAATATGCATTTCACATTTTTCTGTTATAGCAAAATTCACGCACTTAGTTTTCTTATAACTTAATCACAAGGATCTTAATAAATCCTTCCAAAAAAGGGTCAAAACTCAGGCTCCATTTTTTAGTATAATAATCACTGATCATGACCATAAACTACTAAGAAAAAAAAAAAGTGCATAGGTGAATACACTTACGCCCATTTAGGATCTAGAGCATTACAATTAGCACAAAAACGATTATCTTTTTTAAGCAATAAATCCTCCATCCTTCTTTACCTGTAAGAGACTTGTCAATCATTCAGCTTCTCAGGAAAATAAAGAGAAAATAACGTTACTTTCAAAGATTATATTATAAATATTATTATATGCTTAATGGTCAACCAAAGATGTAAAGTTTTAGGAACTATGGGTATACTATGAGCAAAATGGTTACCATTCAAAGATTTATTATTACCAATAGTGAGCATTGGCAAGGAAGAATGAACCAAAAAGAAAGTTGAAAAACTTGCATCAACTCTAACAACTTCTGTTACAGCAGTAACACTTCCAGTTATGCAAAGACCAAGACAACCATAATCCTGAGAATCAAACAAAGCTAGCTAAGAACATCTTTTGCAGTGCTTTTCATTTAACTAAGAGAGTCTAAGAAAAAATAAGAGAAAAATATAGTAGATATAGAACCTTAATTGTCCCACCAGCAATTTGCAACTTTGCAAACTTTGGAATAACATCCTGATAATTAAAGTAAAAGAATAACAACATTGTAGAATATATTTATACTATATATTTACTCATATAGTCATGGTCGAATCACCATTATAGACAATTTTTACGAAAAAACTTGAATACAGTTTTGAAGTAATCTTTGTTCATCTAATCCAAACTTTTACAGTACATATTATAAAAAAAAATGAATACTGATTAGAAAATGATATTAATTACATGCTTGGATAATCTATACATCCCTTCCCAAAGTTCATTTATTAAGAGACAAATAGCAATACCATTCAAAAGGGTTATTCAAACATGCGCTAGAAACATCTAAAGAATGACAATAATTTGAGTTTTGTTAATTTTTCTCTTCCTTTTTCTGAAGGACAATAAGCAAAGGTGGAGAAACATGCGTTGGTCTTTAGGGGAGCAAAATTTATAAACCAAGACAAGGAAAAGTCATTATGAATAGTACAAGATACTAATGAGTGTTTTGTTTTATTCTGGATCAAGAACCTCTAGCAATGCAGAAGCTGCATTTCCATGAAGATCAAACCTCATCTTGTCAATTTCATCAAGCAACATGACAGGATTTCAAACTGCTACTCTCTATAAGTCAAATACAAAAACAACTATCAATCTAAATCAGATCCCAAAGAAAAGCAGAGCAACAAACATGTATCATGAGTTTTTATTCAAGAACTTTTCAATGTTGAATTGTATTCCTGCGCAAATAAAATAAAGAATGAAGGAACTAGAAGGCTTAACTCTTATCTGAACCTTTGCTAGAGTGATTTTTGCCCATTCACACTATACAGTTAACATTTCCCAGCCAAGTTTAAGCATTGTTGCATGATTGATATCAGAAATTGATCTCAATCCAAGGCTCCCCATGTTTCAACTTTCTTGAGAACTTCTTTAGGCCTTAGCTAGAGTTGAAAACTGTAGAATAACATGTTGGATAACAGAGGAAACCAAAAGCACCCTACCCATATAAGTCAACAATGACCCTTTTCAGGTTTCAAACTTACTTCTGATCCTATTGACAATGGGCAATGTATGTTGTTTCCTTGGTTTTCCAGTGAAGACTAGAACTCCCAAATAGTTAGCTGACAGGGTTCCAAACTGAGAGAACTTTAATTATGAATCTCTAGTCCAAAGTATCTAAGGCTTTGGTGATGCTATGTTTAATAGCAATGTTTCCAGCAATACAATTCATATTAAGAAAATTAACACTCCAAAGCAATCCAAGATTTTCCAACCATGAACAAAACCTCTCTGATTTAAACGAACCAAAGACATTGAAATAGTACTTGGCAAATGAATTTGAGAGAAAGGATCTTGGTCCTTTGAAGTACTTTCTTGGATTTGAGGTTTCAAGATCAAAATTAGATATTTTTCTCTCCGAACAAAATATGCATTGAATTTATTGAAAGAATCTAAAAACATGCTAACCAATAAATTCTCTAATTAAGGATTGTATTGAAGAATATCAAACTCCAATTAACAAAGGGAGATATTAAAGACTTGAGATTGATTTATCTTTCACACATCAACTCTGATTTAGCTTGTGTTCTTAGTGTCGTTAATCAATTCGTGCACAATATAGGTGAACATAAATTTTGTTATACAATTACATAAAAGTTTCTCCTCAAAAAGGAGATTTGTTCAAGAAGAACTTCAATATCAACCTCTAGATATTTCATATTTGTAAGATGTAAGCTTATCACATGGAAAAGTAAGAAGCAAAAAGTTCTAGTTAGATCTAGTTCAAAAGCTAAACTTGGAGGAATAGTTATTGGACTCTCTGAAAGTTTGTCTCATATTACTTTTTGAGGATTTACAGTATGCACTTACTCATAGGGGTGACAATACGGGTTGGCCCTCCCCGCATAAGAGGTAGCCCGCGGACCAGCCCACATAAGGAAAATATTTTTTTAAAATTAAAATTTTATTAATTATAAAATATTATTTATATTACTAAAAAATTAAAATGTTATCCTTATTTCAATTCATTCAATTAAGATAAAAAAAAATATATAAATACATTCAAGTATGGTGTTGTTAGAAGGCTTCATTAAAAAGTAATTAAAATTTTGTTTTGCATATATTTTCCTTCTATATGTATGTAAGTATGAGAGTATCTTATCAAAGTTTTGCTACAAAATATTTTAATGAAATATTTTTTTTTATATTATTAAAAAATTTTAAATATAAAATTTTACTTAAAATTAAACTCACTCTTATTCTTAATATTAACTTCTTTACATGATTAAAATAAGATATTTATTTTTTTGGCATATTAAATTTATTTTTTAAAAATAAAATAAAATAAATGTCACAACAAGAATAATGTATGAGTGGGGTATGAGTTTTTTAGTGTAAAAAAATAAAATATTTTTTTTTATTCATGCATGTCAACGAGCTAATTCGCCTTATCCCGCACTTTTTAGTAGTGGACTGCGGGCCGATCCGCATGATCCGTCCTGCATTGTCATCCCTACTTACCCGTCTCATTTAACTATATTGTGATAATAAGAGTGCAAGTAACATTGTTCACAACCCTCCTTATAAAGCATGTGGAGGTTGATAGTTTTTTCATCAAGAAAAAACTTATAAAAAATATTATAAAAGTATCAAATATTCGATAAGATTAACTGATAAATATTTTTATCGAAATTTTGACAATTTTGACAAGTTTTTGAAGATTATTAGACAAGTTAAGAATTAAGAATGTATTACATCCAAAGATAAGAATTAAGAATGTATTACATCCATTTAAGAACTTGAAGAAGGAAATTGCTGAGATAAAGATATTAGATTTACTAGATTATAGGTTTGTATAAAATATTGTATAATCAAATCTTCCTTTTAAGTGTATCAAGTACTATTAGAACATTGCATATCTATCTATCTCACTCTATATATATAAAATGAAAATCAAAGGGTGAATTCTATTTTTCAATTGATACACTCTACTTGCGATTCATCATTTATAGCTTCATTATATTTGCTGGTATTCCATGTGGTACTAAGTACATTTGAATGACTGCAATATATTAACTACATGATGTCTAGAACAAAGTGCGGACAAGTGAAATGGAAGCAAAATTAAATGCATTTCAATGAACATTAAAATACATTGAATTTCTCTGGTTGTATAGTTAAAAGTAATGTTCGCAACAAATTATGACAAACCTGTGATAAAGTGGGCAAAATAGTTTAGTTTGATTTTAAATTCTGTGGCAGTTAGAATTTACTACTGCATAAATAGCTGGAAATGTTATTATTCAGGGACCATTCTCATATCAAAACCATAAATGTTCTTGGTTGACACCATTTTCATATCTAATGCTCCAGGAACATGCACTAATCATTTTCCATTGTGTTTGGTAAGAACAAAATGAACAAAAAAAAATTATCTTGTTTGATTAAATTTTTTGGAGAGAAAAGAGGGATTGTGGCAAACCAAAATCCAGAGGTAGGACCAATCACAAACCACCACCTTCAGACCAAAATCCCACCCAATCAAGCCGCCACACACTGTGGCCCCAACCCACAAACCACCGTGATTCACCATAACCAAAAGAGCTTTTAAACTAAATTTTTTAATTAATTGATTAGTTAATTATATTGGATAACCATCTTTACATGATGATCTAATAGTTACTTAAATCTGTAATAGTAGTGTCCGTTGTTGACTGATGTCATGCAATTACCTTTTGTTAGGAAATAGTTTCTGTTTATCTTTTCTGAATCATAAAATAAAAACCTGCAATAGCAAAACAATGCTACATAATTATAACTATATGACAACTTTTACAGTCTCTTTATTGCTAAAAAAAATGTAAAATCAATTAAAAATTATATAACAAAAAATCACTTCGAACTTGTCTCCTTAAAATAAGTTTCTCAATTTTTTTAAAAATCACATGTACTTGATTTATGGAAAATAACACTTACCACATCAGTCCTTTTTTCTTTATTGGTACATACTTTTAAAGAAAAAAAAATACAATTACTATCTCTTATTAATATAGTTATATACAAATATATTTATAAAGATGACATTTTTATATTGAAGTAGAATCGGTGAAAGTTGAGTTTTAAATATTTAAGCTTGCACACAAAAATTCAAATACCAAAAAAAAAAGACATGATAAGTAGATTAGCAGTGTCCATAGGTTCCATTATTTGTAGGATTTTGTATACTTGTGAATATACATATTTATTATTATATTATTATTATTATTATTATTAATTATTACATAAAAGGCGATTTTATGGTAGAAGTGGTAAAAAAGAAATGGAAAATGGAAAATGGAGGTGTTGGGTGAGAGGGTGTCCATTAATAAGAATCAACGAAAATGTCAGGGGAAGTGTGATGATCATCATCATATACAGCTTTGGCGTTAGGTGGGGGAAGAAAGGGTGGAGTTGTACACCTAAGCAACGCCCAATTAACGCCGTCAAAAAAAGAGTGTTGCTTGATCGCAGAAGCCCCCATCAGCGACCCTAGCCTCTTTGCGGGGTCCTTAACCAGTAACTGCGATATAAGCTCCTTCATGGCCCCTGAACAACCCGGTTCCTTCGGGAACTCAAGGGCTCGAGCCACAATATTCGCCAGGGTCAGCTCGTGGTCCATGCCCTTGAAGGGTGTCACGCCGTAAAACAGTTCGAACATAAATATCCCCAAAGTCCACCAGTCCACGGCACTACCGTGGCCCTCCCCGGACACGATCTCCGGCGCCAAGTACTCGTGGGTCCCCACGAATGACATCGACCGAACGTTCATGGGCTCCGCCACGAACGCGGGCCCGCTACGCAGCTTCTGCTTCTTCTTCCGCTTGCGTCTCGGCTGGAAACACGACGCCGTCGGGACGATGCAGCTCGGGATTATGCACGACGACGACGCCACCCGTGCGCCCTCCACGTGGTAGTTGTTGCGCGTGGGAAGGGGGTTTTGGTCGGAGATTATCTGTGCCGTTGATGTGGAATCGTCGCATTTTAGTGACAGGTCGAAGTCGGTGAGCATGATGTGGCCGTCAGATCTTATCAACACGTTTTCGGGCTTGAGGTCGCGGTAGATAATCCCCAGCATATGGAGATATTCAAGTGCCAACAAAACTTCGGATGCGTAGAACCTGTGATTAGCACCATAATTATTGAATAATGTTTGTTAGAATGAGTAATCAAAGGTTTTGTTTGTTAGCAAGACAGGAAAATGTGGTTTGTTTTTGAAGTTGGCATGTGTTGTGCGACATATTTGGGACAACATCGATAATCTCCATGCAAATGGAAGAAAATAAAAGAAGTCAACGACAGAGGCATATGCATGTCCAAAGTAATTTTAAAAAAGTCGTGTGTGGTGTTTGAGGTGAGAGTGAGACGTGCAAATAATGACAAGAGAACAAAAGCAGTTAGTAAAGTGACTCTTCATGCAAAGGAAGCAACTACCAAGCATTTTCTTTGTAATTTCACCCAGAATAAAAATCAGGGGTAGTTGAACATGTCTCTGAAGGATTCAGCTTTGTTTCCATTGGTCTGCGCTGTGCTGTTTTTTAACACGTAAAAGCGTGCTCAATCAAAAGCAGCAGAAGGAAGAAAATGAAACAAACATTTTTACATGCATTCCAATCTTTTTCAAGCCTCGCCAAACACACAGACAACCTTATCTCATCATGTGGGAACATATCAGGGAACACTCAAAAACCAAATTCCACTACATTACACAAAGATAAACAAATTAATTAATTAATTATACTCTACAAAAATGTTTAATTAGGAAAATCCCTTATCCCTGCCCAAGGAGATTTATTTTCCGCAATAGGGACCACTGCAGTTTTAAGAAATAAAACGCAGAAATCCCGCAAAAATTATGGAATCAATTTTAAAATGTTTTATCCCCTCGAGTGTGTGTATATATATATATATAGAGAGAGAGAAAGAGAAAGAGAGAGAGAGAGAGAGAGAAGAAAGAAGATTCGTCAACAGGGGTAGATTCTCCCGTAAGAAAAAAGCTATGAACTTTTTCAGGTTAAAAAACTCCGTAGTCCCCACAAACCTGTAAAATTGACATTAAAAAATAAAAGAGCAAGTAGAATTTATCCAGCACCTCAAAGGGTGATGATGCGCACCTTATGGGTACCACAGTTTATGACAAAAAATTGAAGTAGCAGCGTGCGTTGTCGTTTTGACTTTGAAAGTAAAATTTTGCATAGAATGCATAGGCAATCACACCATCACGTGCCGCCATTTCCAAATCACTTCTCCAAAACGTCCTCATTATCACATTCTTAACTTCCTAAACCCACTCCAATATCAATGTTCTTCATAAAGATGGTTTAAAATTAAACAAAATAGGTTTGCTTTGGTTGGTTGAGTTGTAAAAGTAAAAGTAAAAGACTTTACTAATTTAATAAATGAAAGAACAGTAAATTAAAATTAAAAATTAAAATGCATACTTATAGTAATAATTCCTTGTGTGTGGTATTGGGAAAGATAAAATTCTATTTCACCTGAAAGCTTTCTACCATCTTTTAAGGGAATGCACGTAAATTACTAGAAACCCATAATGAAACCAACCCTATCATAATATTTTAATACTTATTTAAAATTTATATAAATAATACTCTAATTATTAATTGATATGATTAGTGAATGAATAATTTAACATGAGGATTCTTCCCTCCAGAACAAAAAAAAAAAGAGATTGCAATGATTTCATTGGAAGGAAACGGCGGGCGCACCTGACGGCGGATTCGAGGAAGCGTTTGTTGGGGAAGCGCTGGCGGAGGACGTGCAAGTCACCGCCGGGGCAGAACGGCGTTAGGAAGCAGAGCCATTTGGGCGCGTGGATGGACGCGTAGAGCGTGGGCAAGAACGGGTGATCCAACATTTCCAGAATTTCCCTTTCTGTCCTCGCTCTCCCTTCCTTGTTCCTCCTCGCCAAGTCCTCCTTCTCCATCACCTTCGCTGCGAACACCGCGCCGCCACCTTCTTCCCTGGGCTCCGCCAAATAGACGGCGCTCATGTCGCCGGAGCCCAGGCGGCGCGTGAAGCGGAGGTGCGAGAAGGCCAGGGGCCTTGTACGGTGGATGAAAGAGGCGCAGGGGTCGGAGGAGGGCGCGTGAGGCTTGGCGTTGGGGAGTGGCGGGTGGAGAAAGTGGGAGGAGGTGGAGGGCGTGACGGTGGTGGTTTCTGAGCTGAAACTTGTGCTGCGTTTGGTAGTTGTATTGGTGGAAGCGAAGCTGAGACTGTGAAGGTCGTCGGCTAGATCCTCAGTGTCCATGGTTTGTGTTTGGGAATGAAAATGAAAATGGAAGAAGAAGAAGGAGGAGAAGAAGAAGAAGAAGAAGTTGAAGTGTATTTGAGTGTGTGTGTGTGTGTGAGAGAGAGAGGTTGTGATCGGAGAAAGAGGGTAATAGTCGGTTAGATCCTTTCCTTTTTTATTTTCCACAGCCACACGCGGCTTTCTATCTCAAAAGGGTTGGGCCGAGAATCTGGGCTTGGCCCACCTTCAAATATTATTTATTACAAAAATACCTAATTCTTTAAAAAAGTCAAAATAAATTTCTCAAATATCAAACAAGTTTTTCTAAACTTAATAACTTACTGTTTTAATCCTTAAACATCTGTTAAAAATCATATTTTAAGGATTTCACTTCATAAATAAATATTATAGTAAAACGACTGAGTTTAGTTTTTTTTTTTTTTTACTTCAGAGATTATTATTATGACAGTATATTTACTTACTTTTTAGAAATGTCTCCTGCTTTAAAAGTTTAAATACGTTTTTTTAAAATTATTGATTTAGAAATTTGATATTTACAAATAATATTTTATTTTTTTGTTGGTTCATATTACTGCGTAACATATGTGAATGATTTATGAGTTTAGCAGAAATTTAACCATTAGTGTTTGCGGCTTGATTATGTCGTTTTTCTTAATTTTAGTTATTATAAGAAATTTTATGTATTCTCGAAATCAATTTAAAGAAATAAATGCAGTGATTTATAATTTTAAAAACTTTAATATATTTTATTTTTTTAATTACTTAAATATTTGATTTTATCGAGATGAAGAATATTACTTTTATTTTTTAACTTCAATTCATTCATGAACTTCTTTATTTTCTTTTCAATATCTATTTACCTATCAATTAGTTTTTTTTCTCCCCAAGAACGAGTTAACCAAATTTAAGAAGATCGAAAAGGAAATAGGTAAATAGATCGATGAGTTGGATAACAAAATATCAAAATAATGTCAAATTATTTTATTATTGACAAAAATCAAATCACGAAGTATTTAGATGAAAAAAAACTATACTAGACACTCAATAAAATGATAATAAAAATTTAATTGAAAATATTAAAATTTATTAAATAATTAAAATGTAATTAAATATAAAAATAGTAATAAACTTATGCCTTAAGCCTGAAGTTTAAAGGTTATATTATTTTTTTATAAGTTTGTTAATAGCTTATCAGTAAGAAATTAGGTTAAAAAAAGCTATATTTTAATAAGTTTTTATTTTTATGTTTCATTAGTTCTACCAAATAAACTTCATCTTATAAGTTAGTTTTATGAGGTTGAGTTAACCTTAAGTCAACTTCTTAACTTGGTATTAAATTCATGTCGAGTTTATCTTAATGATGGTTTGTTGAGCTTATCAGACCACTTGTTATCGGACCACCCATAATATATAGTCTCATACACAAGATGCACGAGTTGATAGTCTCGACGTGAGAAAGTGTGTTGTTGAAGATCTAACGTCGACTAGAGATTAAGATCATTTCATAGTATATAAGTGAGTAGAAAAACTTAAAGTCCACTTCTTAATAATTATTTAATTTTATAATCATTTTAGTGTCCTCAAACCTGCGCTATAGTTAAATTATTTTTTTTTTTAATGTAAGTTTAGCCAACCTCACCTTGTAAATTTGTGTCCTCATTTTAATAAATTTTTATTTTTATATTTGATTAGTGCTACCAAAAACTGTAACATAAAATTAATGTTTTAAGTACAAATATGATAAGACTATAGTATTATGAAAATAGAATTTGAAAGCATATGCATAAAGATTAGGTGAGGGAAGTTAAAGAATGAAGTAAATAAGCTCTGCAGTATCCTTCACTCTTCTCACGTGCATGTTCAGGATCAGATGGTTATGAAGACTATCTTCAGCACTTATATATTTATTGTCTTTATAAAGGTTTTAAATGTTAGTAATTTTAAACATCTTGAGGGAAACATTTAAGTTTTTTATTTTATTTTCTGGAATTTGAAGTTAAGAATGAATTTCTTTTATGTCTAGTTTATATTTTAAAAAAACAATATTATCATAAAAACTATTGATAATGTTTTGTAGTTAGATTTTTCCAATGATTATATGAAAATTGGAGTTAAACATTTTCGTTGCAATAAAAGAACATCCGATTATTTTATTAGTAAATTTAATAAGATAAATAATAAAGTATTTATAGTCAAAATACTGTGTTACTTATATATTTATCCAACATTTATATTTAGTAAAAAAATAGACTTGATTCATGAGTTCCTACTGCTATTGTTGTTGTTTTTTTTTTATTCTATTTAATATTGTCTAATTTTTCATTTTCATTATTCTATGATTTGTTTAAAAATAGGTTGTATAGTTGTTTTATTTACGTGTTTTTCATATATTTATATAAGTCAAAATGTTAAATACAATATAAGAGAATTAATGATTTGATTTTGATTGACAGATTTGATTTGATAGATATTCATAACCTATACATCAGTCTTTATTATAATTTTTTTTTTTCAGCAATCTATGCCATAAATTAATGAAAAATAATAATGAAACAGGTGAAAAAAATGGTTGATTAGGTGAAATAAAATAAAGTGAAAAAAAAATGAAAATAAAAAAATACAATTACAAAACATCAAATTAATGACGGTTAAAAATCATAAAGACAGTTCTAGAATCATCGTTATAAAACTACTTTAACGATGATTCGTCGTTATTCTACCAAATGACAGTATTTTCTTTAAAAGAAATACACTTATAACAATGATTTCTCACTAGAATCGTCGTTATAAATGCTTTTTAAAGACGGTTCTAATGGAGAATCGTTGTTATAAGCGTTTTTTTCTTAAATTTTTATTATTATTTTTTTACTCTAATCTAATCCTGCATAAAATATCAAATTTTCAGAACAATAATACATGTAATATCATAATTTAAATATATAAAAGTGTAAAAAAAGTTCTATAAATATATGGAAAATTTTGATGTAATTCTAAAGTGTTATACATGGTTACCTTAAGGTACATCCAAATGAATTTCTTTGCATTTGCACTTGCCTTTCTCCCCCCACTCAACATGTTATATCCATAATAAGATTTCAAGTTAGAACACACAAATAAGATTATGTAATGTAATATATGAATAATAAATAATTTTTTGAATGTAATGTAATCATAATGGTTTGATAAATCTCTAATTTATACTAGAAAGCATTATGTAAAATTTCAGAATTTTATGATAAGTGTAAGTATGAGAACTAGAACCTTAAAGTACCTAAAAAATACCCAAATAATACTAAAAAATAAAAAATGATAGTACATGATGGGTTTTTGGAATTTTGGTTGGGCCAATTGACAGTTAGACGTCGGGAACTGGCAGCTAGACTCGTTACCTCGTTTCAAACAACTTTCATTTTTTACGCGTCTCCATCTGACTTCTCTATCAAAAGTTATGGTCGTTTGAAGTTTTCCACTACTAATTCTTCGCAACTCAAAATCTATCATTATTTTCCAAGTTGTGAGGACTCCTCCATCAAATATACACTGAATCAAGTTACCACACAAAAATTTGGATCAAAATTCATTTTTTACCTATTTTTAATGAATTTTACAATATTGTCTCACCTTGTTTGTCCATCTTGTATCTTAAGACCCATTTTGTGTCTATTACATTACATTCATCAACGCAAATATTATCTAAATCAAAATTACCGAAGGTCGAACACCCCCAGACTCATAACCAACCAACCAACACGTTGTATTCACAAATTTATTAAAAACAGTAAAGAGTATTAAAACCCTAATTTGGCGGAACCCTAACTTGCGAGAAAAAGTTGTGCGGATGAGATGAGCGGTGGTAAGACGGAACAAAATTTGCAGCAGCGTTCTCCTTCGGTGGTAGCGTGCGGTTGTAGGAGGAAGGGAGGCAGGCGACCACAACCTTAGGGTTGGTCGTGCGAGCATAAGGGATGAAGGTGAAGTGAAAGTGAGAGTGAGGAAGGCGGAAGGTGGAAGGATGAAGGTGAAGTGAGAGTGAGGAAGGTGGAAGGTGGGATGAAGGTGAAGTGAGAGTGAGAGGAAAAAGATAAAGTGAGGAGAGAGTGAAGGGAGATCACACAGAAAAAAGCGTTCCAGAAGACATATAACGACGATTCAACAAGGAACCGTCGTGAAAAAACACTAAAAACATACATATAACAACGATTGCAAAAAAGAAACTGTCGTTAAAAACACTAAAAAAACATACATATAACGACGGTTCAGGCAGAATCGTTGTTAAAAACATTGAAATTTTGCAAAAAAATTATAAAAATGTCACCGCCTCTTTTATAACGACTGTTATTTACGAACCATCTTTATAAAGCATCGTAAAATTCATATTTTGTACTAGTGTTTAGTGTGAAAGAAAATAAAAAAAAAATTGTTTTTATACCATTTCCACAATCTTTTATCCATATTACATTGTTTTTCTGTTTCTTTGTTCCTTTCTTCTTCTAGCTTCTTTAAACTTTATATATATATAGTCATATATAAATACATTTACCTTTATAATAGTTTTCTTACATTCATTCCTTAATGCTTTCGATTATCAATATTAAAAAAGTTTTTTTGCATGTTATTATTTAACTATTAATTTTGTCACTCAAAATTATTTTTCATACATTTCACTATCGAAGTTTTCAAATTTTTAATGTATTAAATTTGTAATAGAGTGATAATATGTTAAAAAACACTAAATCGACATTATTTTATGATACACATGTGGAAATTCACTATTCAATAAATAAATTACCCTGAAAATGCATTAAACTAAACTCTTTTGTTCTAAAAAAAATTAAACAAGAAAAAATACTTTAGGAAACAAATCTCTCAAAGAGTTAATAAAAAAGTAACACACTAGAAAATACATTAATGAAAAAAAAAGAGATAATTTTCATTGGAGCTTTTTTTCTTGGGCTCTTCAAAAACGTCATAGGAGAAACAAAAAATATTTGAGAACACGGTCCTTTGAAGGAACAATGAGCGTAATTAATTTACGATTTTGCCACTCTTCCCAACTCCTCCATTCACCAAATCTCCTCTTCATTGTTCCTTCTTTGCAAACTCCGAACTTCAATCTGAGAAACCCAACAACCCCTTTAGCCATTTCCTGCAAAAATCGTTTCTTTTCTCCAATTCGTGCGTCCATGGCCTCCTCAGCCTCCGTCACGGACAACCAAACAAAGCCATTTTCCGTTCTCTTCGTGTGCCTCGGCAACATCTGCAGAAGCCCCGCTGCCGAAGGAGTATTCACTGACTTAGTCAACAAAAAGAGCCTCAATTCGATGTTCAGAATTGATTCTGCTGGCACTATCAATTACCACGAGGTGGGCTTCTGTTGTCATCCAAAAGATAGTTTTTTAGAAGAGAAATTATGATGAGTTTATCTTTAGTTTAAAAGGAATGAGCAAATTTTTTACAGGTACCATTTAGAATAAAGCTTAACTCAATCCCATCTGGTGATATGAGTGTTGTTTCACACTTATGTATTTTATTTGGACTTATTTCTGGTCAATGTGTGACTTGGTCACACCAACAGTTTAGTGTGTGGATAATGTATTAGATGACCCTGAACTAGTTTTGGCATCTTGGTTTAGCCTCATTCAACCCCACTAATCCAATAATTGTTCCCACAACTCAGTGTGGACTTGAGATTTTCTCAATATGGTCCACCAATCAAAAATAATTCTTAAGACGGAGATTATCATATTTGTCATATGTCAGTTTGTGATTGCACTTCACACAATAAAACACACACACACACACACATATATATATATATATATATATTGAGGACAGTAATCTATATGCACAATTTTGTTAGAAGAATAGAAATTTCATTAATTCTAAGCTAAGTCTGGATTTGATAAAGAATGACAGCAAATCGTGAAGTATTTTTCTATAAAATTCA
>Ga0123342_1006727_pt1 | contig 15742 bp, 6 predicted proteins | sample Turbeawhitnodule_FD_89960 | JGI IMG/M metagenome (GOLD analysis project Ga0123342, IMG submission 89960) | Root nodule microbial communities of legume samples collected from Mexico - Turtle bean Mexico white nodule | ecosystem: Host-associated > Plants > Roots > Nodule | place: Mexico: Nepantla... | reverse complement strand
GTGTATGTGCTGAGCCAAAGGAAGTGTGTGTCTTGAGGGGATCAAGGTCACTTCTTTGGTGGTGTGTGTAAGTAATCTAGGTTTGGTTACTTAGTGGATTCCCTAGTGGTTTCTGGGAAGACTAGATGTAGCTCTTGGTTTAAGAGTGAACCAGTATAAACTATTTGTGCAATCTCTTTATCCCTTAAAGTCTTTAATTTCAGTTTGTATATTTGTTAATTGGTATAAACAATTGATTGTTTATGCGAAACAACCGATTGTTTTTCTAGTGTTGTGCTAAATTGCTTTGTGTTTTTGAAAAACTGAATTCTGAATCAAGTTTTCTTGAAGGAATTTCATTCTATACTAAAAAGTTTGCAAAAACACTCTTTAAACCATTCACCCCCCTCTAGTTTAAAACCATACATTCTAACAGAGACTAAACTCGACTAGTTGCAAGATAAGGTTGAGACCAAGGTTGCTTTGCTTCAAGTCCTTGGGTCTTGGAAAGGATTATCGATTACGGTAAGCCTCCTTGGTCGAGTTGTGTCTTATGGGTCTCAGGAGGGATTACCAGTTAAGGTAAGGGTCCTTAGTTGAGCCGTCTTGGAGTCTCGAGAGGGATTACCAGTTAAGATAAGCATCCTTGGCCGAGTTGAGTGTTGCAATTAAGCATAAAATTTAACTTGAATTTAAATGAATTGAATGTAAGAAAATGCCTCATTAAAACCTTCCCGACCGAAAACCTCTCGGCCACCTCTTTCTCTACTTCCATCTCCTCTCGAAGGTTTTTCCCTTCTCGGTCGACGCTCATGTCAACGATCATCTTCGTTGGATCAACAAGAGTTGTACTCCCTCCGTCCAGTTGCTTCCTTTCTTCTCGAGGGAGAACACTTCGTATTCTTGTTTCCCCTTGAACATACTAGCGGAGATTCCTGATTTAGATCAGCTCTTCAATCTTGTCCTTCAGTGCTTGACATTTCTCGGTCGTGTGCCTCCTGTTCCGATGGTACATGCACTTCCGTGACCGATTGACATTATCGGGATTCATGGCCCTTCTCGGTGTCGGAATGAGGTCGGGACTCAGGGCCTCATCCAGAATCCTCCCCCTATCAGCATTCAAAGGGGCATACCTCAGAAACTGGGGACCCCTAGCTTCTCATTGTTGATCTCCTTGAGGCCCGATCACTATTTTTCTTTTTCCATCCCCTTATCACTGCTAGTTTCAGCCCTTGCATGGCTTTTATACTTTCTCAGCCCCTTGAGCTGCATGCACTTGGTCGGTTTCTGCCTGAGCTCATCCAAATTTGTTTTCGGATTCTTGCATAAACTGTCGACAAATGGTCCCGGCCAAAGGGTCGTGACCATGTAGTGCATAGCCACATCCGAACTCTGATTCTGAATGTTCAACGTCACCTTGTTGAACCTCTCCATGAAAAGCCTGAGTGACTCCTCTTTCTCTTGCTGAATGTTAACCAGGGCTATGGAAGATAGGTGATGCGGTCGGCTTATGGCAAACTGTGTCCCGAACTTGGACACCAAGGTCTCAAAGCAGTCGATGGAATTCGGGGGAAGCCTTGTAAACCAGCTTAAAGCTCCTCCCTTCAGCGAGGTCGAGAATACTCGATACAGGACTGCACTATCTAAGGTATATAAACTCGTGTGCATAGTGTATACGTCCATGTGTTCATCAGGATTGGTCGTCCCATCGTAGCGGTCTATGCTCAAGCCCTTCCACATGAGCGGTAGCTGGGCTCCCATCACGTAGTCAGTGAATGGGTGTCTTCGGAATATGTCCAAGATGTCGGACATGAGAAACGATTTGTTCAAATAGGACTCGCCCTCAGCCTCCTGGGCATGAGTGGGCTTCGGCTCCTCGACAATCTTAGTGTCGGTGGGGGTCATAATGGACTTCCCCACGAGATGGCTCGGTCCGCCAGATGGACCTTTTGTTACCAGCTTTCTCTTCATTTCTTCATTTCTTCATTTTCCTTCGGGTGAACAAGAATCTCTTCCTTATTCTTCTTCTTCATCTCAACCATCTCCCTTTGTAGAGACATCAATAGCGTCATCTGCTCAGCTTCCGACATCATTTTGTTCACCATGCTTCTAGTTGATACCATTTGCTTTCTACCTCCTTCAAATTCTCTAGGTCCCATGGTGGGAACCAATTATTCTCAAACGGAGTTGGAACCAAGAGAACTATTGTCTTCCTTCTCGGTCATTCGTTTTACCTTTCCTCCTTTCCTCTAGAAATGATCGCCTCGTCCTTCTCGTACTTATCCACTCCTCGCTTCCGTGAACTCTCCTCTCGGATGATACCTGCAAAAGGCACTCCGACGCTCAAGTGAGAATTTAGTGTTCGACACTCGATGCTATTAGTACTGGATGATGACGTACCTGATTCTTGGAATATGTGCCTATTTATATTTTATCATGGGCCCTTTGTTATTAAACCGGATTAAAGATTTGGATCATGATTAAAAATGTATTACCTAATGCTTGATCTTTGATTAGTCTCGTTAATTTTCTATTTAGACGTAATGGTTTTAATCGTATTGGTCGATCTTTACCGGGTTCCAGACCTTCAAATATTGTACGAACCAGACTAGTGCACTAAAAAATAAAATTCTTTATATGATTAATTTTATATATATATATGTGATAAATTAAAGAGTCAACATTGATATTTATATATATATATATATATATATATTTATATATATATATATAATATCAATATTTATGTATACTCTTTACTTATTGTCACTTACTAAACAATTTATCACTAAAAAAATTGTAAACAACATAAATTAAATATACGAGACATTGAAATGAAAAAAAAAAATGAGAATTAAAAGAAAAATCTAATTTTTTTTTATTAAAAACCAATAAATATATATATATATATATATATATCACTTAATATACAAATTATCATTTAATGAAATTTAGTTGCAGTAAGAAACAAAAAAAAAGTTTATAAAAGATCAATTAAGTAAAAATATCATGGAGGACTATAAACAAAATCCACAAAAGAAGTTATTTAAACCTAATTTATAACACCAAAACTATAATAAATATTATTTTAAAATTTATTAACATTAAAATATAAATAAATAAGAGTATAAATCAAATATATCATAATATGAATTTAATTTTAATTTTAATAAATATAACAATATTAATCAACTATAACAAGTTTACATCTAGAATAAAAAGAATATTAAATTAATATAACAAAAGTATAAAATCAAGATATAATAAATTAATATACATGAGTAAATAGATTTTATAAAAATAAATAACAATGAATGAACAAAATGATGTATTTATATTAGATGTGATTTTATTATTTTTGTTGGAAATCCTACATCGGCTAGAGATTAAGATTTACTGTATATGGGTTGGGATACCCCTGAAGTATCCCCTTTAATTTTATTTATTCATTGCTGATAAAAAAAAAAAAAGACTAGAGATTAAGACATTTCATACGTTATAAGTGGGTGCAAACTTCATTATGCCCCGGTTTCATAAGGTTGAGTTAAACTTAAAATCCACTAAATATGGTATCAAAGTTATTTAGAGTATCCTAATGAGTGCTTGTTGGTCTTATCAGATGGTTTCATAAGGTTGAGTTAGACTTAAAATCCACTTAATATGGTATCAAGAATCATTTAGAGTATCTTAACGAGTGTTTGTTGGCCTTATCAAATCATCTGCTATAAGACCATTATCGGATCACCCATAAATTTATAGTTTACCTTAAACTCCACTTCTTACTAATTTTAAAACATTTTAAATTAGTCTACTACAAAAGAATGCATTAGAACTATGACAAAGTAAATACTATTAGAATTGGATACTTAAACTCAATTGTCTCGATAATTAACTCCTTAATCATTTCATTACTACTTGTGTCAAAAGTTATAGAAAATGAGTCACACTTTTTTTCTTCCAAACATGTGAGCATGGGCCATATTACAATGGAATACTTATAATGTGATTAAGTGACATCTAAACCAAGATCATTAATTATGTCTACATGCATAATTATAGATTATTCCATTTTTACCATTATGCCCACAGCTTTGTAATAATTTCACTTTGTTTAACGTATAAAAGTCTCCTTGACCATGTTAACAAAGTGAAATGGTATGGATTTGAGAAACTAATAATACTTGATTGAATGGAATCATTAGCCTTGATCTTCAAAATTTGTGTGGACTTAATTCACACGAAATATTATTTTAACAAAACCTACTTATTTTTTTAGTGTTTTTCTTTCTGTATGTCACAACAACCTATGAAATTCAAGGTTAGACAAAGACATCATGGCTTTAACAGACAACGGTTGTGGCCAACAAAGAAGAAGGAATTATTAGTAACACCATGCGCATTTTTTAAATATATTTTTTGCAATGTAAACTTTAATCAATTGGTGTCACCAGCCAAGAAAAGAAAATGATTTGCATAGCCCACATTTTGGCAAATAAAATCATCCACTTCCTCTATTCACTAGTCAAGCATTAGCTGATTGCAACATGGAGCTTCCACAAATAAACCTAGTTCATAAGCTTCTCATAGCATTTGTGTTGTTTTTCCTTGCAAGTTTGGTTCTGTCTGTTCCTCTAGAGCCTCCAGGTAAGTTATATAGTTTCCCTTCACTTTATTCTTGAGCTTGAAACAATGTTTTGAAGGGTCTCATTCAACTGTCACTTAATTTCCCTTTGTAGGCAATATTAGGCAATGGCACATGACTTCTGATGTTAAGGAAGTAGCAGGGAAGTCTTATGACTATATTATAGTGGGGGGAGGCACATGTGGTTGTGCACTAGCTGCTACTCTATCAGAGAAATTTTCTGTGCTACTTGTAGAAAGGGGTGGTTCACCATATGGGAATCCCTTGGTGATAGATAGGAGGTACTATGGCATTCCATTACTTGAAACTGACAAATACATGTCAGTGGCACAAAGTTTCACTTCACAAGATGGAGTTGACAATGTGAGAGGAAGAGTTCTGGGGGGATCATCAGCTATAAATGGTGGTTTTTACAGTAGAGCAAGTGAAGAATATGTTTGCAAAGCTGGTTGGGACAAGAAGCTGGTCAAAGAAGCTTATGAATGGGTGGAATCAAAGGTTGTCTTTCCTCCTTTTTATCTCTCCCCATGGCAATCTGTTGCTGAATTCAGTATACTAGAAGCAGGAGTTTTACCATACAATGGCTTTAGCTTGGAACATATCAAGGGAACCAAGATTTCTGGAAGTGTGTTTGATGAATTTGGAAAGAGACACACCTCAGCAGACCTTCTGAATGCAGGGAACCCAGAGAACCTCACAGTTCTTATAAATTCCACTGTCAAGAGTATCATCTTTCGTCACAATAGTAAGTGAAACAAAAAAAAGTATAATGCTTATCTGTAACTAGCTATAACTGGAGTTTGAAGTCTAAATTGAATAACTTCTTGTAAATAACTAGGAAAAGATTATCTCAAATTATAAATAATTAATGACTTTATTTTCTATAAAACTCTCTTAATAAAACTTTTTCTAAAGCATTATAAATGTTTATGAAGAAGTTTACATAACCAGTCTAATTAGCATTTTTAAGCGACCAATTCAGTATTCAGAATTTTGACCACTCAAACTGCTGTAGGTTACAGGAATGAAACCAGAGCAAAGGGTATAAGTTTCATGCAGAGCAATGGCACATTAGATGAAACACACGAAGCCTACATAAAAAAAGTCCAGAATTCAAGTTCAAGGGGTGATGTCATATTGGCAGCAGGTGCATTGGGTAGTCCCCAACTTCTGCTGCTAAGTGGCATAGGGCCAAAAGAACAGCTGAGAAGGTTCAACATAACATTAGTGCGTGACATGCAAGGGGTTGGGAAAGAAATGCAAGACAACCCTTGCATAGCAGTTTTAGTGGATTCTAAGCCACAGAATAGGCTTCCTGATCCACCCCAAATTGCAGGCATAACAGATGATTACAAAATCATAGTTGAAGCATCAATACTTCCTCTAAGTTCCAATTCCTCAAGGGTTAATGTTGCTGCCAAGATAGCTATGCCTACTTCAAAAGGAGTGCTTCACCTGAACAACACAGACCCCAGGCTAAACCCTTCTGTGAGGTTCAACTATCTAACAAGTGAAAACGACATGCAAGAATGCGTCAAGATGACAAAACTGCTTGAAATAATTGCAAGGTCAAAGTCTATTGCATTTTTTCTGGGTGAGTCACGGCAAGAAAAACTGACATCTGCTGATGTTGATCTAAGAAACTTCTGCAAGAAAAATGTGAGAACAATCTATCACTATCATGGGGGTTGCACGGTTGGATCAGTGGTTGATGAGCACTACAAGGTTTATGGTATAAAGGGATTGAGAGTATTGGATGGTTCAACTTTTTCAGATTCACCAGGCACAAACCCAATGGCCACCCTTCTCATGCTAGGAAGGTACCAAGGACTTAGGATGCTGAGCGAAAGAAATGCAGTTTCTGACTATAACGTCAAAGATAAAACAAAATGATCTCTAAACTTTCAAACAAAACCAGCTTGTAAAAATGAATAAGACAGCATTTAGAAGCCTGATAGTGTGTACCATGCAAATCATAATTCTGCTTCTATGATGTAAATTCATTTCATTTCACTTCATTCCCTCTCATCCAATTCATTTATTAACTTTGAACCAGAGAACAAGAAAACCTTTATGAATTTTTCTTTTCTTTCTTTCTCGCTAATGAGTCCAACGTTTCAAATAGCAATTCCACGCGATTATCAACATCAATGCAACCAAAATTATAACAATCCGAAAGAAAAGAAAGAAAGAGATATACGAGTAAAAAATCATCGTTTATTTAATGCAAGAAAATATAATATAATAACAATTTCGTGCAATTGTGGCTATATACATATTCTTCAGTATTCTCCCAATTACAAAACCAACAATACTCTACACCCAAAGTCAAAACATTCTCTTAACTCTCTACAGCATCGTCTCCAAGACTTGATGGAGAATCATCATTTGAAGCAGTTTGATCATTATCCTGGCCTCTCCTAATCCTATTGTAAGAAAAACTAACCCAAACTTCATCACCACTACCACCACCATCCCTTCTCCTCTCTCCCCCTTCTTCCTCGCTCTTCTTCCCCCAATTCTTCTCCACGGGCATCTCATACCTACACACAGGGCAAGACCCATGCATCCCCAACCACTTCTCAATACAATCACCATGAAACTTGTGCTTACATGGCATCTCCTTCGCCACCCCACCAACCCCAAACTCCTCCAAACAAACCACACACTCCAAATCCTCACAACCCTCTCTAATCTCCACACTCGGCATGGCCAAAATGGATTCTTTCGAAGCCGGAGGTCTACCACCTTTTCCGCTCCCGAGTTCGCGAAACAGAGCTTCGAGGTGCGAATCGGCGTCGATGACCACCATGCCTTGAGTGAAGGGGTTCACCAAGATGATTCTTTGACGCTGGGAGCCTTCAGGGTTGCCGTTTCCGTGACGTAGATCGTCGCTATCTCGTCCTGGGGTGGTCTCTGAGAGGCCAAAGAGAAAAGGCAGAAACAGAGAAATGTCTCTGTTTCGCTCGAACCTCTCGAAAGCAGATGTATCCGGCACCTCAGTCTCTGAAGCCATGAATTTTGTTCAGAAAACTGGTTTGTTGGGTGAGAGAGAAAGAGGGTGTGATGAATAATTGAGAATTATGGAAAATTTGGTGAGAATGGAAAAGAAGGAGAAAGGGGAGTGAATATAAGGGAAAACAGGGGAGGGAGAAGGGTGCACCCACTGATATGACTCACAGAATGTTGTGGAAGGATCTGGAACTTGTTTGGGTTGTTGTGCTGTGCTGTATTGTGTGTGCCAATGAGGTAACAGGCCATGTTTATCTTCAAAATTCAATCACTGTCTCATTCATTACACAAAAGATATTTAAGGAAGAATTTGGGTAGGCTATGTGCACACCTTCCTATTATAAGGTAGAGCTTTTTGGTTTAGACAGATCATGAGGTAACTTCCTTCAATCAAAATTTCTGATATTCTGTCTGTCATCACAATGTTTGCTAGATTTCTTTTAGTTCATTTAAAGATTTTTTCTTTGGAAATTAGGATTAAAACATATAAATATGATTTATTTTTCTTACTGCAAAAAATATTTATTACCTTAAATTTCTCATATTTTCTCTATTTTTACAGTTATAAATAGATAGTTTAATTATAAAAGTAAAAAATTTGGATTAATATAATTATAATAATTTATTTTATTTAATTAATATATTTACCTTTTAATATATATTAAATATTTTTATTTAATTATTTATCTTTTATATTTTAATTTTATTAAAAATAATTATAATTGAATTCGATAGTTATAAATTCTTTTTTAGATATTAATTTTAATATTTTAATTTTGAATTAAGGTAAAATTATTTATTTTCTAATATATTATAAATAAAGTGCTATCACTAAAGGTAAAAATAATAAATATATTTCATATTTTTTCTAAATTAATTATAATTAATAATAAACACTAAAAATCAACCCTAAAAATGTAAAAGATTTAAAATAAAATAAAAACTAAATCAAGACATGACAATATTAAGAGAAATTTAAACTAATTATTTATATTATTTTAAAATTATCTAAGGGTTGAAAAATAAAATAAAAAGTAGTGATTTTTTATGTTACTGTACTGGACAAAGCGCTTAGGGTTCAGTGCTGAGTGATCGGATCTCGGTGCATAGCATAGGCAGGTCAACTCGGCTGTTGGGCCAGTAAAATGGGTCATGTGTGTCAGTAAACCTGTCTTGGCATAATTGAAATAACCTTTTATACGTTAATTTAAGTTTACTAGTAAAGGGTATTTTTGAATCTAGGGATACGTTTAGTACATGTGGTGTCTAGGTCAAGTAAATGTTTTCTTTTAACTTAACTACATGGGTACTAGGTCACAAAATGATTAAGTTGCATGTATAACGAAAGATAATGTTGCACCATGAGTAGGGTGCCCATGTAAGCAAAATAGACCTCGGATGTTGGTACATGAGTTGATGCCCTGGTGGTTATTTTGTTATTATTTTATGCACTCCCTGGAAGAAAGATTACGTTCTGTTGCAGCACCATGAGAGTGTGCTCCTGAATAGAATATTTTCTTGTTGAGTATGTTTTCAGTTGAGATTAGATTCTCATGATAAAAAGTTGTTACAAAAGGTAAGCTATAAAAGGGGGCTTGAGACCCCAGGTTAAGGTATATTGTTTCTAAGATTAAAACTTAATACTTCATGATTTTTAGTAAGTCCTTACTGACTTGATCGTCGGAGTGCAATCAACATTTAGGTAGGGCCCCCTTTGTTTCAACGGAGCTACGTTCCAGAACAGCAAAAGATAGAACAGATTCATGAAGAAACATGCAAAGCTAGAACTTGTCATTAGAGTCAGTCGACAAACAGGTCAACCGGCAAGAACAGTTACATATAGCTTTAATATGTTATAATTATAAAGTTATAAAATTATATTTTATTATTTTTACTTTTAGTAATAAAATCTTTGTTTATAATATATTAAAAATAATTTCATAAATATCTAATTTAATATCATAATATCAAAATAAATATATAGAAAATAAAACATAAGCTCTGAGTAAATTATTAAGAATAGATTATTGAATGATAAATTAAAAATAATATATAACTTATTTATTCATATTAAATAATAAACAGATTACTTAATTAATTTTTTTTATCTAAAATATTTTTCATTATTTTGATTATATTAATTAATATCTTTTATTTTTTGCATTAAACTAACCATAATTAATAATAACCTTATAAAAATATTTGAATAATATCATGTATTTAAAATATTACAAAAAGTTAAAACTAACAAGAGTTACATTTAAATATACTATATACAAATTCAAATAATAAAATTATATAAACTAAGAAGTATAAAAATATATTTTTTTTATTATTCTACTGGCCAGAGCGCTCAGAGCTCAGTGCTTCCTGGTTGGAGCTCAGCATCTGCCTCAGATAGGTCAGTTCGGCTTCTGAGGCAAGTTGATGGACGATGTGGTTGGGCTCAATGTATATGTTAACTCTTTTTTGTATACTTAACGTAGCCCCCTGTGTGCAAGGCCCAGGCGGTCAACAAGGGGTAGTAATGGGCCTTGGGGTGCGCTTAGTACATATGGGTATAGTATGAGTAAAATGTTTCCTCTAATCCTAAGTCCATGTGTGTTAGGGCACAATGAGTAGGTTGCATGTGTGATACGTAGCACATCGCCAAGCGTGCCTACGTGAAACAGATTGGACCCTTGATACTGGTACATGAGTTGGTACCCTGTTGGTTATTCTGTTAAGATTTGATGCACTCCCTTGAGGGAAGGATTTTGTTCAGCTGCGACACTAAGAAAGTGTGCCCTAAACAGAATATCCTCCTAAACGCATAGGCTTTCAGTTGAGATAAGAATCTCGTGATGGGAAGTTGTTACAAGAGGTAGGCTATAAAAGAGACTTGAGATCCCAGGTAAAGGTATGTTGTTTCTAAGACTGAAACTAGTTACTTCTTGATTCTTATAAGTCCTGTACTGACTTGATCGTCGGAGTGCAATCAACAGGTAATGCCATTTTTGTCTCAACACAACCGCATTCCAACATTCCAAAGAAAAGAACAGATTCCACTAGAGATTGAAGGAGCCAGAGCTTGGAATTGGAGCAACAGGCGACCAGGTCAACCGCCAAGAACAATTACATCAATTGAGAGCGTAAAATTAATTCATTTAAAGATAAATTAGGAAGAAAAAAATAGTTTGTTAAAAGATGAAAATGTAAATCAATTTTAAAAAATAAATTAAATGACTACAATTATATTTCAGATCGAAAAAGAAGTATTTCATTATGCTTTATTTTTATTTGGTTGGATGAGGGTAGGAAATAAGAAAAAAAAGTGAGTAAAAAATAAGATTGTTTGGATATAGGAAAAGTAACTTAATTTAATTGAAAATTGATTAAATGTTTAAATTACTAATATGTCCTTATGTTATTATTTTTTAAATGTGTAAATTATATTTTAATAATTATTAATTAATAAGAAATAAAGATATTTTTGTTTTATCATTTATTTATTTTGTTAAATCTGATCCTATTAATAAAAAATTGAATTTAGTTTGGATGAAAAATAGTCATATTGTAATATTTTTAAAAGTTGGAAACATAATTAAACTTTTATTAATAATACAACTAAATAATTAAATAAACAATGACGTTAAAAAGATAATTATACTTAAAAATTACTATAAAAAAAATGTTTTAACGAAGGTTATTTAGCGGAGTTTAATATAACTCTAAAAAATATATAATTAACTGAAGTTTTTTTTAAATTTTTTAAGTTTCAAAGATTATTTTAAAATGTCAGCAAAATAATGGAGGTTTTCTTAACTTTCGTTAAATTTTAAATGTTTATTTTAAAACCTTAACAAAATAATGAATATTTTTTAGCTTTTGTTAAATTTCAAAGGTTTATTTTAAAACCTCAGCAAAATAACAAAAGATTTTTTAACCTTCGTAAAATTTCAAAAGTTTATTTTAAAACCTCACAGAGGGTTTTTTAACCTTCGTTAAATTCCAAATGTTTATTATAAAACCTCAGCAAAACAACAAAGGTTTTTTAAACCTTCGTTAAATTCCAAAGATTTATTGTAGAACCTCAATAAAACATTCTAGAATTTTCAAACTTCAATAAATAAATATAATTAAATTTATTTATACATAATTAATTAAAAACTACATATAAATTCTCAAAAATTCTGAAAGTGTAACTTTACATTACAAATAAATATTTTAAGGTTTTAAAAATTTATTTTAAAAACTCAGCAAAATAAAATAGGATAATAAGTATGTTAACAATTAATCTTGGGTAATAAGTATATCAACAAAATTTGCATATTTTTTATGATTGATGGTAGTTGGTTTATATAATTTATAGTTTTTTTTGTTGCGAGCTCATACTTCAAAAAATATGACTTATTTTGTTTTATCTTTTGATATACATATATTTTATGTGAAATTTTAGTTTTAGTTATAATTGTTAATATTTAATTCTCATAATTTTAAAATATTTTAAATTAAGTCCTTTATTTTAAAATGTATCTAATAATTAATTCATTGTGAAAGTGAGAAGTAATAAAGTTAATTTTTCTTCACAATATGTTATTGCAATCTTTAGCCAATAACACACATGACTTTGAAGCCCACATCTGATATATATAAATCAATTATTTAGGATATATAAAGCAGTGATAAACACCAATTATTGTTGAGTTAGGTAACAGTGACTTGTGACCCAAGTTTGGGTAATACGATGATGGAAGAAGCAATATTGGAGTAAGAAGAAGATAATTTCTTATTTAGTGTTTCTTCTCCTTAGATATAATAGACATAAGTGTGGCTGAGTTGTGATTCCTTGCTAGGAATGTCACCGCCGACCATTGAGCCTGTGTCAGAGAGTAGTGTGTTTACGGTGGAAGAGAGAAATCAATAGGACTGTTAGAGATGGTGTAAAATGAGGTTGAAGGTTATTTCAAACGACAAGTCATTTTAGGGAAATTTTGAAAACCCATTGTATTTTACGTAGATTTTGAAACCCATGGTATTTTATGCAGGTTTTGAAACTCATAGTATTTTACGGAGGTTATTAAACCCATGGTATTTAACAGGGGTTCCGAAAGACTTTTTCCGAGGTTTAAAACATCCCAAAAAACACGTTCCCCAATGATGGTTTAGCAGGGAAAACTGTAATCCTGCATAAATGACTTAATAGAGGTTATAATCTTGGATAATGTAAAAATAAACCCTGCTAAAACTATTTTTTTCTTTTTGTAAGGACTATAGATTCAAATATCAATTTTATCTTATTGCTAATGAATATAAATACTAAAAGCAAATTTGTAAAATTACCAATACCTATATACCTTCCAAAATCATTTACAATAGTTACTTAGGCAAACATTTGACTCTTAAGTTAAAGTGTAATTATACTAATAAAATTAAAAATATATTCTTATAATATCAAATAAATACAATTTTTTAATCACCATATAAATTATTATTATTATTATTACCATTAATAATAATAATAATAATAATAATAATAATTCATCTAAATTTAAAAATTTAAAAATAAAATAATTAATAAATTATACTTTTAAAAATTCTCTTAACTTTCTTATTTTTAATAATTAATGTCACAAATAACAAAGTAGATATAATTTTCTTTCTATCAACAAAAATTAAAAAAGTGAAATGAAAATCATATTTCTTAAAAAAAATTTAAAGAAAGAATATTATGCCCTTAACCATAATACAATACAATTGAATCACACATAAATACAAATACGTTGTAAATTGCGTCTCTTCACATATATTAAGGGCTAATTGCCCAACACACCGTAAGTTGCCTCTCTTAGGGGCACCTCCCTCCTTTTTCTACTCAAATCAGTAACGTCAACATTACTTTAACTTTCTCTCCTCACACCAAATCATGTCATCCAAACACACTCTTATGGAGTTTTCTAAATCATGTCATCCAAGTTTTTTTTTATTTAAAAGACACCAAAATCTATATTTTTTAATTAAAAAAAGGAATGTTTCATGAGTATTCATACTTTTTTTTCCTACCAGGTTTCACTTATAATATATTATTATTTTAACCTCTTTTGACATTGTTATTGTTATTATTTATAAGGATTAACTTTTTAGACTAATTGTTTATTTTTGTAACATAAGAATTGAATATATTTTTTCTTGTTGTATTAAGGTAGTGACTTTTCGTAACATAAGAATTAAATTTTTTAATTAGGTAGTGAAATTAGTTAGGTAAAATTTGCACTATTTTATATATTATAATTTTGAGATATCTTTAGAATGTGTTGGATCTTCAATAGACTTCATGTTGATGATATTAAACATGAGAATAAAGTATTACAGTCAATGAAGATGAATATTCCTTGTCTGATGTGGTGTATCAAATGGAGCACACGTAATCGCAATGAAGAAAGAGGTTATGATGAACCCTAATTGAAAATGGAAAAGAGACAATGACTTAACCATAAAAGAGAGAAAAGCATATAAAAGAAATTCTTATTTACATGTCTATTAGAGAGTAAAATACATGGTGTATATATAAGAAAAAAGACTAAGACCTAGCTGAAACAGAAAAGGAAAGTTGGGTAAAAAAAACGAAGCCCAATAACTTAAAACAGAAAAACTAAATATGTTAACACCCCCCTCTCAAGTTGGGGAGTAGATATTCGTCAGGCCCAACTTGGATTTGAGAGTAGGGAACTGTGCGGAAGCAAGGGGCTTGGTGAATATGTCAGCAACTTGCATGGCAGAAGTAATGGGCAGCAGTTTAAGGAGACCAAAGTTAAGTTTTTCACGAACTAGGTGACAATCAATTTCGATGTGCTTGGTGCGTTCATGAAAGACTTGATTGGACGCTATTTGAAGGGCAAATTTGTTGTCACAGTACAGGGTTGCAGGCTAGGAGAGAGGAAGATGTAAATCCTAAAGGAGGTAAAACAACCATTGTAGCTCACATGTGGTGGTGGCAAGGGCTCTATACTCGGCTTCGAAGGAGCTGCGGGAGATAGTTGGCTGCTTCTTTGATTTCCATGATATTAGGGAATCTCATAAGTAGATGGAATATCCAGTGACAAATTTGTGTGTGGTAGGACATGTTGCCCAGTCAGAGTCACTAAAACCACAGAGGTGAAGTGAGCTAGTGTGAGAAAAATATAATCCTTCACCAGGGGTGCCCTTGAGGTAACGCAAAAGACGTGAGACAGTTTGTTGATGATGAGTTGTGGGTGCATATATGAATTGGCTTAAATTGTGAACAGCGAAGGCGATGTCTGGTCGCGTGTTGGTTAAGTAGATTAAACGTCCAAGGAGTCTTCTATATTAGGAAGTTGCATCAACATCAGGAGGGGAGCCTTGGTCGGGAGAGAGATGGGAGGTGTGACTCATAGGAGTGGCCACAAGTGCAGACATAAATGAAGACCAGAACTGTTGCGAGCAATTTCCAGTCCCAAAAAGTAAGTGAGATGACCTAAATTTTTTATCTTGAAGTGATGGTGAAGGGATGCAATAATTGCATTGATTTCCTCCGTGTCATCACCAGTTAAGACCAAATCATCAACATAAACAAGAATAACAATGAGTTTATCGTTATTATATTTAAGAAAAAGAGAATGATCAGTAGCAGAAATAGAGTAATTATTTGATAAAAGAAAAGTAGAAAGTTTGGCGTACCATTGGCATAGAAAGCTTGACGAAGGTCATATAAAGACTGTTGAAGCTTGCAAACATCCTGGGGAGAAGGAAGAGAGAGGCCAGGTGAGGGGGTCATGTATACCTCTTCAAGGAGATCACCATGAAGAAAGGCATTATTGACATGAAGTTATTTTAAAATACAATTTTTAGTAGTGGCAACAACAAGGAGAAGATGGAGGGTAGTGAGTTTAGCAACAGGTGCAAAAGTGTATACGAAATCAAGTCCTTCAAGTTGGGTGAACCCTTTGGAAACAACTCTAACTTTGTGGCGCTCAACAGTGCCATCAAAATGGTATTTGATTTTATATACCCATTTACAACCAATAGTTTTCTTTCCTGGAGGGAGAGAGGTAAGTTGCCAAGTATTGTTAGCAGCAAGAGCTTGAAGCTCATCTTGCATGGCAGATTGCC
>Ga0123342_1006726_pt1 | contig 15743 bp, 11 predicted proteins | sample Turbeawhitnodule_FD_89960 | JGI IMG/M metagenome (GOLD analysis project Ga0123342, IMG submission 89960) | Root nodule microbial communities of legume samples collected from Mexico - Turtle bean Mexico white nodule | ecosystem: Host-associated > Plants > Roots > Nodule | place: Mexico: Nepantla... | reverse complement strand
TGTCACTGTTTCTGTTTAATTTTGCTTTGTAATGACACCAATAATTATGCTGATTTAGTGTACCTTTGTCTGATATGGTTTGTGGGGTTCGCAGCTTTATTTTTCTAGGAAACCTAACTAAGACCTGCACGCCTTGAATCAATCAAGCTTTTATTGTTAAATGTTATCCATGAAACTGCCGTCATATTTTTGAAATTAAAAAGTGTAAGACGGCAGTTCTGAGTGAAACTCTTGTTTTAGACCAAAACTGCTTGGTTTAAAATGGCGATTGTGGATGGATTCGTCGTTTTATACCAAACGCTTTGGTCTAAAACGGCAGTTTCACTCACAATCGTTGTGTTGAAGCAAATAGTTTTGGCTTAAAACGATAAACTGTTGTTTTATAGTCATTTTATTACCTTAATTCGAAGTGCGTCACTTACACTTTTGTTTTTCCTTTGTCTTTGCGTTTTGTTTTTGTGCTCTATACTTCTTCTTCTTCTTCATCTTCGTGCTCTCTACTCATTGTAAGTTCTTTCATTCACTCATTTCATTCTCCTCCATTGCTTATTAGTTTCTCTTATTGGCTTCTTTCCTCCATTGGTGAAGGTTTTCTTGGTTGTAATTACTATTTCATTGCTCCACCGTTGTTTTCACTGGTTTCCTTCTGCCACCATTGGTTCTTTGTTGTTGCTAGTCATCGTCGTCGCTATCGTTCATCGACACTGCTCTTCACCATCGTTGCCTTTACGCACAAGGTTGGTGGTGTTTTTAATTTTTTTTCATATTTTTTTAGTATTATTAATTTGTATATTTTGTCTTTATTATAATTTGTATTTATTTTTAATTTATATTTATATTATGTTAGTTGTTAGGTTAGAGTATAATTATTAAATTGTTAGATTGTAAATAGATTTATAATATTTAGTATTAATTAATTTAATGATTTTTAATTGTATATTTAATATTTATTATATTTTGTATTTATTATTAATTTATATTATGTTAGTTGTTAAGTTAGAATAGAATTATCATTTTGGTATTGAGTTTACGGGTGTTCGACCCTCGGCAATTGATACGTCTTGGTGTTGAGTCTAAGGGTGTTCGACTCTCGACAATTGATACGTGTTGGTATTGAGTTCGTGGGTGTTCGACCCTCGACAAACGTGAGAATTCACACTCATTAGTGAACACCTGAATGACCATTACATAACATAATGGATCAAAATTGGATTAACTACGTGCGCATAAATGATAAGTATGAAGGAGAAGTAGAAGAATTGATACTATTTGCGCAACGAAACGCTAATAATAGTGGTCATGAGGGAGTAAATTTTAGGTTTTTTTGCGTTAATTGTTTGAACGGAATTAGATTGGATGTTAACAAAATCGGGGAGCACCTTCTATGTGATGGTTTTCTTCAATCTTATACAACTTGGACATGGCATGGTGAATTATTAAATTTACCAAGTGTTTTCGTATCCGAAGAATGTGGGGTCCACAATGGATGATGAAATACATGGTGAAGTAGATGATGATCGAATGAAGGACATGATTCATGATGTTGGAGCTGAGTCTTTTGCAAAAGTGCATAGATATGAAAGTATGTCAAGCGATGTAGAGACTCCATTGTATCCTGGATAAACTAACTTCACACGGTTGTCGGTGGTGTTAAGACTGATGAATTTGAAGGCAATAAATAAATGGATGGATTGATCACGAAATTGCTTCAATTGTTGAAGGATATGCTTCCAGATAGAAATACTCTACCTAATCGTAATTATGCTGCCAAAAGGATTCTTTGTCCAATGGGTATGGAGTATAAAAAGATACATGCATGTCCTAATGATTGTATATTATACAGGAAAGACTTTGATTTGTTGAAAAATTGTCCGAGGTGTGGGTTATCACGTTATAAGTTGAAACAAAAAGATGATGATACTATTGAACAAATAGAAAAACATGGACCCCCAATGAAGATTATCCGGTATCTTCCCATCATTCCAAGGATGAAGCGCTTGTTTGCAAACCCAACTGATGCTAAGAATCTTAGATGGCATGTAGATGAGAGGAAATGTGATGGCATGTACCGACATCCAACTGATTTTATTCAATAGAAGAAATTTGATGACGAGTTTCCAAAGTTTGGTAAAGAGTCAAGAAATATCTGACTTTGTTTAACTACAGATGAAATGAATATGTTTGGTAATATGAGTATGAATCACAGTTCATGGCTTGTTTTACTAGTTACTTACAACTTATCTCCTAGATTGTGCATGAAGCGAAAATACATGATGTTGTCCATGATGATATCCGATCCAAGACAGCTAGGAAATGACATATATGTTTATCTAAGTCCCCTAATTGAAGACTGATATGATTTTGGTATCTTGCAGGATTCCTTGGTTGAGCAAAGCTCTCAAGGTAATTTTGTACCTCAAGGTCGTCAAGATATCCTAGTTGAAGCAATTGGACGACCAGAACACCCTGGTTGTGTACGTGCAACTAGAAAAAGGGTTGCAATTAAAAATTATTTCAAAGCTGCACCACAACACTCATCCTCCTCCCCTGCCTTAGAGACCAAAGCAGAACTGACGAGTAAGATACGTCAAGAATTAATGGAGGAGATGAGAAAGGAAACTAAACACATGCGGCTAGAGTTACGACAAGAGTTTCTATCGTAACAACATTGTGTTGAGCCGCTTGAGCTGCATGTTAGTCCCGCTCCCAATAACACAAAGGGGAGTTGTGCAGCTCCTACAATGTCAGGGGGGATGTCATTGGCAGATAAGCCAATGTGAGCTACAAATAGAGGGCGACATCTTTCCTTAGGTGGTGGCCATTGGAAAAGTCTATCAAGAGGTCACCACCCTACATAACGTTCCTCTCTCTCCTAATGTGGTGTAACAATGGAAAAAGTACGAGTAGTTGATGATCAGGTTCCACTACCTTTAGATGAGGTAACCATTGTGGTCGATGCATTTCAAACAGTAATAGCCTGGCCCAGACACCTTGTTCAAATTATACCAGAATCTCCGGTAATAATTTCATTTCATTATATTAATTTATATTTATATATTACATCTAATTTAATACAAATGTTCTTTATTTTGTAGAAACCTCGTCGAAAATCAAGTCCGAAAAAATAAGCATGAGGTTCACATTGACGACCTTATAGCTTCCTTAACAGCAGTTGCTAAAGAGATTGGCCAAGATCCTATGGACATTTTGTGGGATGATACGTTTTTTGAAAGAGACACTGACATGTCACTGTACATATACATGTCAGATCTGTTAGAATTTGCAGTTGGAGACCAAGAGCTTAGTATAAATATAATTCAATTTTTATGATGCAAGTATCTTTACCTATATTTCAATTTACTTTATGTTAAATTATTATTGATTATGTTTTAACTAATAACTTGTAGGTATTTGTAGGCATTACAAGGGATTGGGAGCAGGTAATAATATTTAAATTATTTTTTATAATTCTTTAACATATATGTATTTTAACACTAATTAATGTGAACCTTATTTTGTAATGCAGTTCTTTATGGATGAGAGCCCACTACCTTTGCCCGCCATAGAATATGTGAGACATGGTTGGGCCACATATTTCCTTAATTTTAATCAATAGTGTAGGAATTAGATAGATAGGTAGATAGGAATATGTTATTAGTGTTTGTAATACATTTGTATCAATATATATAATTTGATTCTCTCGATTTATGTATTTGACTGGCTGGGTTTTAATTGAATAGGCCAATTTAGATGGGAATTAACATTAAACAGAATGAACTAAAAATAAATTCCCATAAAAAAATGACGGTTATGGTAATAACTGTTGATTTAGTGCATCATCTGTGCTGAGGTTGGGGAATGTGTACAACAACAATTATGGTAAAAATTGTCGTTTTAGTGTGACATTAACATGGCGATCAAATAGTCGCTGTCTTTTCCATAAAAGAATAAACTACGTGTTTAAACACAACGGTCTGAGAGACGTCATTTTAATGCTAAAATAATCGTCGTTTTTCACTTTTTCTACACCAGTGTAGGAAGGAGAAAGAGGGAGTATGGGAAAAAACTGGGTAAATGTGAGAAGGGAGAAGAAGTTGTGAGAGAAAAAAATTTTGATTTTTGTTTTTATCCCCTGTTTTAGGTTTAAAGAAAAATGGATTGTTTTCACTTTTTTTAATAACTTTCAAAAAAATAATACTAAAATATATTTTTAAACATTTGAAATTTTAATAAAAAGAAAATAATGCTACTTTTTAGATTTTTTAATATTTTTTTAAAACTAATTTTAAATATTCAAATTTATTATTATTATTTAATTTAAACTTTTTTGTTATTATTTTCATTTTTAAGCTTTATTATTTTTTTAAAATTTCTAAATTTTTCAATTTTTACTTTTTTATTATTATTAAAAATCCCATCTTTTAATTTTTTTTCTAAATCAATTGAACACATACTTTTAACAAAAATTTTAGAAACAAAAGTTTTATTTATCCGGACAAAATTGGATGTTGACACATAACATTTGTTTTGGAATGTATCCAATGTCACTCGTGCAAAACTAGAATCAATTATCCCATAGTGTAAATGGACCATGTTTCAATTGAAACATGACATTTGGATTATTATATTCTTAAATGAAAAGAGTTGTGTTCTGGCTATCATCTATAAATTTTGACTCTAGTGGTAAACAATTATTCCAAAAATTGGTATCAAAGCCAAGGTCATGAGTTTGAATCCTAATAAAACAATTGTCGAGGGAGAGATTGTTCAAGTTTCATAAGTTGTTCTATGGTATAGGCCAAGTGAGCCAAATTCTTAACAAGATAATTATTAAGGGAAAGATCGATATAAGTGACATTCTATATTGACGTTATTGGAAGGCTCTTAACTTGTGGTCATGGGTCCAAGCCCCATGGTGGAGGTCAAGGGAAATTTAAATACATATTATTTCCCTAATCCTTTTATGTGTCTTTTAAGGACAAAACCGTGAAGGAGTTTGCAGTTCCAAAGCGGACAATACCTCGAATGTGATGATTGACCATAATGATGTTGTCTCGACGAGTTTGAGGCCAAAACATTGGCGTCGTCTTTAGGAATGGAAAAGTGATTCCAAAGATGAACCATTGTTCCCGTTGTCCTCAACTAGGGAGAATGGAAAAGTGGTTTCAAAGACAAACCACCATTCCCCTTAGACCTCGACTGGAGGGTTTATTTCACTACGCTCAATAATCTTATATTACTCAAGAGTCGAAACTAAAGACAATTTAAATACACCTTCCTCTCTTAACTCTCTGATACAATTTTTAGGGACAAAACCATGATGGAGGTCTGAGCTAAACAAACAAACAATACATTAAATACGGTGATTGATCATAATAACTTTATCTCAACAAACTTGAAATTAGAACATTTGAAAACTTTTTTCATGAATTGTTAAAAATAAAGTATATGGTTAATACTTTACATTTTATTATAAAATTTACAAGAAAACAAAAAAAATATGAAGTATTCTAAATTTAAATTAAAGCATTGAAAAATGGGAATACTATTAAAAATATTAATTGTTGGCTCATTACAATCTAAAAGTAGACTAAAAATCATGTGATCATAGTAATTTAAGATAGAGAGTAGAGAAAAAGACCATATGTAGTTTGAGTAAAAGAATTATAGATGGCTTAAATCAAGAGGATATCACAACTTCTTTACTTGTATGAAATTTCAATAGGGTATGCTGAGAAAGACTTATGCAAAGTCTTCAAGAGATGAGGAAGGATGTAGGAAATATATTCATAAAAAAATAAGGTAGATATAAGGGGAAATAAATTTGAGATTGTCAAATTCTAAGAAGTAAAAAATGTTAGGAGTTTGGAAATTGAGTTAAATGGTATCAAAATTGAGAAGGTGGTAAGGTTATTGTTCCTATATTTGATAAGGTTGGTGTAAGTAATGAAATGAATGTCTAAAGGGTTAAATACAAGAATCATGCTCAAGCAAATGGAGGCACCAAACAACTTTGTTTTGCATGGTAATGAGTATTTTGGTTTGATCATGTCTACTAGACTCACAACTTGAGGTGTAGATGAAGGATTGATGGTGGAAGGAGAACAAGGTCAATGATTGAGAAATACAAGAGGGGATTGTGTGGTGACATGTGGAAGGGAAGAGCATAGTAGTTAGTGTTGAATAAAACTTATAAGTATCAAATTATTGGGTAAAACAGTTAAATGAACTTATCATGTTCAATAGATAGGGTTTGTTGTTCAAACACAAGGAAAATGATATGATGCCAATAGATAGAGTGTATGAGGTTGAGGTAAAAAGACCTTTTTTTTTTTTTTAGACAATGATGAAGTTCAAACACATTTGTTTTAGTCCATCAAATAATAAAACTCAAAATTGATAAAAAAAAAAAAAAGATTTGCATAGTTCACATTCACCACATTACTTTTGAGCCTGTGGAGTAAAGACTATTATGAAAAGTTTTTGAGTGTGTTTGCACCTTTGCACTCTTACATAATGACACTAAAGACTTAAAGTGTATTATTGTGTTTAATGTATTTGTGAAAGTTGTTGTAATAAAAAAATTACTGCTTTATTTTAACAAAACTCTAAAAAATGTTAAATAAAATATTTTAATTTCTTTTATTTTAAATATATTTAAAAAGAAAAAAATATCTAAAATTTGAAATAAAAAATCTTTATTTTCAATAAATATAATTTATTAGTAAAAAAATTATGTAACCACCTCAATCATTTCTCTCCTCCACATATAATACCCACTCCTTCCTACATACACTTATATTACGTCTCTTTCTTCACACCCTCACATATATCACAAATTCTACAACCACCCACAATAAAGGAAAAATCTGTTTTCTTTTTTCTATGAAGTTTAACACATTCTCTTAAGAGAGAAACGTGGCCTAGTCACATAGCAGAAAATGGGAGAATAATTGCACATAGCTAGAAAAAAAAGGAGGGAGAAGAAAAATTGCACACACCAACTAGAAAGGAAGGAACAAAGGGAAAAACAAAATAGGAGAATTGGGCATAGAAATAACGAAAACAACAAAGATAGGAAATAAGGAAAAAATAAGAACCAAGGAAGAAGCTAAGTGCTTTTCTTAATGTATATTTTTCATTTCTACCATTACTTTGTCAACGAGATTCTAAACATAAAATGTATGTTATTGGGAATTGTAGGCTAAAAATAGTGCAATACTATTTTAATTTGTTGACTCGTGGCCAATAACAAAATGTATTAGTGCATCTTAGAACAATAGAGATTAAATGAAAGAGAATACAAAACTAAGAACAATAAACCTTAGGACACCTTTTAGAACAACTACAAAAAACTTTCATTGTAGCTAACAGTTTCTTCTATGCAAGAAGAAAAGGACAAAGCTCTAAAAATGTAAAAAAAGATAAATACATTAGTAAGCAAATCAAGTAAAGGGTTCATATATTGAAGACAAGACGAACTCAAATTAACAGTATAATAAAATTTCACAGGAGCATGCTACAATAGCAGATTATTAGTGCAAATAATCTCATTCCACATCATAATTTTACATGTAATATCAGTTGCTGCCATAGCACACAACGATTAGCAGTTATTGGAAAGCAGAATCAGGAAAAGAAAAAAAAGAGGTAAAAAAGCAAAGATCCCTACAAAAGCATTGCATAAAACTAATTTTCCTAAACCAAGTTTTCCCATTTTAGTACCAACTCTGAAAGGGTCTTTGTAGAAGATCCATCTTCTTTTAGTGCATTATTAGCAGCTTCTTTTAATTCCTCCATTCTTTTGTGCATTTTCCCACCTTCTTCCCCTTCCATCAAACACTTTATCACCTCCACAATTTCCACCCTTTCCACCAACCCTTTTTCACCAACTCTTGGCCTCACTCCCACTTTGAGACCCTCACTCAGCACTACGGCATTCATTCTCTGCTCTGCAAACAGTGGCCATGTGATGAGTGGCACACCATGCACCACACTCTCAAGGATTGAATTCCAACCACAGTGAGTCAAAAACCCTCCAACTGAACTGTGACCAAGGACTTGAATCTGGGGTGCCCATGAAGGAATAACCAAACCTTGCTCTTTGGTTCTCTCCAAAAACCCACCTGGCAAGAAATGCAAAGGATCAACATCTTTTTCTGCACTAAGATATGCATCAAAGGCTAAACTACTCGGTTCTCTCACAACCCACAAGAACTTGTGATTACTCAGTTCCAAACCATAAGCTAGCTCGTTTACTTGTTCTTGTGAGAGTGTTCCACCACTCCCAAAAGAAACATACAAAACTGAACCAACTTCTTGTTTGTCCAACCACGTTAAACACTCCAACCCTTTTGCATCATCACCAGTTTGAACAATTGGTCCAACAGAATACACTAGAGGGTACCCTCTTCCCTCCTCTTTCAATGCTCTTATAGGACTTGCTTCCATTTCAAAGAAGCTGTTAACGAAAATCCCATCAACAAAAAAGAACCGCTGAACGCGTTGGAGGAAGAGTTTGTAAACTTGACTTGATCGGTCCTGAGCTTGGTTATTGAGATCCCTGCCATGAATTGGAACACAGCCTGGTATTTTAACAGGCTCAGGCAAGTCTCGGTACTCGCATGATGTTTCCTTGTCCAACTTGAGCACATAAAAGTACCAAGAAAGTGTTGTTGCAGATGAAGGGAAGTAAATATAGGACAACAAGTTGAACTCCTTAGCAAAATCCAATGCTTCAAAGGCAAAAGAATCAGCCACCAAGGCCACAAAGGGGGTCTTTGAAGTTAAGGTCTTCAAGGTCTGGTGTATAGATGGGAGAGAGAGAGTGACTGTGAACTGAATCTGAGTTTCTAAGGCAACCCTTTGTGGTAGGTCCTCAGATTTGACAGGTTGAAGAAAAATGGATTTGATGTTTGGTGGAAGAGTTTCAAGGATGGATTTTGAGGCACTTGGGGGAGAACCAAGTGTGGGAATTAGGCATGTGACATGAAAGTTTGGATGAAGCTGAACAAGCCTCTTGGAGAATTGAAGAATTGGGACCAAGTGGCTAAAACCAGGACCAGGAACTACTGCTATGTGAACCTTTTTCTCCATGGATGATATCTGTGACCAAGTTCACAACTTTTCACATAGAACTTCGTGGAACTGAACCCTTGCTTTTGGCTTTATATTGGATCCTTTGCACAAGAAAAATTCCTATAAATATTAACAAGTTTGACTCAATTGTCACTACAAGAACTAAAAAATAAGTTAAACAAAAAGAAGAAAAAATCAGTCACGTTTCATGGCATAAAAGAACAATTTTTTCTTATTCCTCGTAAACTAACGTTTCGTATGATAAGTTTTTTACTGATAATTTTTAGTAAATATAAAAACTAATAATATTTTTTACTGATATGATAATGATAATTTTTAGTAATATGATAAGTTTTGGTATAAAAGTAGTTTCTAATTTTGGCAATCATGAAAAAATTGTTTATATTTAATGCTTAACTATACAAAATAAAATGATATATCATTCTTATTAAATATAAAGAGTAGAATGAATAAACAAATTTATGAAAATTGAAACAAAAGAGTCATATTATTAAAAGACAAAAAGAATATTTAAGATATTTATACAACACGCCAACGTGAGAGACAAAGGTACGCTGGTTTTGAGAATATATTTATATCTAATAATTTTCTTTTATTTTTAGTCAATGTCTTCTTTGGTTAAGACACAGAAGAACAGCCAAGAACAAAGTTTTCAATTATTCAAAATTAGGAAAATAATTGGTTCACGTGGATTAAGTATTCATCATATTTTATTTTTAGTATAATAAAAAAATTATAATCTTAATATAATAATATTAAATTTATTAGTTGGTTTTATTTAAATTTTATTAATAACTAATATAGTTAAATATATGTTTCCTTTTTTATATGTTTTTTAACAAGAAAAATAATTTTATTATGGAATCAAGGTTAATTATATATTAATTTTAATTTTTTATTTCAACAAATATAAATAGAAAATTATTAAATACCCGTGTCCAATTTTCTTAATTATTAATCGAGTTTAAAAAAAATTAAATTTTTGTACTGTTATAATTATTTTCTTATAATAAAAATAAAATATGACTTGTAGTGAAAGTATTTACTTCATAATTTATAAAGTAATTACTTTTTATCTTTTAATACTTTTATTCTACTACGTAATTTAATTTAACATTTTTTTTTTCAACATTTTCTTATTTTTGTTTCTTTAAATTTTATCTTTTAAAACTAAATACATCAATTGATATGGATACAAATACGTATAATTTTATAATTTTTAAATATAAAACACAAAATATAAATTTATATATTATAGAATTATAAATTATATAAATTGTTTTATTTATAAGTATATTTTAATTTTTTTTTAAATATTTTTTATGGTTGATTTAAAAAGATTTGTAGCTTATTTTTATAATTATATTAAAAATTTATAAAATAAATTTAAATTTTTAAAATTAATATATTTCTTTTTTTTTAAATTATATTAAAATTTTAATTTTTTAATTAAACACTTCAACTATATTTATTATATATAAACATCTATATGTATTATATAAATGTTTTATATATGTTCAATCGAAATACATCTTGTCCGATGTATTAAAAAATTAATTTCTTATTAAAATACATGAAAGTATGTTTTTCTTAATTACATTCACATCGTTTTCAAAACAAAATATATTTTATTCACTTCCCAATATTAAAACCGAATGGCTGAGTTTAAACGCCTTTTCAATCTCTTCTCCAAAATTATTTATTAGACGGCTCTATGCACAAAAAGTTAAAGTTTTTGCTTTTCTATTAACTGCTGCTATGGTGCAGTCTTATCTTGTATTTATAAAAATAAGGAGAATTTTTAAATTTAAGTAAATAGGTAAATCATATTTTAGTGGATCCATTACATAAAGTAAAATTCATTATCTTGAAATTGTATCAAAGGTAAGATGAGGAAAGGTGAAGGAGGTGCAACCGACTCATCCTCGTTTTTCTTTTCCAACTTTCCGAACGGGGTAGGCGAAAAGGATATGGTTAGGGTTTTCCAAAAATGGGGAAGGGTGAAGGATGTCTTTATCTCAAGAAGACTGAATAAATGGGGGAGGAGGTTTGGGTTTGTAAGGTTCTTCGGTATAAGAGATGTAGAGCGCCTGGAGAGAGAGCTGGACCAGATTTATATTGGGAGCAGAAAGCTGTACGTGAATATTCTGAAATACAGGAGATACCAATATGGATTAAAAAAGGAGGACAGGCAGCCGTTGAGAGAAAGTAAGGAATTCGTTAGGAAGCGTTACACGAAGGAAGATGAGGATGTTAGGAAAGATGGAGGAAAGAAGATATGGGTGGAAAAGAGCAGGAATAGGTCCTATGCAGATGCCCTTACAAGTGACGTTCAAGACGAGTGGAAGGGCTTGGCCTTTCAAACACAACAACTGTCTCTCCCTTAGCTGAAAAGAAGCGTTGTAGGGACCCTCGGTGATGGGATGGACTTTGGTAAGTTGGGAGAGGAGCTTGTGAAGGGTGGGATGTCAATGGTAAGAGCGAGATCATTGGGTGACAATCTTGTCCTGATAACCCCAAGAGAGGGGGAGGTAATGAAGGTTATAATGGAGAATAATAAAGAGTGGTTTGACGCCATGTTCACTGGAGTTAAACCATGGTCGATAGATAGTGGTGCAAGTCATAAATCTGTCTGGGTGAAATGCTTTGGGTTGCCATTAACGTTCTGGAATAGGGAGTGTTTCTCCAAAGTGATTGGTGAGATTTCCAAGACAGCCAAGTTGGTCTCCATTGACAACGCTACGTTAACATGGGAGGTCCTGGAATACGCAAGGTTGAAAGTCCATGTTCAGAACTTTGGCAGTGTCAGGATGGCGAGGAAAATGAGGATTAATAAACATGTGTGCAATATCTTCATTGAGGAGGAGGTCGTTAGTTGTGAAGGACGTGGGTGTAATGGCAATCCTTATGCGGATGATTCTACTGACAGTGCGTCCTCCATGGACACTTACGTAGATGATACAGATTTCTCTGAGATGGTTGGTGAGGAGAAGGGCAGATGTAGGGAAGGGGATGAATGCTGGCCAGACCGGAGGGACGGCAGGGCAAAGGAGGGGGGAGACGGTGAACAGTACAGACCAAAGTCAAATCTCCAGTTCGAGGGCTCTACCTCGAAAAGCAAAGTGTGTCAGGGTAAAGGTGTCTCCTCATTCACGAATGAAGGAAGTATGGGACAGAAGGCCATTATAGGTTATGCGTGCGACAGTCTATCTGCCTCAGTCAGGGATTGGGCTAGACATAGCAATCCTAATATAGCTGATTCGGCTAAGGTGGTGATTGACATAGAGTGTTTGAGTAACCATAAAGTCTCCTCTGAGGCTCTGGGCCGGGTCTGTAAGAGTGTGGCCCAGTTGGAAGGGGGTGGGCTCTATAATTGTGGCCAAAAAATCGAAAGGTTTGAGGGGCCAGTGGTCCAGTCAACAATAGTGGGCCCTGTGATAAAGGAATCAGAAAGCGAAGGTGCTAAAAAGTATCCAAGGCAGATAGAGGGATCAGTAGTGGGAGATAGCTCAGAAGAATGGCAGGTACACAGTGGTCACTCAGACTGTAAAATGGTAAAGGAAACACAACACGGTGAGAGAAGGGAAGAATGCGGGCAGCAGGAACTCTTGGCGATGAAAGGCGATAGCGATGATGAAGAAGGTGCAGCTATAATGGAATCAGCGGCGTGGGTCTCTAATTTAGAATGTGACGAAGATGGAGTCGTCGAGAGAAGTAAGTCCAGCTCACCCCTGCGCCGTCGCAATAAAAAAGGTCTATCAGAATTGGGGGATGCTTGCTCATTGCCGAGGCGGTCTGGAAGGATTAAGGCAAGATTACCTCTAGTTGAGGCAATGGTCCTCAATAGAGACGAAGTCTCATCGTCCTCTATTTCTGACAGAAACATTATCTGCTGTAATTTCCGCCTAGCGGAACCTGTTAATCTGGTGGGACCATCAAAGTTATGGGAAGTGGGAAAACAAGCTAGGATCAGGTGTCGAGGGGATGAAGAGGAAGTTGTAAGTGAGTATGGGAGTATGGAGGTACGTGATTCAGAGGTTGCAACGATCTCTAAGGAGGGTACCAAGAATTTGTCTTAATGATAGTTGTGAACTTAAATATTAGAGGTGTGGGGGGAAGTTCTAAAGCAAGGTATTTGAGACACGTCATAGCTTGTGAGGGGGCGGATTTTGTGTGCTTACAAGAAACAAAGGCTAAGGTGTTTTCGGCTGCAAAATGTTACTCCCTGTGGGGGGATAATAAGGTGGGTTGGCTTCATAATGAAGGTGACAATGGTAGAGGTAGTTTGTTATCTATGTGGTACGAAGAAGCTTTTAGCTATGAAAGCCATGTTTCGGGGAAGGGCTTCATTGCAGTTTTTGGTAACCATGTCAAAACCAATATCAGTTGTGTAATAGTTAATGTTTATGCAGCCTGTTCTTTGGGGGAGAAGAAGATTCTGTGGGAGGAGCTGCCCAATGTAAAAGCGGCATCTCAAGCCTTGGTCTGGTGCTTTTGTGGTGACTTCAATGCCATTAGAAACCGGAACGAAAGGAAAGGAGTAAGGGAGGGGGTCAGTCAGTCAGGTGAGATCTGTGGATTTAACAACTTCATCGATTCCAACTGTCTTTTTGATCTGCCTGTAGTAGGAAAACTTTTTACATGGTTTAAGTCTAATGGATCGGCAAAGAGTAGATTAGACCGTGTTCTCGTCTCGGAAGAGTGGATGGAGTCATGGCCTATGTGTAAACAATACGTGCAGCGAAGGGAAGTCTCGGACCACTGTGCAATAGTGGTAAAAGCTGTGGATAAGGACTGGGGCCCCAAACCTTTCCGCTCTATTGATGCCTGGTTTATGGAGAAAGGGTTTAGAGAGATAGTGAAGAACAATTGGTTATCTTACTCTGTGCAGGGGAGTGCTTTTATAAAGATTAAGGAGAAATTGAAGTCTCTGAAAGGAGATCTGAAAGTATGGAATAGGGATGAGTTCGGCAACCTCCACACAAGTAAGAAGAGGATATTGCAGGATCTGGAGGCCTTAGATTGCCTAGATTGCAGCAATGACCTAAGGGAAAATGATAGACTAAAGAGGTATGAATTGGTAGGTCGTTTGAAGGAAACTGAAAGGAAGTTAGACTCTCTCATTTGCCAAAACGCTAGAGCAAAATGGTTCAAGGATGGGGACTTGTGTACCAGATTCTTTCACTCATCTTTGAGGTGGAGAAGACTTAGGAATGAGGTGAAGGGAGTTGAGGTAGGTGGCATGTGGTGTGAGGAACCCGGTACAGTGCGTCAAGAAGCCAAGAATCTATTTCAAAACAGGTTTACGGCTACAAAGGACTTTGGTGTTAGACTTGATAAGGTAGAGTTTATGTCCCTTTCTGGTGAGGATAATGTATACTTAACAGCTGCTTTCTCTGAGAAAGAATTGAGAGAGGTGGTGTGGCTCTACGATGGTTCTAAGAGTCCAGGCCCAGATGGATTCAATAAGAATTTTATTAAGGAAAGTTGGGACGTTCTAAAAGATGACATAGTAGCAGCGGCGGCCAACTTTTATGAAAATGGGTTTATTCCAAAGGGGTGTAATGCCTCCTTTGTAGCTCTCATCCCCAAGGTTAAGGATCCGGTTACGCTTGAGCAATACAGACCAATCTCCCTTGTAGGTGCAATGTACAAGATACTGTCGAAAGTTTTGGCGGGAAGGATAAAGAATGTCCTCTCTTCAGTGATTGACGAATGCCAATCGGCCTTCCTGAAGAATAGAGGGATTCTTGACAGCGTGCTCATGGCTAATGAGGTGGTAGAGGATTTAAGAAGGGGAGGGAAGAGTGGTTTGTGCTTTAAGGTGGACTTTGAAAAAGCTTACGACTCAGTCAGATGGGAGTTCCTTTATGATATGTTGAATAGGATGGGGTTTGATAGCAGATGGGTTATGTGGATTAAAGGTTGCTTGGAGAGTGCAACGGTGTCTGTGCTTGTCAATGGTAGCCCTACAGAGGAATTCAAGCCGACGAGAGGGCTAAGGCAGGGCGATCCTCTTGCTCCTTTTTTGTTCATAGTGGTTGTGGAAGGGCTGGCTGGACTAGTAAGGCAAGGGGTCAAATCAAACCTCCTATCTGGGATAAAAATAGGGAGAAAAGAGGTAGAACTTAGCATCCTCCAATTTGCAGATGACACCCTATTTTTATGTCAGGACTCTTTTAGTAATATAATTACCTTGAAGTCTATTCTTAGGGGTTTTGAGCTAGCCTCAGGGTTGAAGATTAACTTTCACAAGTCTAAGTTAGCAGGTATAAATGTGTTGAAAAGCAATCTGGATTGTTATGCAAAGACTCTGAACTGTGGCCAGATGGTGGTACCTTTCAACTATCTAGGCTTAGAAGTGGGGGGTAATCCGAGGAAGAAAAAGTTCTGGGAACCGGTTCTTAACAAACTAAAGTCAAGACTTAGTGTGTGGAGAGGGAGATTTCTCTCAATGGCAGGAAGATTGTGTCTTATAAAATCTGTTTTATCCTCTATGCCGCTCTATTACCTGTCCCTGTTCAAAGCTCCAGAGGTGGTCTGCAAAAGTATTATAAGTATCCAAAGGAGGTTCCTATGGGGGTGGGGAAAAGAGAAGACGGCTATCTCATGGATTAGTTGGAAAGACTTATGCAAAACTAAAG
>Ga0123342_1006725_pt1 | contig 15744 bp, 10 predicted proteins | sample Turbeawhitnodule_FD_89960 | JGI IMG/M metagenome (GOLD analysis project Ga0123342, IMG submission 89960) | Root nodule microbial communities of legume samples collected from Mexico - Turtle bean Mexico white nodule | ecosystem: Host-associated > Plants > Roots > Nodule | place: Mexico: Nepantla... | reverse complement strand
ATATATATATATATATATATATATATATATATATATATATATATATATATATATATATATATATATATATATATATATAAGTCAATTTTAACTTTTTTCTAAAAAAGTATATTTAATTTAAATAGTAAAAACATAAAGAATATTTAAATATGTATATGTATTAATTTTTCAATAATTAATTCTATTGAATTCTATAAACATATCATTTAAAAGAAATATTGTATTCATTAATATAATTAAATTTGACTTCTCAATAATGAAACATTCCATATTTATTAATAATAGTAGGTATGTTTGTTTACTTGTTTTAAAAAATTTGTCATAAATAATTATTTATTAAAAAAATCATGTTAAGTAAATTTATTTTAAAAGAGACGACGAATAAAGAAATAGAAAACAAGCATATATTTTTTTCTGGTTGTAATATTCTTGTAATAATTTTTTAAAGATACAAACAAACATACATTGAAACATATCCCATCTATAAACTTTATTGGTAAATGATCCCGAGATTATACAATTTGGTCAAATGTAATATTCCCCAGATTTAATATATTTTATGAACTTTTTATTAAGTATGAATAATGGTAGAGATTGAATGGAGATTATTATAATTAATAAAAATGTAAAATTGAAATAAAGATTAAATTATTCATTTAATATTTGTGCTCAACTCTATTTATTTTTTATATATTACATTATACTAATAAATATCATAATTGATATACTATAAATAAATATGACTGCAAAATAACATTAAATATAAATATTTATTCAATATTATCATATTTAATATGACTAATTGGATATTTTTCAACTATAATTTTTCTCATTCCCAAGCCACTTAAAAAATTGGATTCCAATTTAACTAATAAACTAATATTGGTTTCCAATTTACGTTACCCAATATTTAACCGAAATTCATATATATTGTAAAATAAAATGTAACCATACTAGTGTAGGATTAATATATAGCCATATTTAAAAATAATAATAATAAAAGTATATTAAAATTGAATAAAATTATTAAAGGTAAGTTTCATCATGATTTGTATTAGTGTAGACAAAAGTCAAACAGAATTTATTTGAGAGTTAATTGTAGAAATACTTGCGAAACATGCAATAAGATAAATTTAATTCCGTTTGCAACGGATCCGTTGATAAGACAAACTCCCAAATTACCCATTGTAACGCTCCTAATTACAAAGCATTTAATATGAGTCAGTGGTAACACAAACGCAGATAGAAAGAAGAAGAAGAAGGGTTTTGATAATCTCCACGAGTCAGCTTAAGGAGGTGACACACTCATTGCTACGTGACATACCACACTCAAATGCCCATACCCTTCTCATTATAAGTACCAAAAAACAGTGTTCAACTTCCACTGTTTCATCATTTTACAACAATTTAAATACTTCTAAACCCTTCTTCCGTTGCTCTCTAATCTCCTCACTACTATCACTATGGTAAAGTTTCTCTCCCTCCTTCTCTTTTTAATGATTTTTGTTGGTTTTTTTGTTTCTGATTAATTTGTTGCTATTACTTCTATTTTGTTGATTGTCACTGAGATCCTGTTGACTTATTTGCCTTTGTAGCCACTTCATTCTTGAAACCTCCTTTCTATGTGGTTTTCTTTCATACTCTTTTTCTCTTTAGCTCAAAAACGATCATATATCTGACTGATAATAGGGAAAAGAAAAAGTGGATTTTGGGAGTTTGTAATTTCTTTGAATTCCAGAGGCGTTTGAAAACCTGATTTCTTGAGTTTACTTGATCATAGTTTTTGAAGGTAACCCAGCAAAAGAATCTCAGCAAACCAGTATAAAAAGTGTAATTTCTTATATTGCCATGTTTTTTTAATCCAATTCATAGGCAAAATAACATTTTTCACAGACAGTTCACGGTTTTGATTGTGACTGACATTGCTCTATGTTATTATTTTCAAATTTAAAGAAAGGAATGTGAACGATCAAACTGCACTTACAAAAGTAAAATAAGTATATATAAAATAGCAGCAATATCTTAGAATTTGGATTTGGAGTACCTAAACCCTACAAATGCTGTCCATCCTTTTCTTTTTTTCTCTTTTTGCTTTTGGGAATTGCGGTTACAGGTGTCATAAAAAAAAGGACCATTTTCCAAATTTTGATCTTTGATGTTTTGGATTTTGGTTTTGGAGCCTTCTGTTTTTTATCTTTATGCCTTTTGGTTGTGCTTTCTCTTGCAAAGTACTGAGCTGAGTTATTTGTCAATTGTATGATTGGTGATATTTCTGGTGTTTGCTTTAACTTTGATTTCATAGACTACTTCAAGGCGCCTAGCAGACAGGAAAATCGCAAGGTTTGAAAGGAATATTAGCAAAAAAGGATCAGAAAGCACTAAGAAAGGATATTCATACCCTGTGGGCCCGATTGTTCTTGGGTTCTTCGTCTTTGTTGTCGTTGGATCATGTAAGTTCTCCTGCTTCCTTAACATTTTTATTGCAGTTAAAGGCTACTTCAGTTTTATACCCTTTAATTAATCAATAATCTAATACTCACGTGCGAGTGATAAAACAAATCATTCATACTTAATCACTCCGTCTCATTTTAATTAAAAATTGAGTCATTACAATTTATCGCTACATTTACAGGTTTAGGAATATGCATTGTTTTCTCATCCACAGTTTTCATGTTGAAAATTTAACTGATTTGCCAATTTTTTTTTTAAAATAAAACTTAAGATACATTGCAGATCATATTTTGAATTATTATATAAGATATATTGTATTTGTCAAGCTTAAGATTGGATAAAGTTCAGAGGATATTTGTTTATTTCTTTGTAAATGGTTACTTGTTTCAGTGAAGATATGAATGGTTGTTGTTTTGTTGACAGCTCTGTTTCAGATCATTAGGACAGCTTCAAGTCGTGGGATGGTTTAAGGGTGGAGGAATGTTTGTGAAGTATTATATATGTTATATATATAACGAGTGTTATATGTGTAACAAGTAGGTATCTAGAAAACATAATAATTCACTTTAGATCAGCGTTGGTTGATAAAGAGTGAAATCAGAATTTAACTTTGCTGATAGATGAATGTTTCATTTCTTATGTCATTTATTTACCTGTTTCCTCTATTCTTCTATGCTCGATTCTCAAGTCAATGCGCTCAATTCCAAATGCTCCAAGTCACAAACCTGTAGCCAACGAGATAATTTTGCATTGCGATATAAAATAATTTATTTGTATACATTTTTTTAAAACAAAAGGATAGATTTATAATTGAAAAGATATAAAAATATCTCTTACATTGTTTAAGTCTCATAATTTCGATACATAGACCAAAACACCTTGGTTGTTGAATAGAGATATATGTATAGAAGAGCTTATACTCTTCTTAACCGTGAATCGTGAATATTTTGTATAATGAATCATTTTGTATGGTGAAACACAATAAAATATAATATAAAATACTAAAGCATTTGAATCTACTGGCACTCTTGTATTCCAGATAAATATGGCCAAGAATTGGTTCCTATTTATTGTAATTAAATTGTTAGACACTAGATTTACATTATCATATAAATTTGTTAATTGGACAAGAACCTCGAATGATACAAAGGGTAAATGGAAGCGACCTAATCGTAGATCAAATGTAAAATTTGAGATTGATTATTCTTTTGCAAGACTAAAAATCTAAGATGTAGGAATTTGTACTTTGTAACATCGAATTTTCTAGCAATATTTCCAAGGATCTGTGAATTTTGAGGCCTTATTCACTGCCAACGTGCACAATATACAACGAGGAGTGATTTAATCTTACATGTTTCAAAGAGACAATGTCCAACTTCTTGAAACAGAAATATTGACGGTATAATTATGACAAAACTGAAAGATGGTAAAAGGGAAAAGAAATAAGAAATCCCAACAAGGGGTAGGGATTGAGATTATTTATGCAAATTTATGATTCATTCTACCTCCATAGGCTAATTTGCTCTCATCAGATCTTCGACCTGCTTTGGTTGTGACACTTCTTTTGCTGGGATTATGGCAACAGTCAGAACTTTTGGAAAACTTGTGATCAAGAGAGCTAAAATTCATCTCAGGATATACTTTAGAATCATCCTCGGATAAGCTTTCATCAAGTATAGAGCCAGAGCCCCTACCCTCAAATTCCTGCACAAAATGGACTCATTTGATAAAAAAAACAATTTGAGGAACACTGGGAATTTTACAACAAAGTACTGGAGAAGTTAATCACCTTTGATCTTGATTTGGCGGTGAACGGTGTTAAGCAGGGATTGAGATCCTTTAGTAATAGGTCATCGGACTGGTCATCAGAACTGAATTCCTGCATGAATTGTTAAGCAGATTAACCAAAACGCTTGTAATGTGAAAGATAATAATAGAGTTGCCTAAGAATGTATCTTCTTTGGCTGATAGCAGGACTTTGGATTGGCTTCTACGATCTACAATCGATCATATAATTATGATTATGAAATTTCAACTGTATTTTGACTAATTGCAAGCTTACCCAGGAGTTGCAAGCATCTTCCCGGACATGAGTTGGTGTCCTCGGAGAACTTCCATAACCGAGAAGACCAGCTTTGGCTGAATATTTATCAGCCTTCACCTAACAAAAGTAAATGAAAATATAAAGAAATAAGGAAAAAAAACAAGAAATACAATCACAGTCTACTCAGCAACCAATTTTTCATTCAAAATTTATGAAGTTTTGTTATTGCTTCCAAAGCAACAACTTTAAAAATCCAAAAACAAATGCAATTAGATGTTTCCTCATCTTCTCTTGCTTTCATTTTATTGAACCCCTCCTTGAATTCCACCCTCTAATTTTGGTCTTCCACCAGCTGAGTTTGAAAATTTGAAAACAGTTTTTAAAACAGAAATCAAACACACCCTAAATATCATAGTACACTGGCTCCTTCCAAATCGGTAATACTACCTTTTCTTCATTTATTTAAGATAAAAAAGAAGATCCAATTCAATAAAAAAAAAACATAACCATGTATAGCTGAAACGTTTCCACCTCAATCAGTATCTAATTTCAATAACCTGCATTTGTGTGACAAATGACAACAATTTGATGGCATATATACAAGGATGCAAGTTATGTGTACCTCGGCAAGATCCTCCGCAAGGGTTTGAAGCTGACCGGTGAGAGAAAAAACCTGCTGTTGCAGAGCTGGAATAACCACTTTGGCCTGCTTCAGCTCCGAACCTTGCTTCTCTAGAAGCTCTTGAAGCTGAGAATTCATAACATCAGGGAACAGTATCGCATTCTTCAACGACTTGATCTCCTCCCTTTGCTTCAAACACAAGTCCTTCAACTTCTCCACCTGCAAATTCAAAATGCATGATTTCAATTCCCATTTCTTGGGTGAATCAGACCCAACACAACACAACGCTATAAGAATTTGACTTGCAATCATCCACAAATGGTCTGATCACGATTAAATAAGAGTAATCAGACTACTGTGAGCTCAATAACTATCACTACAGAAAAAACTCAGTTTTCAAAGTAGGAATTGTATACTGAATGTGATATTTGCTGGTATGGTAACAATCAAGTGACAATAATCCGATAAGTCCAGAAACACATAATCATCAGGATAAACTCCCATAAATACTAAAATCTGGATCTAAAAATAGACCGATTGAAAAACTAGTTCATGAGGTTAAGTTTGTCTCCAAGATACATTGCATTGTTTAACTATATTGAGATCTCCAACAAACACATTTGAGTATTTTACCTCTTTGTTCTTGTCCTCAAGCATTTGGTTGAGATGGGAAATCTGCTCATCGTGCTCCTTGTTGATACTGAGAAGCTCCCTCTCGCTCCTGAGCACCATGGCCAATGTCCTGGTGTTGTTTTTGACCTCCGTCAAGGCCTTCACCTTCTCCTTCTTCTCGGAACCGCCCTTTCCGAAGAGCTTCTTCTGCAGAGTAGAGAAGCCCACCACTCTCTTGGCGTCCTTCTTCAAATCCTGCACCAACAAATCGGAGGGAATAATCAGCCTGGTGGCGGTGGCGGAGGAGGACTTGGGCTTGCGGTCCATGAACTTCTTGACCATGGTGGTGAAGGTGGGGTCCACCTTGGCGGTGTGAGAGGGTTTGGTCTTGACGAGGGCGCGTGAGGAAGTGGGTTTGGTTCTGGGGTTGTTGAATTCATGGGAGGAAGAAGGGTCAGAGAAATGAGAGGAGGTGGAAGAGCGTGAATCGTAGGAACTGTAACGCGAAGAAGGTTTCGCACCGGAGGAAGCCATTCAGAACTGTTTCAAAATTGAAACTGAATAAGAAGAAGCCAAGGGTTAGCAGTTTTGAGGAGTGGGAAGTGTTTGTTTTAGTAAGAGGATGTCGTGGTTAGGGACACGTGGCAGGTGATGGGGTGTTTGTGTTCCTCTGGCGCTGTAGGAATTCAAATATTTTCACGTGTTGGGCGCGGGCTTTGGTTTTTGAGTGATTGAAAATTACCAAACAAAAACAGACACTCTTCTCTTCATTCAACTCTTGTTTTCTTTTATTTTCTACTCACTGCACACGCGTAACCTGTGTCCTCACTTCAAATTTTAACTTCAAAAAGTTCAAAAATAATCATTACTCATTTTATTTTTAACATACAAAACAGATGAGAAAAAACAAAAATAAAAGTATTTTTTTCCGTTTCCTAGATAATAGTCTTCTGACATCTTGACTCACTGATTAATAAACATTTAATTAATATATATTTAGTCTAACCTTCTCTCAATTTTTTTTAACTTTTATATTCTTTTAGTGTCAATGGTACTGTATTAAATACCTTTGTTTATATGTGAAGTATTTTGAAATGAATTAAAGACTAAAAGAAGTATAAAAAGTTGTAATTCACTAAATCAGAAAACAACTCTATATTGTGTGTATCACATAATCAGAAGCCTAAGATTTCACAAATATATTTTAGTATCAAGGGAAATAGAGGCGCAATCTGGGTTTTCTTATGTTATTTTATATGTAGTATTGCTTTTTATGTTCAAATATATAATTTATAATTTGAATTAAAAAAAACTAAAAAATTATATAAATTATATGTTAAGATAAAAGAAAAACTAATTATATTATAAATAATAAAATAAATAAATCAGTAATGGGTACATTTTTTAATAGATGGATAACTTACTTTTAATATTTTGTTATCGTTACATATGGACCAAAATAATAGTTATAGGATTCAAAATCTTATAATTTTAAAATATAATTGAAAAGTAAAATACAACGTTTCAAAACTTTCTTTTCTCGTTTCTCTCTCTCTTTTTTTTTGTCGGTTCCTACTTTAAAATAATGTTATCATAAATTTAGATTGATAATATTTTGTTGACGTTGATTACGTTGTATTTGATAAAAACTAATTTATATAAATCAGTTGGTAGCTATATAAGTTAGTAGATAGTTAATAAGTTACTCTTTAGGTAGTGTATGTATGTTCCTAATTTATAATTTCAAACAAATGAATTAATTTATTAAATTAAAAATATTTAGTAGAATTAATGGAAAAAATAATTGATAACTATGAAATTGTATATAAAACCAGATTGCATAAGTTTTATTATGAATTTAATTTGAAGAAAAAAATTATAATTATTATTCAGCCTAACAACAAATGGACTCTGATGATATGAGAGAAACATTGGTAAGAACATTCATGAAATTACAGCTAGGCAAATTCTCCCCCACACCAAAACTTTTTTAACATGCACTCTATATATTTTTAAATTTTAAAAATATTTGAAAATGAAAATCCATAAATAAAAATTATATATTCTGAAAAAAATAAATTTGAAAAAAATTATTATGTTCTGAAAATAAAAAAAATCAAATAGAGTTTAAAAATAAAAATCTCCTTTCGAATACTATGCATACATGTAAGAGTATACATTTAAGTTATGGCTTGCTGATTTTGGAACAATGTGTTTACCATTTTCTATGTGGTTAACACATCCAAGGCAGTTACATGAATATATGATTTATAAAATTACTTTCTTTATTACTACCTCATGAATATTTTTCTCATAGATGTTGTATTAAAATATTCTCTATGCTTTATTTTTTTCCAGCTACAAAACACCTTTTGCAATTTGATAAACAAGAAAATGCTTCAGTTGAAAGTTTCACAATAGAACTTTATTATTTATGGATCAAGTCTGCCTTTTAAATTTGAGAAAAGATAAATATCAATATATTTATAATTTATTATCACGATAAATATAAGACATGATCAAACATTTATTTTTAATTTAATCATAAATTTTTATTTTTATCTATTTGATGTATTCTTAATTGTTTATTAATAATTGAATAATGGATGTAATTTTGATTTATAATTTTAATTGAGTAAATGATTTTTATGTATAGATTTTTTATTATAATATTATTATTTAAATATAAAATAATGAAAATATTCCCGTGCCACGGGTCAACATTCTAGAGAAATAAATCCAGAAATATATGGTAAAGAAGGGAATATGAAATGTATTTATATTTTTACTTCCATTTTATTTAAAGATATTTTCGTGTTTCATTTCAAGATCAAATACAAGATACAGTTCAAATTTGATATGGTAAAATAAGTGTTGCCTTAAAACTAAAGTAGTTTAATTGTAATCTGTACACTAGGTTTGAATTTTATTCTATTTATAACAAAATGTGAATTAGGCACATAAGAAAAAACATTTTCAAAAACATTTTTTGAATTTTAATAACTAGGTGATAGCAAATTATTAATGTTACTACTTACGGTAGTTCAAGTTTAACTTTGATATTTTTTCACTCTTAAAATTTACTGTATAAGTAATGACCTCTCTCTATATATATAAGTACATCTTAAATATATTATAAATGTATGACAATATTTTGAAACTAATATAAGTTTCCTTTAAACATATACCTATATTTCAAATATTATCTAAATCAAATGTACCATTTTAAATTTATTATACATGTAGAATAAGTTGCATTTTTATGAAATTTACACATATAGCAACAATTTATTTATAAAATATAGTCTAATATTTAATTATTTTCTGGTAACAAAAAAATATTATTGAAAAGAGAATAATTTTTATTTTATTTTGTTTCATCGTGACATAAAAATAAAACCAAATTTCAAGAAGAGAAATTAACTCAAATCCACCATTTTTTATTTTCTTTTAAAAATAAATTAGTTGAAATTGACCATAAAAATGTTTTAGTCAAATTTATCTTTTAATTTATAGAATACGATATTGAAATCGAATTTAATTATTATATTTTGATAGATATATATTTTAATATTTATGCATCCACTTAGTTTTCTATTATATTCTGTAATATATATATTATCAAGATAATAATATAAAATAATTTTTTGATTATTTAATTGATTGATTCGATTAAGATAGATTAGATGTATTCTACATTAATGACCATAAAAATGTTTTAGTCAAATTTATCTTTTAATTTATAGAATATGATATTGAAATCGAATTTAATTATTATATTTTGATAGATATATATATTTTAATATTTATGCATCCACTTAGTTTTCTATTATATTCTGTAATATATATATATATATATATATATATATACACATTATCAAGATAATAATATAAAATAAATTTTTGATTATTTAATTGATTGATTCGATTAAGATAGATTAGATGTATTCTACATTAATGATAAATATATAAATCTTATGAATTAAAAGTAAAAATAATTTTGGTTACAAAAGAATGTTATTACAATGATGTCACATTCACATATTTTCAAATCTTTTATTAATATATATATATATATATTTAAAAGGGGCAATATTTATTATTATTTAAGTTAGATATAAATATATTAGTTGTAGTTGAAGCAGAATCCTCGTAGCTGAGTTCCGCACAGGCATCATCAAACTCAACTTGGTTTGACCCTTTGCAGCGCTAAAACATAATCTTTTGTTGCTGTTCTCTTCGACAATTTCCTCTCTCATTTTTTTTTCCACTGCTTTTTAGCGCCAAACAGAAAACCCACTTACAAATCCTCAGCGTCATCTTACAAGTTTCCATATTTATAAAAAATTCCTATCTCAATTGTAATCACAAAAATCTAGGGTTTTTATCTTAAAAAATTATAATTGTTGTCCCCTTTCTTCCATCGTGATCTTGTGCTTCAACGAACTTAAATTCGTTCAGGAGTTCTTGCGGAGAATCATGGGTCGTTCTCGTGGGAATTTTCATCACGCCGATGAGGATCCCAATCAGAGGTTTCTCTCTTTTAATTTATTTTCTTATCTTTTACCTGACTGTACTTAACTATTTTAATCCTTGGTCCAAATGCAATTTCCTTGTGAGAGAAAGGATGACAATTACAATTGAACCTTGATGTCTTCTTGAATGTGTATAACTGATCACAAATGCAGTAAAATGCTATGCTTATTTTACACTTTGATGCTCAACTAAACATTTCTTTGCTTCCTTTCCCTTTTCCCTTGTGTTTTATCTGTTTAATTGGTTTTTTGGCTCTGTAGATCAAGGAGAAAAAAGAATGCCGCTAGTGGAGAAAACTCTGAATCTGGAGCTGCAGGTAATTTTTGTCCACTATTCGGCTGTATCTGGATAAGTTTGATCCTTCAATGTACTATGAAATTATTGGGTTTATTTAAAAGGTGAGGTTCTCGGGGTTGTTTGATTGTGAAATACGTGAGAACACACCTATTTCTCTCCTCGTCGATATGCATGGAAATTGTCATCAGTGGGACTTAATTGATTGTATGTGCTATTTGTCCGTGAATATAGTTGTTAATTGGCTATGAAGAATTCATAATTATGATTGATCAGTTACAAATTCTTCATAACCTATTGATGTCATGTTGATTCATATAGCCTATCTCACTTATTAGGGTACAAATTTATTGTTGTAAATTGAGATAATCACAACTGTTTCCATGTATTTATTAGTACTACATTTTGACAATGGGTATATTATGATGTATTTAGGTTGAGCACACTAGGTTTGTCACTACAGTGTATCACTGAAGGAACTTTTAAATTATGTTTTCAAAGTCCATCAAATACAAAGTCTTATTTCTCAATGCATGTGCTCAATAGTCTTTTGCTGAAGATTTTATGTATGCGTGACCTGAATTTCTTTTTCCATTTACAATAAAAGGAAACTAGAAGAAAGGTTGTGTTGTGATTTGGTGTGGTTGTTCTGGAAGGTTTGTGGAATGTCTGTTAGGTTAAAGAAACCAAACTAATTAATTTTCAGACATGAAAGCATATAGCTGTAGTAGTTACTTAGACATTAGATTACCTTGTTGATTCATGAATATTGATTTTTGATTTTTTTTGGTTTTTACATGAACTAGGCCAAGGAGCAGGTGAAGGGAAAAAGGCTCTGTACCACTGCAATTATTGTAATAAAGATATAACTGGAAAAATAAGAATTAAGTGCGCCATGTGCCCAGATTTTGACTTGTGTATAGAGTGCTTTTCTGTTGGAGCTGAGGTGACACCTCACAAAAGCAACCATCCTTACAGGGTTATGGTCAGTTACTGTTAATCTCCCCGTGTTTTTATTTAATGCTTTCTTAATTTAAGGATTTTTTATTACATAGAAAGTTGTGTGATTTTTTATTTCAGGATCACTCACTTAAGTCTCATTGGAGTTTTGTTCTGAAACTGTTTTGTTACCTTGTGTAAAGATGATTTAGATTTGTGAGAATTTATGTTTAAATGAATGTCTCAAGCTGTTTAAGAAAATTTTGTTATGTGATTCTATTTTGACAGGATAATTTGTCTTTCCCTCTTATTTGCCCAGACTGGAATGCAGATGATGAAATTTTGCTTCTTGAGGTACTTCAAATTTATTTCTTAGGAGTAATGATAACTGGTGGTTTGAAACTGTAAAGCATGTATTCATAGAATATATCTCTTATTTATATCCTATCTTTTGAGCAGTATATTTTTTTAATTTTAGGGAATTGAAATGTATGGCTTGGGAAACTGGACAGAAGTCGCCGAGCATGTTGGAACCAAAAACAAAGAATCATGCATAGAACACTATAAGAACATATACTTGAGCTCCCCATTCTTTCCTGTTCCGGTATGATTGGTCATCAAATGAAGCTGCAATGAATACTTTTTATTATTTTCACAGTGGTATTTTATATCCTGGTCTGTCTTATTTTCTAGGACATGTCTCATGTTGTTGGGAAAAACAGAAAAGAACTTCTTGCCATGGCAAAGGGGCAGGGTGAAGACAAGAAAGGTTTTTCTCGATCCATAACATTACATTCATTAACATCACTTGTATAGTATGTTTACCACTTCTACTTTACTTAAGTTTGTATGTTCAAGTAATAATACCTGGATGCTTGCAGCAAATTGTCTTAATGTTAATGTACCAAATGACTCTGATATTTCTATAAAATATTTTAGATAAAAGCAAAATAAATTCAAATCATATGTGGTTTTTGATTATTTTGCATGATTGATAGATTTTTGTGTTTTAGTGACATTTTCATATCTATTGGTCACTTGTGATTGACACAGGAATTTCCATGGGGGATCTTAGTTTAAAGGCAGAATCTCCCTTCTCTCCATCTAGAGCCAAGTAAGACTGTCATTTTTTTAAATGTTTCGTTCTTCATCTTTATAATATATTCTTTAATGTCTATTTGTTGATTTAGGGTTGAAGATTCACATAAAGCTGGCTCTGCTAATCGTTTGTCTTCCAATCTGAATTCAGGTAAAGCAAAATAAGTTTACAGCTAATTAGTTAACCGTGCATTGACTTATCCATTATCGTATTCTTTGGATCCCTTATCTTGTTTATATATGGCAGAGTTAGATTCTGGTCCCTCAGGTAACACACACTCTGCAGCTGGTGCTAACCAAAAGGCATCTCATGCCAGGGGAAAAGGTGGTCCCGGAATCATTAAAATGGAAGGTATGCATCTTTATGTTTGGTTCTTGGTCATAATTGACTTTTTATAAATTTTAACCTTTTGAATTTCACTTCCATAGAAAAATTTAAAAACCAACTTCTTGAAATAATACATTTTACTCTTATTCATATCTTTTTCTTCAGGTAGTTTAATTTTCTATCATACTTGTTTTTTGAGGAAATTAATGACACTCTGATGTATTAAATTTCCTAGTCTCTATTATTGGCAGATTCTCAGATAGACAGAGATTTTGGAGGAAAGAAGCCAACTTCTTCAGGAAATGAAGGTCCTTCTTTAGTAGAATTGAGTGGTTACAATGCTAAAAGACAAGAATTCGATCCTGAATATGATAATGATGCTGAACAATTACTTGCTGAAATGGAGTTTAAGGATACCGATTCTGAGGAAGAGCGAGAGTTGAAACTTCGTGTATTGCGTTTATATTCAAAGAGGTGAATAACCAATTTAATTAATTTTTATGATTTTTTTTCTGAATTATTTATGGTCAACTATTATTTTATTAACATTATCTATGATAAATAGATACAATGCATGTATAGGATAACATGCCTGTTCGATCTGATGATAGACTTATTTTAAAAATCATAACATAATTGATACATAACAAACATGTATTTAAAAGTGTATACAAATTTTTAAAACATAATAAATATATGACTGTAATTGATTGGACAAATCCAAATTAAACTCACATTTCTTAGACATTATCAAAATAAAGAGTTATAAATCATTGTCATTATAAAATCTTTTTGTGCCTTATATGTTTTGATATTTGATCAATATGAATTGTTGATGTAGCCTAGAGTATTTGTATGGGATAGGAATTTGTGAAATAAATTGATGCATCAGTGTGTCAAAAGTTTGGGTATAATTTTTTATTCTATAATGGTTGCAGGCTTGATGAAAGAAAGCGGAGGAAGGATTTCATACTTGAAAGAAATTTGTTATACCCAAATCCATTGGAGAAGGATTTAACACCCGAGGAGAAGGCAATATGTCGAAAATATGATATATTCATGCGCTTTCATTCTAAAGAAGATCACGATGAATTGCTTCGAACAATGCTCTTTGAGCATAGAAGTTGGAAAAAAATTCAAGAGCTTAAGGTTTGAAACATGACGTTAAATTACTATTTACATTCACTTTTATTCTTTCTTTTGCTTTTTGTACCTTGGTAATAACATTTGTGGATAATAGAAAAACTTTTATCCTAATCAAGCATTTAGGTTCTATCTCTCACTCTTAATATGTAATGCTACAGGAAGCCCGGATAGCTGGTTGTCGCAATTCGGCTGAAGCTGATAGATATATCTCATCCAAGAGAAAGAGGGAAGCTGAAGAAAATGTTCGAAGGACAAGGACAAAAGAAAGTGCTCAGGTTGGCCCTAGCAATCAGGGAATTCCAAATGCATTGACTTCTCCAGATTCAGCTGGTAAGGATACAAGTGCAAGACCTGCAGGACCTGCTACTTCTAGTTCTGTCAATGAGATGGATGTGATAGGATACTCTGGAGCAGATTTACTTTGTGAAGCTGTAAGTATGCCACACTGACAGGAATTGAGTTAATATAAATTCTAATAATTATCTAAGTTTATTAATATTTGTAAATGTTTTTAGCCTGTTTTTTCTTTTAAGTATTATAAATAATTCAGTTAATTAATTTTCTAAGATCTGTTTTGTATGTTCTTATTGGCAGGAAAAACGATTGTGCTGTGAGTTAAGATTGTCTCCAGCCATGTATCTAAAAATGCAAGAGCAATTGTCACTACAAATACTTGCTGGCACTGTCTCTGCAAAATCTGACGCTCATCAATTATTCAACAAGTTGGATGCCATAAAAATTGACAGAGTGTATGATATGCTCATTAAAAAGGGGATCGGTTTACCCTGAGACCTCTTTTGGTTGCTATGTGTAACTTGAAAATAGATTATTCTCTTGTAGTCTTCAATAATTGGAACATGATGATAGAAATTTTGCAGTGCTGTATTATGTTTTATGTAATAGACTGGGGTAGATCTAGTTTAAAGATGGACTATACACACAAGTGGATCATGATTCTATTTTATATTTGTTATGTTTCCTTCCCAACCCAACTGATTGCATTCCTAGGAGGTGCGGATGACATTAAGGTTACTGGAAAAAATTTATGTAAGTGTAAATTAAATTGATTTACTTCAAATTCTCAACTTCAATAGTTTTTACAGCTTGTTGCACATTTATCAATTATAATTGTTTAAATTTGTTACAAAAAATAAATGTATTAATTGAGTATAGGTTTAAATATAAATAATACTTTAATTTTCTAAATCAGGTATGATTACGAGAATGTGTATAAATAATTAAAATATTATTAATTTATTAGTGAAACTACTAAAATTATCTTCAATGTTCTTTTTTATTATTAATTTTGTTTTATTTGAGGATTTTTTTCTGTTGCATAACTTTTTATTTTCTCTCAGTTGTAGTGATTTATTTTATAACTATAAAGTTTATTTAGACATTCAAAGTATTTTTTATTTAATTATTATTATTTAAATTTTACATTTTTTTATTTGTGCAATTTTGTTCAAAGATGTACTTTATTTTAAGAAACACAAACTTAAATTTTATAGAATTGAATTGTTTGCAGGAGACATATTAGATTATTTTTACTTTTTTTTGATAAATTTGTTTTATTATGTGAGAATGTGACTTTAAAATTTTGTGTGTTTAATAGTATTAATCATTAAGTAATGAAAAATTTCTCTTATTTTTTTTTTTTTTTTTTTTTTTTTT
>Ga0123342_1006724_pt1 | contig 15744 bp, 9 predicted proteins | sample Turbeawhitnodule_FD_89960 | JGI IMG/M metagenome (GOLD analysis project Ga0123342, IMG submission 89960) | Root nodule microbial communities of legume samples collected from Mexico - Turtle bean Mexico white nodule | ecosystem: Host-associated > Plants > Roots > Nodule | place: Mexico: Nepantla... | reverse complement strand
TTATTAATATTAATAATGTTTATTAATATTAATAATGTTTATAATATTATTACATATTATTTATATTATTAATATTATTAATATTATTAATATTATTAATATTATTAATATTATTAATATTATTAATATTATTAATTAATATTATTAATATTATTAATATTATTAATATTATTAATATTATTAATATTATTAATATTAATAATATTAATATTGATAATTATACTCATAAGTATAATAATAATCATAACATTGACAACAAAATTTGACTGGTGTAGTGGTTAAAGCTTCTATGGACATTACTCAAGAGACTTGGCTTTGAGTCCCACCTGCTGCTATTTTCATTACCCACGGACACAATATTCGTAGGTAAATTACCGATGCCCACATTACATATGGATTTCGAATTTTGGCTGTTATCTACGGATTTCTTCCGTAGATAAATTGGATTTTTCTTGTAATGTGTAGGTAATGCAACCCTAACAGAGCGGTGCACCAGGTGAGTACAGTGTCATTTCGGACGAGGATGTCGCCCATCACCTTCACAGATGACACTTCATACAACATCCTCCTCGGACGATCGTCCATCTACCGGTTGATGACGATCGTCTCAACACCCCACGCTGAAGAAGAACGTGGACCTCTTCGCGTGGACAACATCTGATATGCCGGGGGTAAGCTCGGATATCATGACGCACAAGCTTTCAGTATTTAAGGAAGTGTAAACAGAAGAAGAGAAACCATGGGGAGGAGAAAAGGCTCGTAGCTAAGGAAGAAACCGAGAAGCTCCTCTCAGTCGGCTTCATCTGTGAGGCCCGGTACACAACATGGTTGGCCAACATAGTTATGGTCACCAAACTGAACGACAAGAGGAGAATGTACGTGGATTACACGAACCTAAACAGAGTTTGCCCGAAAGATTCGTATCCATTTCCCAACATAGACCAGTTGGTATATGAAGCGATCGGTCACAAGATCCTTAGCTTCCTGGATGCTTACTCTAGCTACAACCAGAGAAACATGCACCCCTGGAACAATGAGAAGATGTCATTTGTGACGAACGATGCCAACTACTACTATGAGGTAATGTTGTTCGGCCTAAAGAACGCTAGAGCAACCTACCAACTGCTCATGCATAATATCTTCAAGGGTCTTATCAACCGGTGTGTAGAGGCGTACGTGGACAAACATCGTGGTGAAGTCTAATTCTTGCGACCAACACATAAAAGACCTTGAAAAATTCTTTGAAGCCCTCATACGTACAAACATGAGGCTCAACCCCGAGAAGTGCACGTTTGGGGTTGAAGGAGGAAAATTCTTGAGTTTCATTCTAACCCACCGGGGGATTGAGGCTAACCTGGACAAGTGTCAGACGATCACCGAGATGCGGAGCCCCAAAAACATAAAGGAGGTTCAGCAGCTGATATGGCGTCTTACCGTCCTCTTCAGGTTTGTCTCCGGGTTGGCCAATAGAACCAGGCCGATGATGCAGCTGCTCCGTAAAGCAACCAAGTTCAAATGGGACGAGAAGTGCGAAGAAATCTTCCAACAGCTGAAGGACTTCTTGTTGTCGTCGGCAATCATCCAGTAGCCAAAACCCTACCAATCTATTGTGGTGTATCTGGCAGTCTCTGAAGAAACGGTCAACGCTACACTGGTTCAGGAGGTGGAGAATGAAGAATGACCAGTATGATAGAGAAGGTGGCCCTTGCCCTAGTCCTAACGGTTAGGCGGATGCGCCCATACTTCCATAACCACTCCATCACGATAAGAACTCACTACCCCATTTTAAAATTTTTATCTAAACCCAACCTTGCAGGGCGAATGATAGGGTGGTCAATTGAGCTTTCGAAGTTCGACATCCGATACGAGCTTAGAGGTGTCGTAAAGTTTCAATGCTTGGTCGAATTCTCTATCGAGCTTACACCTCTATCGGACCTCTCGATCGGATGGACGTTATATGTCCTCAAGGAGATCCACAAGGGGGTATGCGGCAGTCACTCAAGTGCCTGAACGATGGCTGCCAAAGTCCTCAAGGTTGATCATTACTGGCTGATCCTCCAAAGGGACTACGTCAAGTATGTGAAGAAATGCGCTAAATGTCAAGAGTTCGGTCCCCTGCACCACCTATAGCCAGAAGTGTGTGGGGCATGGAAATCATCGATCCCTTTGCCTTAGGAAAGGGACAAACGAAATTCCTCCTAATCAGAGTCGACTATTTCACCAAATGGATAAAGGCCAAGCCACTCGCATCCATTTTCGTCAAGAACATGCAAAACTTTGTATGGCAAAGTATTGTGTGTCAGTTCGGCGTGCCGCACACAATAATAAATGATAATGGCCGACAGTTTATCGACTGATGGCTCCAATCTTTCTACGATGACCTCAGTATCAAGTCTATAACAACCTCAGTCAAACACCGCCAGACCAATGGGCAGGCCAAGGATGCCAACAAAGTCATCCTGAATGAACTAAAGAAGCGGCTCGACAAATCAAAAGACGGATGAACCGAAGAACAAGCTCCGCGACAATAACAAGATTTGAGAGGCAACATGCAAGCTTCGGATGGTGAGACACTGCAACACGAAGGTCTAACCGAGTTGCTTCTAGAAGGGAGACCTCGTTTGGAGAATGAGGAGCGATGCAAGGAAGAGGGAAGACATATTCTCATCCAATTGTGAAGGGCCCTTCCGGATTCAAGAAGTTGCAGTTGGGGGGCATACCACCTAGAATGGTTGTCAGGCAAAACTGTACCAAGGACGTGGAATGCCACGCACCTCAAATTTTACTATAGTTAATCAATAAAATTTACGCACTCTTTCCTCATCCGACCGTTTTTTCCCTAAAGAGGGTTTTCGGTCGAACAAGTTTTAACGAGGCGGATTTTCTCCAACTGTTTGCAATCTAAAGTCTTCATGCATCTTTCGACATTCGGTTCGGTCTGGATGAAGCCTTAACTAGCATACCCTGTTGACACCGCACAAAGCTCTATCTGGTCCGAATGAAGCCTTAACCAACATACCCTGCCGACATCGCAAAAAACCGAGTTTGGTCTGGATGAAGCCTTAATCGGCATACCTTGCTGACACCGTAAAACCTCGGATCAGTCTGGATGGAGCCCTAACCGGCATACCCTACTGAAACCTTAAAACGCGTTGCAAGCACAATCAGGTCGTTTAGTTAACTTGTTCAATTTTCTTTGTTCAACTAAGTTATCCAACCGCTTACTTAACTTGTTCAATTAAGTTATCCGACTGATTACTTAACTAAATAAAAAAAGAGCTACAATATGCAAAGAAGCGACCATTTCATTCATGACGAAAGATAGAAGGAGGCTACACCCCGACCTTAAGGGAAAGGCGATAAAAGGCCACATCCCAACTGAAGGAAACAAAATGCTAAAGTCTAAGACTTACTGGTCTTCGCCTTCAGCACCTTAGGTCATCGCAGGTTGAGCTGCGCTCTCCAAGGTCCTCACCTCGGCCATCAATAAGATCTGACCCTCAAACACCTCGTTTTCAGGGTCGAAATCACTAGACGGTGGCGGACCGTTATAGAGGACGTGAGCCTGTCGGACGGCCTGGAAGAAACTTTGGTTGAGCATCTCGAAGGTCTCATCAATGTTCCCAACCAGCTCCGCCTCGACCGCTCCCTTCTCAACCTTCAGCTCGGAGTTCTTGACATGCAACACCGAGATCTTTTTATCCGCCTCTTCCACAGCCTTCTTCATGCGGGCATTCTCGACTGCCATCTCCGCAACTCAACCCTCGACAATCTCTCACTCCACGTACTCAGTGTTAGCCGCAAGAGACTATTTCAGATTGTCCGAAGCCTCAGAGAGCTCGTGCTCGAGCCAAGAGATCTCCTTAGCATGATGGCCCCAATTCTCAGAACCCAAGTGGGCCAGAATGAGCGCTCGACACATCATTTCGATGCTACCTTGCAGCAAGTCCTCAAAGGGAACCCCCCAGATGACCTATCGGGTTGGCTCGGGCAGGCTAATCTTCAACCCCCTCGTAAATTGTAAGTCAACCCCCAACACCGATAGGGGTGACGTGGAGACCTCCATGGTGCGCTTGGCTGCAAGAGGGGGGATCGGGCTGTTGAAGTTGTCTGTTAGTGGCAAGTCAACGTCGATCGATGAGCGACGAGGAGGGGGTTGTGTCGACATTACTCTGGGGGAGCGGGTGGTCGTGGCTATATTACCCCCCTCTCTCAGCCTCTTCTTGCTCTTTCCCAAAGGGCCAGCTCCACCGACCGACCCTTTCTTGGCCACCAGGGCCTCGATGCTCGACCTTCCCTTACGCTAGGCGGCGCTCTCCTTAAAGGCGTCTAGCAGACCCTTTGCCTGAAGGAGAGTCTTGATCCATGATTTCTACAAACAATAAAAATCAAAGTTAGTCAAAAACAAAGCAACCGACTGAGACCTCTAGAGGAAATCAGCATACCCTTAAAGGCTGCCCAACGAGACGCTTTCGTATACACAATTTATCAGCTTCCGTGTAGGGAGTTTCCTCGGGAGCTTATCGAAGAGAGAAAGAATCTATAGCTCCTCGACACCCATGGTCTAACGAGGCCACTCCTTAAACTTCTGAGGTTTCCCAGTCCATGACTTAGGAAACCTCAATCAACTGGCTTCGTCAAAGAAATATGGCATGGCCTCCGGTCGAACGTACACTTTGAAAAATCTTTCTTTGAATTTTTTGTATGAAGTGGTGAAAGAGCTGAAGAAGATATTGTCCAACTGACTGATCAGTGAATGCCACAGAACAAGCTTGATCGGGTGGGAGGTATAATAACTTAAAAAACAAGAAGGGGTTGGATACAAGCAAAGAACGTCACATATTAGGCAGAAGGCCTGGATGGACGCCAAAGTGTTGGGGTGCAGCTGGGTAGGAACCATGTTGAGCGCCTTGAGGACGCCCATCGTGAAGTTATCGAATGGCAAAGAAACATGTAAGACTAAAAAAAGACAAGAATACATATAAAAGAAATGTGAGTCGGTGATAGACCGACCAATACATATGGTCTCGATCGGCAAACATGACTCAACCCTAAAAAAGCTAAGGCTAGCATTTGCATTCAAAATCAGGAACCTCTCCATAAACTATGTGATAAAGGTCTCGATTTTAAAGACAGGCATGATCCTAATTACCTTAGGATCCACCCAGTCAATCTCCAAGGGGGAGATGACCTACTTAAGGAAGTGTGACCGGTCGACAGCACCACCCAGGTCGTCCCCTCTAGCCACCTTTTCCACAGGGTGCAACACTTGAATTGCACCGACTGACAGAGGCTTAGTCGTGGAGGAGTCAGAAACAGAAGAGGAAGATGTAGACAAAGATGAAGACGAAAAGGAAGAAGGACGCACGGGACGAGGAGAATGGAGGGTCGAAGAAGAAGAAGAAGAAGAGGTAGGCCGAGACAAAGAAGACATGACTAACCTTAAGAAAGTCAAAACACAAAAACTTAGAAGGATGAGAATTATTCGAGTCTCGGAGAAAATGTATGAGTAATAGCCCAGTGTCACGACACTATTGGAACCACTATCTCGGGAGGCGAAGCGTCGCAACCATCTCAGCTGTTAGATCTTTTCGATCCAACGGTCCTTATCGCTTGGCACCCAAAAAACCCCTCATCAATGCGGGTCACATCATGCTTTAGGCGCCTCTGACGTCACATCAAGCATCAAGAACCCTAGTCGTCACACCAAACTCAGAAACCCGATTGACACATCACTTTTAAAAGACTTTTCGGATTAACATCCTCGAGGCTGGAGGGCAAGTGTATCGGTGAAGGTCGTACGACTAATGTCACGTCTTGGTCCCCATCACTGGGCCGACCGAGGTAAAGGCCCACGTCCATAGGGCCGACCGAAAGCACAAGTCCAATTATGCTTAACCAAGGTCAGTGAAGCTAATCCGTGATTAGGAGCTAAGTAATGGAGCCCTAAACGCAGTCCAACTCCTTAACCTGGCCCAATAAGGAAAGCCCACCAAAGGTAATATAAATAGCACACATTCCAAGAATCAAGTACGTCATCATATACATTGCTCTGAGAACCGAGTACCTCGCGAACATTTTTGCTGACTTAAGCGTAGGAGTGCCTTTTGCAGTTACCCTCTAAGTCTGGATTACAAGAAGACCAAGAGCCAAAGCTAGAAAGGAAGGGAGCTAAAGGACAGACGACCAACCTATAGAAGGAGACAAAAGAATCTTCTCAATAGTTCTCTAGGCCCCAACCCTCATACGAGAACAACAACATTTTATAATATATAAATGGGTACAAAGTTAGACTTAAAATACACATCAGAATTATCTAAAGTATATCTTAACGAGAGTTTGTTGAGTTTATCAGGTCAACTTCTATCATGCTATTATGGACTATTCATAAATGTGTTGAAAATCTCACCTCAACTTGAGATGACATTTCATAGTATATAAATGAGTGCAAATCTTACCTTATAACTTTGTTTTATAAGATTGAATTAGACTTAATTTACTTCTTATAAAAGAAACATAATTTTTTATCATACGTGGAAAAGCACGTTTATGTTCCTTTCCCAATCACGCTGTTAAAACAATGAAAATTGAGCAAGTGAGACATGCTGTAATAGTGTAAAAGACAACAATGGTGTATGTATATATAGAGACATTCTATTTTGTTTCGGAATTACTCGTCATTATTTGTCAACTATGCCTGATATATGTACTAAAAGAACTAATTGATTACAAAAGTTAACCATATAAAGCAAACCAATAATTTAGTCTTTAAATTTCTAACAATCCGTAGGATTAATAAATTAATTTTTTTTTCAAACTGTACATCTTTAATCAGTTGAATCTTTAAAAATGTAATGCATAATAAATTGATCCTAAAATGAAAAAAAAAAAATTATCTCTAAAATTATAAATTAGCAATCTTTTAACTCATTGAAATTATAATGAAAAAACGGTTCCTATTATAAATGATTGATTACACCTAGTTTTAATATACGAATCTCATATTTAACCCAATTAGTTTAAATAGTTTTAATAAAAGACATAATTAGTTTCAAGACAAAATTCCTTAATTTAAGAAATTGTTAAATTTTAGGAACATTTTTTTTTTTTTATCATAAAGTAAAAGGACTAAATTGATACATAATGTACTATTATGATTTCGTTGATTTCAAAACGCATTTTTTTAACAAATTATTACACTTTCAAAAACTAAATTGGTGATTTGAAAGATTAGGTGTTCCATCCATACATATATAATAATTTAGTTTTATGAATTAAAATATTATATTTACAAATAGAAAAATTAGGACCTTATTGCCTTACAATGAGCCCTTGACAAAGCCAAGAAACAATGCATGCATCCATCCCCTAGAGAGACATTATGTGCCAAAGGGGTCTAATCATCTCACTCCCTTCTTCAATAAATTAATTAGTCTTTTATTAGCTAAAAAATAATTAAAACAATAAATTATATAAGCATTCAACTTTTTAAAATATTTTCAGTATATATATATATATATATATATATATATATAAGAGTCATACAAAGAAGAATAAGATTAAAAGATTCAAATCTTAATCTTATAAGATTTTTCGATTGAAATATATTTACGTGACATAAAAAAATTAGACGCAAAGTTTCAAAAACTACTCTTCAATCTTAAAAATATATATATTTCTCACCACAATCAACCAATAAAATATTAATGAGGTATAAGTTTTATAAAACTCTTGTATTAGAGAGTAAGACTCTTAAAAGTTTTAAAAATAATAAAACTGTTAGAATTCATAAAGATTAAATTAAATCATGATAGAATCACTTTTAAAATAGAAACACTCAACACAAAAATAAGAAAGAATGAAGTTTGTAACCTCTTAATAAAGAGAACTTACCCAAATGAATAATTTTTAAAAGAAGTACTCGTTTCCTAAACTTGAAGTACGATGTTTTTATGCTGTTATTAAGAGTCAAAGTTCAAAAAAAAAATGAACACATTAACAAATAGCATCAATTGGGTGCACCATTTTATGTTAGTTGATCCTTAAGTAATAGTAAGAAATTCTTATGTAGTTAATTAATTTTTATTATTCTCGTACAATTTTTTTTTATCAGCAATAACCATCATACCAACAAATAAATACACTTTCCATACTAAAAACCTAAAATACATCGAGCAACTAATCACATACACTCTCCAAAAGTTCCAAATAGATTTATAGCCATAATGTCATTGCGTATAATTGTAGCTGGAATGTGTGAGTAGCTTTGAGACATTAATTCGTTCACACGGGGTTTGTTCTCTACGCAGGATTCAATTGCCTAAGTTTTAGGCAAAATCCAATTCTTGATTTTGATTTCTGCCAAAACTTAATCCCAAAAATCCGAGTTCCAAAATTTTCAAGAAATCACGTCTATATAGTGACGATGAGATCACAATTTTTTTTTAGTTCACCAACACTGTTTTTTCCCCAAAAGCAAGTTTTGAAAAGCTGCTACCTCTATTACCCAGAAGCCATGGCCACTAGTGACCTCAAAACCAACCTATTAAAAAGACAAAGAGGCCTCAAAATCTGTTTGTGTGTGTCCTCACTTTTGATCATCATTGTTGTGATTGCAATCATAATTTTTACCATCTTTAAGCCCAAGAACCCTGCTGTTTTCATCCACCCTCTTGACCTTGAACACTTTCAATTAGTCTCAGATTCAAGTAGAGCTCCATTGGGCATGGTGATCACAGTTGTGAACCCAAACTATGCAAGGTTCAAGCACAGAAATTGCAGTGGCTATCTTAAATATGGTGACAAGATTATAGCAGAAGTTCCCTTTGGGACAAGATCCTACCCTTCAAGAAGCACTACAAATCTGACCACTACTGCAGACATTGAGACTGAAAAATTGATAGAAGATCCAAACTTTTGGTCTGAAATTGAAGGTGGGATCTTCAATATGACAGCAGAGGCCAAACTTTCTGGGAAAGTGAGTATGGTGAAGATTATCAGTCTGAAGGCTAAGATTTATATCTCTTGTGTCATCTCTTTGAACATAACTGCTGTCCATGCTACTTCCACCTGCATCACCAAAATCAAGCTTTGATTCTTAATTCCAAAAGGAACTGTTTAAGATACATTACTTTAAAAATTACATTAAGATCATTTATCATTGATTTATATTCCATTCATACTTATGTTTATTATAATATTACAGTAGCTGCAATCAAGTGAAAAATTATTGGTTGATATATTAATAATAACAATACAATATTCAAATTAATTTATATTATTATTCTTGATGCTTTCATGTGTCAGAAAAATAGAGCAGAAAGCTAGAAGCACAAGTAGTGACAATCACAGTGGTGATACCTTTCTTATTCATTGTGCTCATTATCTCTTTTTATTCAAAAGCACACACAATCTCTGCTGCAAAAAAATTCCTCTGCAAAAAAAGAAAATACACACACACAAATATTAAATTAAATATATTTTTAGACACAAATAATTATATTTTTAATTATTAAATATATTAAAAATATTTTGTAACTATTAAATTTGATTCAATTTTGAATTTTTTTAAATTATTAACTATTAGATAACATTAAAAATTAAATTATTTAAATATATCTATATTAATGTTTTTTTCTGAAAATATTTAAGACTTCACTAATATGTATTTTTGCAAAGTTTAATATTAAAGTTTTAAGTTTTAAGAAAAATAGGTTACAAAGTCAATTATTTTATCTAAATAAGGAAACTGGAATACATGAGAATTATTTTTATCAAAATGAGGTGTTTGGGAAATTAAAAAAAAATCTATTAAAAATAATTCAAATGTCATATATTTTAATTTTATTGGTAAAATTACTTGTCCAAACTCAAGGTTAAGGAAGTAGTAAAAAATGTCTCTTTTAAAATTTTACATTTAACTCCTCTTTTTTTCTTTCTAAACACACAAAATACAACTTAGGTAAATTTTTTAAATAAATTATTTAAGTTCCTATAGAAATCCAATTTATATTTTTATTACTAATTTACATATATAAAATAAATAATAAGTTAATATTATTTGATTTTTTTTTCTATTTTCTTTCTCTATACTTATATTAATTCAAAATATTACTTTTACTAGAATTTGTGCATTTTATTTTAGATTTTTATATCGTTTTATTTAATAAATAAATAATTTTTTTTATAATTATTAAAAAGGATGTAAACCTTTTTTTTTCTAATTTAACTAAATTGTTTTTAATAAAACAAAAACTGGAGTTGTTTTGCTTGTTACAATTTTGGACCAGACCAATTTTTATTTATTTTCTTTTTCTCTCATCAAGCTTTATTTGGACTGTTTGTTCCTACATCTCCATAATTCTTCTACACTCTCATAGGTCAGACAAAAAATCATTTTATTCTTAAGAAAATACATGATTCTATAATCTAAAAATGTATTTTTTCCTATTTACACACCTCCTGAATTGTATTGAAAATACCTTTCAGATGTGTATTTCTTTAAAAAAATAATTTTGGATTATAAAATCCAAAAGATATTCTTGAATAATATCTTCCAGATTCTATGATCCAAGAATTACCTTTTGATTTTATAATTTCGAATGTATTGTTTAACTCATTCTACATTATAAATCCGAAATGTATTTCCTATAATCTAGAGTTTTCTAGTTCATTCATTTTAAAATAAAAAATATCAATAGAATAAAAGGTATTTTTGGTATTTTAAAAGAGAATGGATACCAAAGGTATGAAATTATACAGGAAGAAACAGCCCTTTATTTGTCCATTTAAGGCCTTTTGCATAAAAAAAAAAACTGATACCAACTATAAAAACCCTATATTTTACAAAGGCTATTTTCACCAATTTTTTCATCTCAAATGTTCTTTTACTTCTATATTCATCTAATTTCCTATATCAAATTTCACCCAATGCTGATATTGTATGAAGTTCTTCTTCAGTTAAAAAACACTTTTTTACTCTCAAACAATTTGAGTCTATAAATAGCGTTAGATCATACAAGAGGGAACTGAAAATCTTTTAAAAGGAGAAAATGTTGAAAATTAAAATATATTTATGTTTTTTTACAACATGGTTCTTAAAAAAATAAATAAAAAATAATCAGTATTATTCATTGTTCACACACCCACAAAGATATTGATCATACTTTCCTTAATGAATATGAAGCAATTTCCATGAAGCTTTCTTTTTTCTTTTCTTTTCTCTTACTTTTTTGTTATAATATATTGATTTGGGCTTTGGGCTACCCGTGAAGATTGGATAGACTCCAGTTAACTTTCTGTTGTTATTTTCTTTCTCCACCTTCATTCATATCTTTTTTTTCCTCCATACTTTTTGTAAAAAAAATAATTTATCTTTTTTGAATTATATAATTTTTTTTTATAAAAGTTTTCATGTTAGGCATCACTATGCAACTTGACATCTCAGCTAGGCTGACACCTAAAGTAACAACAATCATCTGTCATCACATGAAAAAAGTATTATTAAAAAAAAGGAAAAAGAAAGAAAATACAAAAATATGGGGGAAAAGACCAAAACTCACATGTTAACAAAAACGATACATAGGTAGACTATACCTATTCATAAAGAATTCTAAGAACAGACTAGATGGAAGTCTATTATACTAATGAAAAATACTTTATGAACTCTACAATTCAAAATACAAATCTACATATTATAAAATTTTCAAATGAAAAAAACAAACCCAGCATTTATTCTGAAGGGTATTTTTGGAGTTAAAAGAATGATGGAGGTGCAGGAAGAAACTGTGAAAGTGCAGGAAGAAAACGCCTTTCATTTTTTATGAACGTGTTGGGCCAAGCCCATTTTTACTAGAAAACCACATTTTAATTTTCGAAGTGAAATGAATTTATGAATCAGATTTCGGCTTGCTCAAACTATTTTTGTTTTCTTACCATCAAATTCTTTTGATATGTTTTAATAACTTTTATTTGTTGTATGCTATGAAATCGAATTCATAAAGATAAAGAGGACAATTCAGTTTAACAAAATTTTATCATACCTTCTTTTTCTGTACACGAGAAAATACATAATTAATAAATATATAATAATGATTTCTTAACAAATATATACAATAATGTTAATGATATAATAATTTAAATTATAACAATGTAAATAAATAAGAAATACCATTTTTAACCAACTATTTCATGTTCATCCAATGTTTATTAATGATAAGGAGAAATTGTTATTTTATTTTCTTTATTTTATTGGATACAAATTGAAATAAAAAATTATACATAAAAATAAAATATAATTTTTTTAATGTTGTTAGTCAATATTTCGTAATATTTATGAAAATTGTGAATTTTATCGTGCTACTATTTTAAATTGTACATTTTTTAAAAATATATAAATTATTCAAAATATTTATTATACAATATAAGAATTTAAATATTAGATAAATTTATTTAATAATTTCAATAACATTTAACTATACTATTAATAACAACCTATAATTATAAATAATAAAAATAAAAAAATAAAATTATAATATCAACAAAATATATAGTTATATAAAATAATAAATATATATAATAATAAATATTATTTTCATAAATTTTAATATATTTAATAAATTTATTTGAATTTAATAGAAAAATTTTTTTATTAAAAAATAACAGTAATTATGAATATTATATATTAAAAAAAAATTTAACTCCACCTACACACAAAAAAATTACTATAATCCATTATTAAAATGAGTTTTAATAACAAGGATAAATTTGTAAACTTGCATTTTACACTTCTAAAATAATTTTTAAATTATCTCCTAACTATCACATCACTCACAAATTTCAATAAATCATCCTCATAAATACATTATATCACCTCTCAATCCAAACAACCTTACACATTCTCACATTCTCGCTAATCCCCTTCCTCTTGTCCCCACAAATCCTACCTCAATCCAAACACAATATACAAGAGTGAGAGAAAAAAAATAAAGATAAATATACTATAGAAAATTAAGAGAAACACTATTAGTAAATTAGTAAAATTCTAGTGCGTTAACTACCATTACAAAGGTGAGGAAATGAGATATGTGTAGTGCTATTATAATTATTTTTGGTCAGTGAGATATCTTTAACCACATCTTATTTCTTTATTTGTCAATTTTATAATTGTTTTTTTGCCAATAAGGTATTTCTAACTCCATTTCTTTTATTATTTATCAGTTTTACAAGTATCATTGATTAGTAAGATCACTCAATTATCATTTTATTTATTTGTTAATTTTATATCCATCTTTTTTTGTTTAATGAGTGCCATAATCTTACCTTATTTATATTTATTTGTTTATTTTATAATTATATTTTTTTTAATGAGGTTTCCCCCCTATTTTATTTATTAGTTAATTATTATTACTTGGTGAGTTGTTTCAAACCCATCTTATTTAATCTTTTTATCCACATAACTAATATACCTATATTTCTTAATTTTTAATATTTGTTATTCTTCTTGAATTGAAACATAACTATGATATAAATAGTCTAAAATTTTGAAAGAATAATAAGATCATTAAAAAATTAAAGATTTGATGACATTGTAGTTGGATGTTTGACTTTGGGGATTCAAATGGATAAATATTACTCAAGATGAAATAATCTTGTATTATTTTATTAATCATGATAAATCTTATTTATATTGAATAGTCACTGAAAAATTAATTTAAATATTTATATATAAAATAATATGAAATATATTGATGAAATTATAAAGGCGACATGATATATATGTGTATTATTTTGCTTTAATATTATATTATTGTACACAATATTTTTTTTTTCACTTCTTCATTTTTATCTATTACACATGTACTAGAAAAAAAAAACTCTTAACATTAGTTATTTTTATATTTTACATCGGTTATAAAATTGATGTAGTTTCCACCAATATAAAAAAAAAGGAATATGTTCTACATCGGTTCAAAAACTGATATAATATATGTACATATTACAATGGTTATGAATATTAACGGATGTTGCAACTCTTGATCAAAGCAAAATAGAAAATGTTGAAAAGGACTTATTACATTGGTTATAAATTATAACTTATGTAATATATCTGCACACTAAAGAATATGAAAATTTATGCAAAAGAAATTACTAACCTAGAATTTGGGTGGTTTGCTTCACAATGACAAGATGAACAACTACGGTGAAAAAAATGTAGTCTAGAGGAAGAGGGTCTACAATGAAATTGTGGAAACAATTTGATAGACGTGAACATTATATACGAGGCAATAAAGAAGAAAAGCTCGCAAAGGACTACGAAGGTGACAATATGACTTGTTGTATTACAACAACGAAGGCTTGTAGTGTTGTAGTAGCGAAGATGAAGCAAAGAGTGTAGCTTGTAGCAATGGAGATGAAATGTAAAACTATGCGATATGTGGACTTGAAGGGGTGGAGATGAAATACAAGATAAAGAAAAGAAGAAGAAACATTGCAGAAGAGTTTAAGAACAAAAGCGAGGACATGAATCTACATAACATATACAACCGATATGATATATGTTTGAGTTCATATTTTACACCAATTACTTGTGTAATCGATGTAATATCTTTTCAAGAATTTTTAATTTTACAAGCGATTTTTATTTTATAATGGTTTCAACCGATATAACACCTTAATGTAAAAATGACTTTCTCATTAGTGTACATTATAAAAATAAAAATATTAATTTAAATAAATGGAAGTAGCAAACTTTTCAAATTCATTCTCTATTGGAATAAAGATATAAAAGCCTAGATCATCTTACAAGGAACAATAATAGCCACTTTTTATCTCTCACTCACCATCCACGTCAACCTTTTAATCAATGTATTTCCTACTATAATATCAATGTATTAACAATAAAAAAAATTGTAAATCACTACTAAAAACTATTTATCAATAAAATTTTTAACTAATTAGATACCAATTTAGAAACTATTTATCAATAATATAAACTAATTTAAATATCAATAATTTTTTTAGTCTCTAAAATAATATTTAATTTAGTCAATACAATAACTAATATTTTTTAATTTTTAAAGATAATTTCTATTTAGTAATTTTCTTATAATGAATATAACTTCCCTCTCCTTTTAGATAATAAGAAAAATATATATGTGTACATGATATATATATATATATATGAATTTTTATCTTATATCTTGGTGTTATTAATAAATTGTGTATAATAAAAAATAATATAAATATTATATTTTAAAATATAATTAAATTAACTATTAGATTATATTAGAAAAAAATTACAATTATAATTTTAATATATATATATATATATAATATGGAAAAAAATTGTAGAAGAAAAACGAATTAATTATCCTATCCTATCCGTTTTTACCAACTGATACTCATTTTACCATCTTTAGCAAGAACAAATAATACTGCATTAATTGTAACACCCCTTAATTTACATATAACTATTACAATACCGGTTCTATACAAGCTTACAATTTTTCAAAATATTCCTAATACATGATTAGGATTTATAGAAATACAAATATTTACATATCCACAGCTCAAAATAAAACTTTGTAACCTCTAAGGTTCTCCTGCACCTGTATGGTCATATGCTCGTGTACATAGTACAGTCATCGCAGTTCAAACACAGCAAGAAAAGCAAGGGTAAGCGACTAAAAATAGAATTTTATAATATACACACTTAAATCCAAAGAGAAAACCAAATTACATGAT
>Ga0123342_1006722_pt1 | contig 15750 bp, 13 predicted proteins | sample Turbeawhitnodule_FD_89960 | JGI IMG/M metagenome (GOLD analysis project Ga0123342, IMG submission 89960) | Root nodule microbial communities of legume samples collected from Mexico - Turtle bean Mexico white nodule | ecosystem: Host-associated > Plants > Roots > Nodule | place: Mexico: Nepantla... | reverse complement strand
GTGAGTTTGGTGTTTGGTGCAAGTTTTGGTGAGTTCTTGAAACATAGAACATTGATCCAATTCTATTAAAAGTGCCTAAGCTATCTCCAACTCAAGTTGATTCCATAGAATGTCAAAGAATCAACTCCTTCCATTGGCATAACATCACATAAAACCTCATCTTTATACTTTTCTATAGCAAAAGTTATGAGGACTTGTTTAGTAACCATGATTTCACCTTCAGCACTAAGCCATTGTAGTTTATAGGGCTTTGTATGAGAGATAGTGGGTAATCCAAGCTTCTCCACTACTTTTGTACTTGCCACATTAGTACAACTACCCTCATATATTATCACGAAACAAAACTTGTTGTTGATAAGGCAGTGGGTGTGGAAAATATTTTCTCTTTGGGTATCATCCAAAGGTTTTGGAAATGTCCCCAACATTCGCCTTATCACCCATAAGTCACCTTCACAAGGTATCTCACATTCATTTTCACTAGGGGGTTTTGAAGAGGAAGGAGAGTTAGACCTAGAAGATTGATCACTATGGTCACTTACTACTTGCCCCCAACTCCCTTAACCATCATGGTTCTTTTCTTTGGACAATTGGCAGTTATGTGCCCAAAACCTAACCATTTAAAACATTTGGTACTTTAGGTTTTGGTTGGCGATATAGTCCTAGAAGGAGAAAGATTTTTAGAAGTTTATGGGGTGGATTCTTTGGAAAGATTATCTTGTTTTGAAAAATTATTTTTACCCTTCCCATGATGAGTCATAGAAGCCATCATTATGAGTATGTTTGAAAGATGTTTTGAATTTCCAAAGATGTATACTCATAAAATTCTACAACATTTTGAAGTTCTCTTCTTAATCCACTCACAAATCTAGCAATCTTTGACTCTTCAAGTTCATGCATATTAATCTTTGTCAAAGTTACTTCTAAATCTTTGAAGTATTCATCTACACTCCTAGGTCCTTGTTGAATTCGTTGGAGCTTCAAAACAAGTTCCTTCTTATAGTGAGGAGGAACAAACAACGCACATGCTTTCTTTTAAATCATACCAAGAGACCACGATTGGCCTCTTGTTCAAAAACTTTTTGGTCTTCTTCGACCTCATACACGTTAAATATTTGTTCTACTTTAGCTTCTCATCTTAAATATACATTTGGGTCACTATCCCCACTAAACCTAGGTAACTTTACAAAAGGAAAAGAAGGCTTTGGTGGTGGGTGTTGATGACGCCTTTCTTCAAAGTTATTCACTCTCTAATCCTGGTCTTCTTTTTTATTCCCATAATGCGTGTAACTTATAGATTCTTGGTTCCCATCTCCTTTCTCTAGTTTGTCTCTCTTGAGTCGCTTCTAATCTTTGCAACCTTTCCACTAGTTGCCTCATCTTCTCTTCTTTTTTGGCCAAAATCCTCTTGGTGTTCGCAAGCTCTCCCAAAAGATATGCCTTTTGAGGAGATTGTGGCTTTGAAGATTCTCCTGAAGACAAATGAGCCATACTTTGCACAAAATGGAAACAAACAATTAGTGAAAAATAACAATTATCCACTCCTCACATGTATCACTCGACTATTTAGTAAAGGAGGGAAGAAATGTAGTGCACTCAAGATATATTTGCACTCTAAAAAAAGGTCTACACTTGGTAGCAACACCTCAAGTGAAAGATGACAAAGATTTTACACTTGCTCACCAAAGATCCCCACAACAAAACTTAAGAAAATTTGAAAGACAAGCAAGAAAAGCTTAAAAGAAAGAAAGTTAAACCAAATGGAAAAAGATAGTGACAAAACTCTGAGAAGAAAAACAAGAAAAGCACGAATGAAGACTCAAAGAAACTTACTTAAACTTTTAACTATGAAGTTTTATTTTTCTTAGAAATTGTAAAAGCAAGAAGGATAAAATTCCACAAATATGAAAACAATTTGCCACATAAAAAGAATTATCATTTTAGTTAGTAATTTTGAACTTGAAAAGTGATGAGGACATAGAAGATGGGGTGCCCACTGACCAAGGCTAGCCTTTCAAGAGGATGACTTGGAGCATGACTCATGTGAAAGGGCTAGGTCAGGATCCAAATCTAGCCAATGCCTCAGCACCTAGCTTTCCCTAGAGGACCACCAGAAGTAGAGCACAGGCCTTGGGAGCTGAGCATCAACTAGTATCTTTATTTTTAATCTTAGTAGAATAGGTTTCCTTTAGCATAATAGGGGGTGTGCTTTCACTTTAGCTTGAGCATAGCCTTTTAGGGTAGGATTTTGACATATCTTCTAGAAGATCAGGCCTTAGGGTGCGACATTGACCTAGTCAATGCTAGAGCCGCCCCACCTTTTCCTTTATATCCTACCCTTGTTTCATCTTATTTTCCAAGGCACAGTCTCTTATAAATAAGGTGCCTTACTCCATGTATTTTCAAGTTGAATTATAAGAAAGAAGGAAAACTCTGCACAAATTTGTGTGAGACTTGGTTCTCTAGCTTTAGGTCTTATCTTGAGTGAGTTGAGAGCTCTCAAGTGGCGACCCTCATACACTCATCTTGGAGAAAACCACATCCCAAGTGGTGTGTCCACTCTTAATTCCCATCATAAGCATTCTTTCTTTTATCCTTTCTTCCATTTCCATACGCCATTTTCTTTGTGTTTTCCTATATTTGTGTTGCTTCATTTGTTCAATTCGGTTTCCATCATGTTATTGTGTTTCCTTTCATGTCTTTTAATTTCCACATTGTGCATCATTGTCACCTTATCATGTGATTTTCCTTTTTGCCTTTGGAATTGAACCTTCACACTTACTTTAACCACTTGGTTAAGTTCGTGTCCAGTGGGGATCTTCCCTAGGTCTCACCATATACTTGTTAAAATCTCAATCATAAGTAAAGTGTCATCTCTAAAATAGAACCCTCTAAAATCAACTCACATCACTTTATGTATAATTTATACTTCTATTGAAGTAAAGAAACTCTTACCAATTTAAGTTCAAACTCCCTCAAGTTCTCTCTCTTACTCTTGCTAGGGTTTAATCCTAAGCTAAGGGACTCTTAGAAGAAGAAAATCTTATTCACAAGCTTCTACTTGAAGCATTAGCCTTGTTGCATCAAATCAATCACTCCAATTCATCCTTTAAATACTTTTTTTGCCTCTCCACACTCATTCCTTTAGTGCAAATCAATATCGCATGGAGCAAGCTCCATCATTTCCATTCCCCTCGATGTTTCTAAAATCAATTTTCTCCGTAGGGGTTTTGTTAGAGTATCTGCCAACTTTTGTTCCGACTTGACATAATCAATGGAAATCGTTCCACTCTTTAGCAAGTGCTTCACCAAATAATGTCTCAATTGTATATGTTTATTCTTTCTATTGTAAGTGTATCAGTCAGACATGCTTGGAGTCCGACCCGACCACTTAGGCACGCTATTCTGGCCTGATTAGTTTAAGAAGGTAAATACTTAACTCGGTCAAAAAAGATAATAGGCCCAATGATGTGTTAAGAAGTCGACCTAATGATGTGTTAAGGAGTCGGCCCATACAACTGGAAAAATATATTAAAAGGGCAGCAATGAATATAAAAATGTTCTTGTCGGTTGACCTGGGATCTCAAGTCCCTTTTATAGACTACTTTTAGGTTACCTCTTGTAACAACCTTCTCTCACGAGAACCTTATCTCGAGTGAAAGCATGTTTAATGAGAGGAGAATCAGTTACAATGCGCACAATCTTAGCACGACAACTGCACAAAATCTTATCTCCTTGGAGTGCATAAATCTTAACAGAATAACCACCAGGGTACCAACTCATGTACCAACATCAGGGGTTCAATCTGTTTCTTGTAGGCGTACAAGCCTCTATGTACCATGCATGCAACCTATTCTCCTCAACCCTAGCGCTCTTAGGCTTAGGCTTTATAGAGAATGTTTTACTTTTGTTAGACACCACATGTACTAAACGTACCCATTTGTTCACAAATACCCTTCATTAGTAGCCTTATGCTCACATATAAAAGATTACTTCAACTATGTCATACTGACCAAACGTGGCATATTTTACTGGCCCAACAGCCGAGCTGACCTGCTTATACCATGCACCGAGATCCGACCCTCGAGCTTGCCCCGAGCACTCTGTCCAGTACAAAAAAACAACTGAAAATATAACATAATCAGTTAGACATATGTATTTATTCTAAATAAAAATAAATAGTTTGAGATAATACTCTGCCCACACCCTTAAAATAAAGGGGATATATTAACAGAATATCTTTATAGTTGTTAACTCCTAAAGGGAGGATCTACGGGTACTATAAAATAGCCACAAGACCCTAATCAAAGGGAAATGTTATTTCATACACTGTACACCATACTCATAGTTATATGCTCTTACTGACTTGATCGTCGGAGTCTTGTCAACAGGTAGAGCTCCCCTCACTGTGGATTTCAAGCATCTCAAAGCAGCAACGACAGAAAAGAAAAGTTGCCCCATAATCCACCTTCAAGACCTGATCCAAGTCAGCCGACGAGAACATTAAGTTTTACTTTTAGCTATAGCTATTGTCGATTAGCAATCACAATGCATTTATACAGTCAGGGTTTGTTTTATTCCTAACAAAATGTTTGCTAAGAAGTTTTTCAACTACTCAGCTTCACTACTAGCCCTTTTGAGAGCAACAAATTTTGATTCCATTGTTGATCTTGCAATAATTGTTTGATTGACCGATCTTCATGTAACTGCACCACCCCTAAGTGTATACACAAACTAGTGGATTTTTTCTCACCTAAATCAAAGATTCAATCAGCATCATTGTACCTTTTAGCACAGCGGAAAATCCACTATATTTAGTGGCATAATCTATTGTACCTCTTAAGTAATTCATGAGTCTTACAAATGCATCCTAATGATCCTGACTAGGACATTGAGTGTAAGTACTCAGTGTACTTACTGTATAAACAATATTTGATATAAAAAAACTCATTAAATGCAATAAGCTCTCAATTATTTAGACATTGAGTTTGAGAAATAAATTTTCTTCTTTTCTTCTTTAATTTAAAGTTAGCATCATAAGGGGTGTTCACTGAGTTAAAGTCATAATAATCAAACTTCCTAAGAATTTTCTCAGTGTATTGTTCTTGGAATAGAAATATAACATCTCCCTTCCGTATGACTTTAACTCTTAGAATCACACTTGCTTCACTCATGTCTTTCATCTCAAACTTCAATAAATAAATAAATAAGTTTTGTCTTAAGAACAAGATCATTGCGTGTATCAAAAATCAGCATGTCATTCACATATAAACATATAATGGCACATTGACCATTTTTAGATTTAGTGTATACACATTTATCAACATCATTAGTTGAAAACCCATCACAAAGCAAAACAGTGTCAACTTTTTCATGCAATTGTTTTGGTGCCTATTTTAATCCATACAGAGATTTTAAAAGTTTGCAAACTTTTTTCCTTTTGACCTGGAACTACACATCCTTAAGTTTGAATCATATAAATTCCCTCCTCTAGTTCACCATTCTGAAATCCTCTAGTTCACCATTCAGAAAAGTTGTTTTAACATCCATTTGGTAAATGACTAAGTTATGGATAAATACTAGAGCTAGTAAAACATTTTGCTACTAATCTTTCCTCATACTTCTCTATGGATCCATCAAGATGGTACTTTTTCTTAAATATCCACATAAATCAATGGATTTTTCTCCTTTAGGAAGACCTACTAAGGTCCAAGTATTAGTTTACTTAATTGAATCAATTTCAGTCCTAATGGCCTTATCACATGTTTAGCATCATGAGCACTAGTAGCTTATAAAAAACTTGTTGGGTCATTTTCAACTACATACTGTAAAACTCATTTCCAAAAAAGGTTTCCTTTCTCTGTCTTTTTATGGAAATATATGTTCAAAGAACTCAAAAAATTTCGTCTCTACTATAGTGTTACATTCAATTATATCACTATTAAGAACAAGAAACCTATATGCAACATTAAGTTCTGCATAGCCTCAGAACATACAATCAGAACTTTTAGAACCTATTTTCCTTTTCTTACACTACTAGAAAATCATTGAATAGAAACCAATTTAGAGACTAAAAAGAATCAGTTGCTATATTGGCTAAATTATATACTATTTTAGAGACTAAAAAATTTATTGGTATCTAAGGTATTTCTATTATTGATAAATTATTTCTAAATTTGTACCTAATTACCTACCAAGGTTTTAATTATCAATTATTTAGATTCCAAAGTTGGTAGCTAATTAGATACCAATTTAGAAACTATTTATCAATAATAGAAACTAATTTAGATACTCATTATTTTTGAGTGATACAACCCAAATAGCCAAGCAGATGACCAAGGACACAAGAGACACTTCACACTTTGATCAGTCATCTCAGCATCCAAGACAAGGCCCCACCAAAAGTCGGAAGGACCTCAGCAAAAGAAGGATAGGGCATAGACCAAAGCATCATATGTTATTTCTTTTGGTCTTCTTAAGAGACAAAAATGTTTGTAAATAAATTGGGCTCACTTTGGGGGTCCAAATAGAAAATAAGTTAGAGTAGGTTTACATAGCATAAATAGAAGTGTACTTAGCAAATTGGGTTTGTGCCAAGCCAACTTTTCATGACACATGCACCTAGGATTAGGGTTTTTTTAACGTAGCTTCTATAAACTATGCTTAAGGGGTGGTTTTCACCTTAGTCAAACCCTAGGTCGCCATCTCCCCTTTCATTCTACCCTTCACTCATCTTGCCCTCCAAGTCACTCCTTCCTATATAAAGGGTGTCTTCCTCCATGTATGGGGACATTGAATTTTGAATAGAAAAGAAACTTTGTCAAAGTATTGAGTGAGTCTTGAGTGTTCTCTTTTTGTGGGTCTTATATTGGGTGTTTGTGCACTTCAAGTGACAGCTCTTCACAACTCATCTTAGAGTCTCCCACCACTTCAAGTGGCGTGCTTCATTACTCATTTTCCATAAGCTTTCTTCATTCTTTCATCTTTTCTTCAAGTGCTAGAATCGGGTTTAGAATTCATAAGTTAATAAGCGACTCCATACATGTCCAGCAGAGTAGATACGCATTCTTGCCAGTGTCGAAAATTCTAACCAGTGAAGATTTCAATTTTTGAAGCATCCGAAAACATTTTCACAAAGATGGTTTGTGTTGCGAAAACAACGTTTGACGTCTCCGGTGTAGAGTTGTTGTTGTCATTCGTATTGTCAGCCATAAGTCCTTACAGTTGTAGTAAAAGGCTGAAAAAACATGAACAAGGTTGATTTCCTGAGGTGTGGGTGATCACTGTTCGTAAGGACTTATATGTGGTGTATTGTGCAAGTCCTCTTGGATACAATAGAAACTTCTCGTGTAATACCGAGAATCGTAACTAGCAAGTAAACTCCTATAGAGTAAGAATCCAGAACATCGGAAATATTAAAAAATAAAAGAAAAGAATTTAAGAAGAGAGGAAGTCGTGAGAGAGATATTCTTGAAGAGGCGTGGTAAACCCTTTTTTATATGGTGGGAAAAGACAATGTATGTTGCTGCATATCCGATTTTAGCGTTATTGCTTCTCATTCCAACAGCTCAACCTCCCAAAAAGAGAGCGGAGAAGATTCACTGCAAACCCATCCCGCAGCAGTGAAGAGCTCCAACAAACTTGAATCTGGAGATGAGATACCTAGGAAGATAGCACGGAATTTTTGCAACGTTCGTGAGATTTCTACAGCATTCGAAATTCTCTGCGACGTTTCTTTTGAGATCTTTGGCAACATCTTCAGCTTTTGCAATATTTATGTTTCTCGCGTTTGATTTACCTCACAAAATTGGTGTGTTTTATAGTTGAGATACTATGACTAAATATAAACAACTGACCATTATCCAAAAGGGCAATTTGATTTTTGAAGGAAAGAAATTTTATGGAACCTAAAATGGTTGAAGAATATGGTGGAAGAGGAATTTATTTTTCTAATATATATCGGTTCAATAACAGATAGGAATGTGAACCATTTTGTATTACTGGGTTTAGACTAGGCTCACTCATTACGAGTATCTAACTATCCATATGATATACTCTATGCTTTTTTGTGTCTGATATTCTTTACGAAAGTTTGGTTTGGCATGACTTTAGAACAAATTTGAAGCCCAACGTTTAGCTCTTACTTGAAAAATATATTAAAAATAAATAAATTTGAGGAACAGGATAAATTGAATCTATTCATCCATGATTTGATGAAATATTTACATTGTCAATACATTCTAATTGAACTCAAAAAACAAAAGAAGAAAGCAAGTGCCAGAGCACAAAAAACAAAGGAAAGATATACAAAAAAAATTATAAGTAAATAATTAAATTAAAAATGAGTATTGTAACAGTGATACTCAATTTCTCAAACAATTTTATGATATCTGAATGAAAAGATTCAACAAATGTCAAAGTTGAGAAGTTAGCACAGGGTTGTGTAACTGCCTACAGTAAATGCAGAAGTGATGATCACTATCTTTTCCGTTCATTGTTTGCACTGTATCTGGGGTTGGCACTGTTTACTTGACTATATACCTCTGGCTTTACGGTGCTTGCAAAGGCATTCCAACCTAGAAGGTACGGTATGATATACTGCAAAGAAAAGCAGCAAAAGTACTATCAAAATATGAATCAGCTTGCATAAAGGAAAATTGGATTCACTAAAAAAAAAAAAAATGTTGTGCAACCACCTGTTTCTAAATGCTATATCGCTTTGTTCAATAAACATAACCAAGAATTTTTCATTCCAAATTATAATAGGATCATGGCAATGAATATTCAACTACTAGAGGAAAGAGAGAGAATGAGAAATCATACATTGAAAATTGACCTTAAAACTGCTAGATGTGCCCTTGTAACAGGGAGATAGATGTTTTCCTCAATTTCCTCCATGGTCGCAGGTTTTTTATAAACACCTAAGGAAATTGGCATAACAGAGTCAGAACTGAAGTAAATATTTGCAGCATTTAATATTTTTCCTTTATATTTCAGGTATTGGCTTAAAAATGGTTAAGCTAAATTATTACTTAAAGTGAGTACATAATGACAAATTACAGTTAAAATATTGCATCACTAAGATATCGATTAGCAGATACACAAAACAGTAAACTGAATCAATCTAAGTGTGCAGAGTATTCCAACAACTTCAAGATGGCAGGAAAGTAAAATCAAATTGACACAATAACAGCAACAGAAGTTTATGAATAAAGAGAATTACTTAAGCTAAATGAGTGACCAGTAGCATCCACAAGTGGCTCCACCTTCAAAACTTTTCTGACTTCAATTCCATTGCTGCATAACAATACAACTTTCAAAATTCTCTAAACGATGAAATCTTAGCAGCCATTACTTACGGCATAAATCGAAAAAGAACAAAAACTCAACAGGTGCAGAGGTCACTGATTTACTTATTAGTTAATACAGATGAATTCACAGAGAAAGAAAATACCTATTTGGCTTAGCACTCTTACGAGAAAATTCCCAAGAATCCTTTTCACCAAGGCTAATTACAGTTCCCATTTCACTAACGGAAAGTGAGAATACCTGCACTCAAGCAAAGTGAACAATTACCTCATGTTCTATGTTCAACAGAATCGTAAATTCCAATGAAATCACATGTGCTTTTCTTTATGGTTCAATGGCCATGGGCCTTGGGGGAAGCCCACGAGTGGTCCTATTAAGAGAATCCCAGAGAGAAACGGAGGCATAGTGCATTGCAAGGTTTGACATTGAATCTGTGAACACTCCTTGCCTATGTCATTATGGGTAGTTTTAACAACTAAACTGTCTTAAAGGAACAATGAAATAATATCTTTATTTTGTACTCAAAGAAGAGATAAAACACCAATCGGTTGAACTGGCAATGGCAAACATACAAAAGCATCAATGCAATGAACGATGAAATATTATGAGTTGCTACTTGTTAGTGATAGGATCATAGGATGGCATGAGAAAAGAGACCATAAATAAAATTTATGTACTTGATAATGTCTAATTTAAGTCTCATTCAAAAACAAAATTTAAACTTCCTTAATTTCCTTCCTTTCAGTTGGTCTTGTCCTGAACTTCTTCAACTTCAAGTTGATTATATTCAGAAATAAGTCCAACCACTGCACAGATTTCTGCCAAAACATTCTTTTTGTTTAACACCACCTCTAATTTCTTACATACAACAAATGAACTGCCAGTATTATCCATTAAATTAGCATAATTTCCAACTAATCAAAACTCAAGTTTCCCCAAAATGACACACACAAAGATTACATACCCGTGTAACCTCTAAACAATCACTCAAACCGATATCAACAACACATTTGTACATTTGAAGAGCAAAAACATACGAATCTTGAACCACCCAGGCAAAACCCCTAAAGTATACCCAATGGGATTGTGTTTTCCGAGAAATCCTAAGTTCCTGAGCAACACTCCCCACTGTCTTTATCTAAATTGTGAGTTACATTTTAAACAAGATCTAATGAGAAATTATTACTTGTCCAGGATCACCCTGGTCACACATAATTGAGTGTGGTTAACTCTCTTTTGTAAATTGAAAATTTTGAACTTATGTCACATGAATATTCTTGGGGATCATGCACACACGGTGGTCTGGGACAATATGCTAATTTCTCCAGTCTAACAGGTTGTATTTACCCACACAATTCATTAGTGGACTTGGTGTAGAACACTCACAAGAATACATAACAAATCATTACATTTTAGAGAAACCAAAACATTAAGTATGGCAGAAATGTCTGAGTAACTTTCGGAAACTGACTTATCTTACCAAGATACCAAACCTACCTTAATAAGGAAAGATAACCAAAATGTAAAAGACTAATATAATAGTAGAAAAATTTAATATCTCCATCATATAGAAGTGTCTTCTTAATTACTGTACTAGTCGGACGTGCTTGGGTAAGCATACTATCTTGGCCTACTTAAAAAACCCAAATAGTTAACTTGGCCCAAATAATCTTAGACCCAATGGCCCCAAAAGGAGTCGGCCCTAACAGCTGGAACATACATTAAAAGGCAGCAATAAACATAAAAAAGAACTGAAAGTATAACTGAATCAGTTAAGCCATAAATATTTATCTTGATTCTAACAAATATAAACCGTCAGAGATGATGCTTTGCTTATCAACACCCCTGAAATAAAGGGGATATATTAACAGATTATTTTGTGGTTTTGTGGTTGCTAACTCCTAAAGGAGGATCTACGAGTATTACAGAAGGGTCTCAAGACCCTAAACAGAGGTAGGTGTTATTCCAGATATTGCACACTATACTCATATTTATATGCTCTACTGAGTTGATCGTCACAGTCTTGTCAACAGGTGAAGCTCCCCTCACAGTGGACTTTTAAGTATCCCAAAGCAGTAGCATTGAATGGTTGGCCCAGAATCCACCACTAGGACCCAATCCAAGTCGGTCGGCGAGAATATTTGGCACCCACCGTGGGAATCGGTAAAATCGATCCCATCAATTATCTAAATGCTCAGACGCGAAGGGCCAAATAACCTGACGGTATGAGGAACACTAGGCAGGGAGCGCAAGTGCCCGAAGGAGACGAGGTCCCAGCTTTACAACAAATCATGGAGACCAAGAGAGTTCTTCAGCAGGAAAATGAGGAATACCGACGAGAGCAAGAGCGGCTACGAGAAGAGGTCTGAGACGAACAAGAACGGTTAAGGGAAGAGGCCCGAGCCAAACAAGAACGGTTGCAGGAAGAGTCCTAAGCCGAACAAGAGCGGCTAAGGGAAAAAACCCGAGCCCATCAAGATCGCCTACAGGAAGAGACGTGAATCAACCAAGTGCGTCTCATGGAAGAAATAGAAGTCTCCCGAAGGACTATGGAAGAGAATGCTCGGGCCAATGAGGAGTTACGCAAAACAAACAAGGAGTTGTGGAGAAACATGCATAGACATGAACGACGCAATGTTCGGACACGCTCCCCAAACATGTCCTCAAGAGATGACCCCAAACCGTTCTCACATCAAATCATGGAAGAGCCGATACCGCCCCATTTTATCAAGCCAAAAATTACCCTCTTTTCTTGCGTAGAAGATCCCGAGAGCCACCTAAAAGAATTTAGGGCTCAAATGATCATCTTGGACGGTCGATCGTCGTTCGATGCAAGATGCTCATGGGCACGTTCACATGAACAACTCTCGAAGATGGTGAAGGAGGGTTTCCTGACTAAGTACCTCGAGAACAACCAAGAACTAAACCATGAGGCTCTAGTCCTCAGAGATCTGAATACCATTGTGGGAGGATTCTCTGGAGTAGACGCCTCAGCATCCAACCAAAAATGCTATTCCCAAGTTGTGATGTCCTTGGACACAAAGAAGTCAGAGCAATCCTCAACCCTATCCTTCGGTTTCACGGTAGTCGAGTCGGAAGATGTGTTCCCTCACGAGGACGATCATGGTTATATCGGTATCATTGTAAAAGACTAATATAATAGTAGAAAAATTTAATATCTCCATCATATAGAGATGTCTTCTTAATTACTCACTAAAAGGATCAGGTAATATTATCTTAACATAGTTAAGGAACCTAAAAAGTGGACTAAACAAAAAATTTAAGTAACTGAATTATAATATTGTTTTGTCAAAGATGTGAACCTCATGACAGTGACCTTAAGTATTAGAGTCAATAGAAGAATCTCAAGTTACCTGCTTTTGGTTCCAATCATATATGGATTCTTCAGTACCAACCGAAGGAGCAAACTGGAGCAACATATAACCTTCCCTAGACACCCCAAACGCCCCAGACTGCAAAAACAAACACCAAAACCTTCTGCCATTACTAAACATTTCACTCACTCACGTTAAAACACACAAACACCAGAAACTCAGGTATCAGAGCATACGGCTTTTGATTCAAATCCCGGAGGTTTAGGAGCCAAGGTGAGAACACCCTTCGATGTGTAAACGGAGTAATCTGCGTACACCCTTAGCGGAAATTTTGTAACTGAAAATACAAACACCCATCCATTATTCTAGACGGAGTTTTCAAAGAAAAATGATGAATTTTGGAGTTAAGTTGAAGAATAAACCTGGAGGATTTTGTGGCAGTGGTGGGAATGGTTCAACGAGATTGGAGTGGTTGCATCTGACAGAGAGTGATGTTGGGAAAATGAAAGATAAGTTCCGGTTCAAAGGAACAATGAACTTGGGAGGAACAAAAGAGCGGAACGGTAGTGAGAGATGCTTTAAGGTTAAAAGGGAGCGAAGAACCCGAGACATCTTGTGCTTCGACTTCCTCTCCTGCTCTTCTTATCATATATATATACCCACGGGACTTTTATAAAAAAATTCAATTTTAAATTATAATATTAAGAAAAAATTTAAATTATAAATTTTTTGGTGATATATAAAATATGGAATTAAAAAACACGTCCACAATATGAATTCTTAAATTATTAAGAATTTAAAATAGTTAGAAAAATAAAAATTAGATGCAAAAAAAATAATTGAAATTAGTAATATAAAATTAACATAGTTTGAAAAAAATGACAAATACAATGAGACATGAAAAATAATAATATTTTAGTATAATTGCATTCTTATGAATGGAAAACTCATTAAAAGAAAAATTCAACACATTTTTAATGAGACAGTAAGTAAGAAAAGATATAAATCTATATGTGAGAATAAAAATTTGAAAACAAATGTTTGAACACATGAAATTATTGAATAAATAGATTTTGAAATAAAGCAAATCAAATTTATTAACTTATGGACAACTATATATAAGAGGAAAGTATACAACAAATTTACAATAAGTGGCATTAAATAACATAATTTATTGACAAAACAACAATTTGTACCTATTAAATATGTGACAATATATTAGATTCATTACCTTTGTCACACAACATGCACTTAGTCACATAACATAATGAACAAACATCTCTCCCGCAAAGCCCTACAAGCTCGAATGGTCTAGTGAAGAGGGAGAAATAATTATTAATAAATAAGTCTTCGTAGCCTTCTCAATTGGAAATATAAAGATGAGGTTTTGTGTGATGTTGTGTCAATGGAAGCCACTCACATTCTTTTAGGAAGGCTATGACAATTTGATAGAAAAAATTTACATGATGGTCTTACTAATAATTTTTTTTTTACTTTCCTAGGACATAAGATCATATTAAAATCTCTCTCTCCAAAGGAGGTAAATGAAGACTAAGTTAAAATGAAAGAGAAAAGAGAAAATGAAAAAAAAAAAGTGTTAAGAAAAGCCTTCTCGTTTCCTCCAAAGAGATCAAAAAGGTAATGTTACCTCACAAGGCTATCTTTATAGCCTATCTTAAGAAAAACCTTAAGATTGAGTCGGCGGTAGATAGTTCTAAATGTTTGGATCTTTTGTTAAAGCAGTTTCAAGATGTGTTCCAAGAGCCTCCCAAAGAATTACCTCCTCTAAGGGGCATTGAACATCAAATTGGTTTTATACTGGGGGCTTCTTTACCAAATAGACCAGCATATAAAACCAATCCAACCGAGGCCAAAGAAATTCAACAACAAGTTGAGGAGTTAATAGCTAAGGGGTGGGTCCAAGATAGCATGATTCCTTGTGTTATGCATGTGATTCTTGTCCCTAAATAGGATGGGAGTTGGAGGATGTGTATGAATTGTCGTGCAATAAATAACATCACCATCAAGTATAGGCATCCCATCCTTAGATTAGATGACTTGTTGGATGAGTTACATGGGTCTCAAATCTTCACCAAAATTGATCTTAAAAGTGTGTATAATCAAATCCATATTAAACTGGGAGATGAATGGAAAACCTCTTTTAAGACCAAGTTTGGGTTCTATGAGTGGTTAGTCATGCCCTTTGGCTTAACCAATGCTCCAAGCACCTTCATGCGACTTATGCATCATGTTTTAAGACCTTTTATAGGCAAGTTTGTAGTAGTCTACTTTGATAACATCCTTATCTATAGCTTGTCCATAGAAGACCATAAAGAGCATGTTAGGCAAGTTTTAGAAACCCTTAGGCAATAGAAGTTGTATGTCAATCCGGAAAAATGTGTCTTTGCCATAGACCATATAGACTTCCTAGGGTTTGTAGTGAGTTCCCAAAGGGTGCATGTTGATGAAAAAAAGTGGTAGCAATTAAAAATTAGCCTACACCCACCAATATTAGTGAAGTACGAAACTTTCATGAATTAGCTAGTTTCTATAGAAGATTTGTGAAAGACTTTAGTATTATTGTTGCACCTCTCAATGAGATAGTAAAGAAGGATGTAATGTTCAAATGAGACCAAGAACAAGCAAATGCTTTTGAAACCTTAAAAGACAAATTAACCAAGGCACCCATTTTAACACTTCCCAACTTTGCTAAGACATTTGAGGTTGAGTGTGATGCCTCTAACATAGTGACACAAACCAACTCGACAAATAGATGACTAAGGACACCACAAACTCTTCACAACTAGGTCAGTCATCTCAACATACAAGACAAGGCCCCCACCAAATCTCAGAAGAGCCTCGGCAGAGGGAGAACTAGACATGAACCAGAATATGAGTTGTTCTTCCTTCTAGTCTTCTTACAAGACTAGTTAAGTAAATAAATTGGGCTCACTTTGAGCTTCAATTAGAAAAATAAGCTAGAAGAGGGTGATGTGATTCCACTAGCACAATTAGAATGATTCTTGACATTCTTAGGAATCATCTTGAGTTGGTTAAGAGCTAGGCACTTTATCATAGAAATGGATCAAGGTTCTATGAACAAGAACTC
>Ga0123342_1006720_pt1 | contig 15753 bp, 8 predicted proteins | sample Turbeawhitnodule_FD_89960 | JGI IMG/M metagenome (GOLD analysis project Ga0123342, IMG submission 89960) | Root nodule microbial communities of legume samples collected from Mexico - Turtle bean Mexico white nodule | ecosystem: Host-associated > Plants > Roots > Nodule | place: Mexico: Nepantla... | reverse complement strand
TGTACACAAGCAATGACTAATACCTCATTAACGACATCGTTACCACGGTTCATGGAAGCAACACAATTTTGTAGGTTCGTATTCAACATATTGAAGTGATTCTCAATTACATCCACCATGGGGCCTTTTCTCTTTGGTCTCCTAGATGACGATGTCCCACCAGATGGTTGAGAATGCGCAGATGAAGTATTACCCGAACTGTCAGTTGATTGAACATGCGCTACATGTGAGCGCGAAAGTTCGTGGTCCGCAACATGAAACTCTGGTGGCTTAGGTATGTAGTCCATGTTATGATCGCCTAGGTCCACACTTAAATTTTTTGTGTGCACCTCTCTAGATGCCAATTGGGTTGTCCTTTGACCACTTCCAGTGGTCCTGTCGTTTGACCACAACTCCTACATAAGATCGTAGTGCCGAATGGATTTGGCACGCCACTTATCAACAAATGGTTTTGCCTACAAAAGGTGAGGTGTTATTATAATAACAAATTATGGGATATTGCCATCTTTAGTTATGGAGTATTGTCATCTTTAGTTACTTTACCTGAATCAAGTTTTCCGAAACTTTATTCTCGGCCTGAAAACATTTTATGGCTTGGTTCCAACCAAAACCACTAAGACCACTAAATAGGTTGTGGACCTCCCTCCACCTGTCCTTCAAACATTTTTTTTCGGTTCTTGACATTATTTTTCGTAATGGTAGGGAGTCCAACCTCGTGTAATGCAAGTACAATGTTATTATATCCCTGACTCGTCCAGCTGCCATCGATTCTCGACCCTCGTTGTGCCTCATCCACCATGGCAATAAGCAGAATAAAATCCATATTTGTGGTCCACTTTATTGTCTGTGTCAACCCAGTAGATGAAGTTAGATGAACACTTTTACTACGATCCATCTAAACAAGCATTATGAAAGTTAGGACCAAATAGAGTAAGCATAATATAAAACAACATTTATTACAATATCAACTGTTTACATAATCTTGCCAAATTTCATTCACTATAGTGTCCCTAATGTATGAACCTAGTCTATGATCATCGTTAGGGACTTGAGAAGCTGGAAATTGTATATCTTGTTGCAACAATTCATGATCCACTTCTTTAACCAAAGAGTCATCATTGTCCACCCCGCGAAGAAAGTTATGCAAAATACAACAAGCTAAAATAATATTTGTCATAGTATGCAAATCGTAATGTGGTTCGATCCCACTAGCTATAATTGGGAAACATTTTTTCATGACACTAGATGTCCTTTCAATTACATTTCTAAGTAACCAATGACGATGATTAAACAATTCTCTCGCATCATGTGGTCCTCTTCGAGAATACTCTTTCAAGTGGTATCTAACCCCATGATAAGGTGTTAATATTTGTGGTTTTAACTTGCATCGCCAAGATAGTATTTTCCTACAAACATTCCAAGGAAACATCCATTAGTTATGTATATTATGACCTTTGTATTTATTATTATGAATTCTCAAACACCTTAAACTTACCTTCCACAATAACCAAAGGATCCTCTTCTATGAAAGCCTGCTTCAGTATCCTCGAATCTGAGGTTGTTCCTTCCCACCCGGTTAGAACATACGTGAATTTCATATCCAAATCACAAGCTGTGAATATGTTTTGAGTTGGCCAATCTTTTCTTCCTCGAAAACGAAGTGCATCAGCAGGTGGAACCTTCACACGTACATGAGTGCCATTAATGGCCCCTAAACAATCCTAATGGTAACCAAAATTTTAGGTTTTAAAAAATACAAATACAAAAGACATTATGAGAATTGTAAAGGAAATTTGTAATAAACAAACCTTAAAGTACGGGAAAAATCGGTTGTTGTGTAAGATTTGGGGTTGGACATCAATACCATATGCTTACTTTATGAATTGTCCTTCCAACATCAAAATTGCATTTTATACGTTGTGAAAGTGACGAGAAACTGTTTCTCCAGACCGATGGAAAAAAATGAAACACTTCGATTCTTGACGTTATGTCCAATAATATAAAGAAATTTAGCAACTTGTTCTTCAACTGTTGAACGATATGCATCCTTAACAACTTCGGTTGCCCTAATTTGTTCACATAATTGAATGAATGTTTTTGGTCCCATGCGAATAATGTCACGAGAACGTTCGGTGTGCACAAAATACTCCATTAATTCTTGTCTGCGACGCTCTTTTCTTGGTTCAAACTCAGTAATAGAGTTCGTTGTATCACTTAACATACACAACAATTTCAAACCAAAAGCAATGATGCAAAGGATCATCACTGATGCAAGCTGAGTAATTCTTTTCAATTGTTCTTGTATTTTTGAAATTAGATTCATATTCGCACGAGCAAGATCATTATAAATTATAATTGTATCCTCAAATTCTTGCATGTCTTTGTCGTCTTAAAGTGGTTTCCAATTGTTCTCATTATCCATGTAATCTTGATCTTGTCATTGACAACCATAAAATAGTTTATGGATACATGTGAAATAGTTTATGCTACGAATAACTCTAACCACTTTAAGTTGGAGTTACGGTAATAACATTAGAGTTATGATTAGGGTTATATGAAGAATACTAGTAGGGATAAAATGTTCTAAAAATTTATGAAAATGTATTATGGAAATCTAAATCCAAAAAATCCCGAAAAGTGATTTGGAAATCCAAATTTAGAAATATTTTCATAAATCCAAATTAGTAGGAGTGGCATGTGGGGTGGGTTATGCCGTATGATTTTTTTTGTTTTTCATAATTCCTTTTCTGGAATATGTTTTCAGATTTTGTTTTTTAAAATTTTATTTTTGCAAAAAAATCATTTTCAGATTTTTTTTCCAGAATGTATTTTTTAATTTCAAATTTTCAATTTTAGAAAAAAAGATTTTTAAATTTCCAAAATTGATTGAGTGTAGATTCAAAAGCCCAATCCATGTGATCTAGAACTACATTTTCTTTCTGCATAGAAATTACTCAAAAAATGTTTTTGACACTACATTCCCGACAAATACAAAGGACAAGGAAAACAAAAGTTAAAGTAAATGAATTATCTGACAAGAGAGTACGTAGAGAAAGGAATTTTCATCTTTTAAAATGATGCGCAATCATAACCCTTCTCACTGTCTCAACATCACCTCACAATATACACTTGCAGTTGTAGAAGAAACTAAAATATTAGAAAAAAATAAAAGGAACAAATTTGGTATGATTGAAAGTTAGATGACAGTTAAAAAAACATTTTTATCCTTATTTAATGGTTTATTTTTCCGTATAACAAAATATTGTATTGAATTAATTTAAAATGTAATAAAAAAATTATTTCTTTCAGTATTCTCAACAATTTTACATTACTTAAGAATGAGAGTCAAGATGAATAATAATTTATATACAACATTTTTTTTTAATTTAAATTTATTAAAGTATCTTTTAAAAATAAATTTATAACGAAACTACAAATTTTAAATTAATAATACCTCATATAATTAATCATAATGATATCATCTTAATAAACTTGAAGTAAAAATATTATTTATAATATTATTTATATTTTGTATTTCTTTAATTCAGTGTCTATCTTTTATGATTCATCAAAGTATTCTGATAAATTATAGTTACATTTATTATTTAGTTTGTTACTTTTTTTTATGATTTTATAGGAGAATGATTTACATTTTCATTTTCTTAAACACTATAAAGAAGATTGACGTTTATGTAAACGTTATACAGAATAGAAGTAATATTTATTATAAAAATAAAAGAAAGTGAATAATATATTTTAAAGAGGAGTGTGAGAAACATTTAATATAATTTCGTTTCATGAGAGATAAACGCAATTTCTAGATATTTAAGAAAGATAGAAAATAAAATAAAAGTTAAATGCATTTGGTTAAAAATAAATAAATAAAAATATGTGAGGAATTAAGTAAAGAAATGTTATATTTCATTATTTTTATAATTGTATTTTGTATAACTCTCATCCATAAAACATTCTACGAATTTCATCTTCATCCATCTACCATGTTTTTTACTAAAAATTTAAGGATTTTGTTGTATGACAAGTTATGTTAGATGAGGATTTTGGTACTCTCTCCCTCATTTTCAAAGTAAAGTTAAAAAAATGGAGAAAGAACTCTATATTTCAAGGTTAATTCAAAAACTAAGCTTTACTAAAATTTGATTATATATATAAAAGAATAATGATTATGCCATTGACCTATTATCTGACATGCAATTCCCTAAAAAGATTACATTAAAAACCACATTTTTCATAATGTAATAATATTTTATTTGAATTATTTTCCCACTATTATCACCTCATTGTAATTGCCAAAAGCTTCAACTATCACTAACTTCATGTTCTGTTGAAAGTTTGGTTGAAAGGAAAATGTAAGTGAAAACATAAAGAAAGTACTTATTGGGTTAGGTAACAAAAAAAATGTTACTTTTCATTACATTCATATCTTTAATTTGAAAAATAAAATATTTATTAATTATTTACATTTCATAGTATAGTATATAAGTGAGTATAAATTTCACCTTATGAGTCAATTGTCTAAGATTGAATTAAACTTAAAGTTAACTTCTTAATACGGTATTAGAGTTTTTTGGAGTCCTAGCCGAAATTTATTGAGTTTGAGATTGATCCATAAATATATAGTCTCATGATAGAGAAGTGCCTTCATGATTTTGTAGAATTGTTGGTGATCGGCAGAAGCTCTGTGGAGTGTAAGCGAAACAAGGTCTTCCTAGGAGGTATGGTGACCTTGAAGGTGCATACTAGGTAGGAGTTGAGAGTGGTGAGGCCATCTCTCTTTGGTAAGGGGGAAATTTGAAGATCAATAGCCTAACCTAAGAGGTTTTGGGCAAGAAGTAAAATTGGCTCAAATTTGGCAGCAATTCACTATGTATATTAATATTGTAAAATCAAGAGCCAAGACACTCCTTAAATAGCAATGGAGGCCGGTTTACACCAAGGTGAAAAGAGAGGGAAATTCAAAGCTATTCTAAATGAGAATTGGCGCCTAGAATTGAGCACATAGGAGGTATGTTCTAGAATCTAGCATGTGCAATTAGATCTAGAACTTACGCTCCAATTTAGGCTAGCTTGGACCGGCCTAAGTTTAATTAAGAGTTTAGGAAACTCTAATTAAACTTAGGTTGGTATTTTAGGTAACAATTTGCATTTTTAACAAAATTACAAAAGAAATATTCTATGCTAATTTTGACAAGAATTCTAAAAGCTATTCTACACTAGGAACTATGGCGTCTTTGAGCATGTATAGGTAGGTCTCTCTGCCATCAGTGGCAGTGTTCCAATCCTCTTCAAGCTTCCTAGATATGACCCTAGTGATTGGCCCAATATGACATGTTGGTGGGCTCTCAATTGAAGTGGTGCTTGGGCCTCTTCCATCATCTCATGCACGAGTTTTTGGATCTCGACGTGAGAGGAGTGTCACTAGTGGAAAAAAACTCATTTACGACATCAAATATACATTATTTTTACTGTCAAACATTGTCCATCAAAATGCGGTGGTATTTTTGAAATTAAAAAGGGTCTGAAATGACGGTTGTTGGTTAAATCGCCGTTTTAGACCAAGCGCTTTGGTCTAAAACAACGGTTTTACCTAAGAACCGTCGTTTCAGACCCCTTAAATTATCCTATTTCGAAGCACACCACTTACACTTTCATTCTTTCGTTTTGTCTTTTCGCGAACTTACTCTCATGCGCTCTCCAAATCTGGTTTTTCATCTCCATTGCAACATTCTCCACTATAAGTTCTTCCTCCATATTCATACGTTGCACTCTCTGTTTCTCTTATTGGTTTCTCATTCCATTCATTTCATTAGTGAAGGTTTTCATTGCCTTTGTGTTGTTTCTTTTCTATGCTGCCACCATTGCCACCACCGTGCCTCTTTATTGTTTCATTGCTGACGTCGTTGCCCGTCGCCACCGCTGTCACCACAGCCGCTGCCCTTCACCACCGGTTCTGCCCTTAACATAAGGTGGTGGTTTTAATTTTTTTGAATAATTTTTTTATTAATGTATACCTTTTGTATTTATTATTAATTTATATTATGTTAATTGTTAGGTTAGAATATAATTATTAACTTATTACATTGTAATTAGAGTATAAAATGACGCTTATGACCATAACAGTCGTTTTATGTGCGTTGATACACAATGGTTCTAGAACCGCCTTCTATTTTACAATAGAATAGACTACGTGTTCATAAGCAGTGGTCCTAGATCCGCGGTGTAATTATCAAAATAACCGTTGTGTATTACCTTTTCTGCACCCGTGTCTCTTAAATAGGTGTAAACTTCACCTTCTATGAATCGGTTTTGTAAGATTAAGTTATAGTTAAAATTTACTTCTCAATATTAATAAATAAATCATTTTAATTTTTTTTTAAGTTAGCAAATTGAAGCTAATTTTTTAATCACAATTCTTACTACTTTTACCCCATTATAAAATCAACCATTACTTTTTTTTTTTGAAGAGAATAAATATTAGTGTAATTGAAGTTTTTTAACCTGATTTGAAATACACCCACTTATTTGTTTGTGAAATAATGATGAAATATAGCCATTATTTAAACTATCTATAGTTGGTTTTAAACATGTGAATTATTTTTCATTGAGAAGATTATTATATTTGTCCTTTTACAACTCCTAAATCAGAAAAACAAATGCACTTTTGAGTTATTAATTAATTAATATGATTCGAATACATGATTAATTTAAAACTTTTCATCCAAACTCCAAAGGGAGGAAGTATCATATTATATACACTACACTCATAAATTAACAGATTATGACAAATTAGTCATCAAACTGTTATTGTATTGATAATGATATTCGTCTCATAATCATGAATATGACAATGATACGCGTGATTATGATAAACATAGCTATTTGCCTTGTTTAATTGTTGAAGATAAGAATAACTGTAAAGTGAATGGGATGTGGAATATGGAGCTTCTTCATCACTTCATGCACTTTGCCATTAATTAAGACTTGTGTTGGCCCTACCTTCGTAACGGTCTTAAATCTAATGTTCAAATATAAAACCAACTTTATTATAAATAATTGCTCAGATTTTTTAATAAAATCAATCTTCAATAAAAGATAGTAAATAATTCATATATAATATGATAATCTGAAATATATAAAATGATTTTTTCCACTTATTATATATATATATATATTAATGTAAAATTTACCATTAACAATGAATTTTAACTACATTACAAACACATTTCAAAATTAATTATATCAAAATATTTTGACTAAAATATAAACCAAAAAACTACTTAGTAATATGTGTATATATCATAAAGAAAAATAATTTGCTTAAATTAAAACATTTAAGAAATAGTTAACATAACTAACATATTGTTCTTCCTTTAATTAAGTTGTTTAAGATATGATCTTTTCAAAGATTATGTGTTAGTGTAAATTCATAATAGTCTCTCCTAATCTTTGTTAGTTTTTTATTATCAACAAAGAAAGAATAAAATTAATAGAGGTATTTAAGGGAGATCTCAATCCTTATATAGAGTAGAATAAAAAGAATCTGTAAAATAATAGAACTCTATAAAGCAGCATGCCTAGAAACTCTCAAACATTTTCAAAATAATAATCTAATTTGTTCTAACCTCCTACATATTGCAAACACAGAATAAAAAAAGAGCCCCCTCAAGGACATAAAACTGCATAAAGGGCTCGTCTACGACACAACACAACAACTAGAAATCATTTGGGTTCCTTTCACATCAAATTGAAACTACTACTTATGTTCCTTTAGCAACACCTTTGGGTGGGAAGACTAGCTGGAGAAACAAAGGGTGAGAAACGACCCCTTGGATGGTTGTAAGCGTGTTGCAGTTGCTCTATGCATGCTATACAACTGCCTACCTACACTACAAACAATTCTCTCATCCCATAGATCACCCAAAACCTTAAAAATCTTATTCCTTTCATCCAAAAATCAAACTCCTTGGTGCTCCCTACAACTTCAATTTCACTGCCTCTTTTCACTGACGAAAGATCAAGATAGAAGTGGTGCAAAAAAAGCTCCAAACCCTCCTTCTTTGGCTACAACACAAAACAAAATCGTTTGACCTTTGTTGCACAAGAACACAATAAACATCAAACAAAGAATGTGAAGACCAAAACCTACAAAATATATTCACCTTCCTACACTCATTGAATATACATATAAAGATCCTTACAAACACAGTCTACCTTTAAAACAGGATATAGACATGGACTAAGAAATAAACAACCAAAAAATTAAAACCACAAGTTTCACCAAAAAAACAAAACTTTTTAAGCAGGATTTTATTTTCTGTTAGAGCTCCTCACAAAACTACCAACCTATACACTCCTTATGACCAAAAACACCCATCATCAACATAACCAAGAACTTAGAGGGGAACCTTCATCAACCATCCTTACCCAACTTCAAAAAATCTTGCATTATGATAAGGTTCTTTTTCCTTATAATAGATCGCAAACAATCCTTTGGCTCTAAACACCATTGGGGATATGTGAAATTAGCCAAGTTTTCTTTACATGTTAACCAAGTCCACCCCTTGAGTTGTACACGTGTGAAAATCTCCACACTATCTACTTTACCCTTCCTAAAAATGATGTGATTCATTTGTCTTCAAATCTCTCCGATCACTGCTATCCATATACCCCCCACACTTTATTCTCCACTTTAGAGGCCTATTCTAAGTTATGAAGTAGAAAGTGAGCTCTTGCTTCCCCATGAAGATCCGTTGACATCCCTAACCAAAGGTTACACCTACTCCAGACCAACCATGCTACTCTACATTTGAAGAATAAATGTTTCGTTGTTTCCTCTAATTCTCCACACATAATGCAGAGCATTCCATAACCATCCCTTTACTCTCCAAATTCATTCTTGCAGGAAGCCAATCTAGTAGAACCCGCCAATCTACCATTTGCGTAGGTGGTGAAGCTTTAATACTCCAAAAAGTATTCATATAAGAACCTTTCTTCCCCACTTAACTCACTTCACATGATTCTATAAGCAAATTTAACCGAATACTCGTGTTTTTCATCTTCCTTCCAGATCCAAGATTCCTTTCTCTCTTTCATCAAACTCTTATTTTCAAACAATTGCTTTAGTTGTCTTTCCTCACCAACTTCCCATTCAAAGAAAGTTCTCCTCCATTCCCGATTCCAAAACCATTGATTATTATTCCACCACCCCATATGGGACAAATTGGTAGTTTTAAAGAGTGAGATCGAGGAAAGCCTGGGAAATTAATACATAATGCTTCATTTCCAATCCATTTATCTTCCCATAAATTTATGCTCTAACCATCACCTAAAACCCATTCATTTTGTCTTCAAAATTGTTCCCCCAATCATCCATCATCCAAATTTTCTTTAGGTCCCGCCACCATAAAGATTTCTTATGTTTCCTTACATTATTTTTTAGATCTCTCTAGCCTCCATACTTTGATACTAAGATTTCCTTCCATGGTCCCCCCCATCACAGATGGACTTTGCCAAATCCATTTCCCTAGTAAGGCGTTATTAAAAACTCCAATATCTTTAATCCCTAACTCCCCTCTTCCTTCAATTCGCATACATTCTCCCAAGCGACCCATGCTATTTTTCTTCCTTCCTTCATCCCCATAAAAACTTCCTCTGAATTTTCTTAATGGTATTAACGAGCGACACTGACATTTTGAAAACAAAACATATAGAATAGAAGGAAGGGAAGTAAGAACAAATTTGAGCAAACATATCCTCCCTGCCAATGATCAAAACTTACCTTTCCATCTGTCCAACCTTTTCCTAATCTTATCAATAATACCTTCCCAAAAGATGATCCTTCTATGATTACCTCCTATCTCCATTCCCAAATATTTAAAAGGAGTTTTCATAACATCACAATTGAGCATAGACGCGTAATTACGCATATGAAGCTGATTTATACCCACTCCACCTAACATGTTTTTAGAAAAATTCACTTTTAACCTTGATGCTAGTTCGAAACAGCATAACATTGCTTTCATAGCCATTATATTTTGAGTGTCATATTTACAGAAGAACAAAGTGTTATCCGCAAAGTGTAGTGTATTAACATTACGTTATTCACACCTAATTCCACACTATGCAAAATACCTTTTCACACTACATTCCTGACGAACCTACTAACCCTTTTGCCACTATTATTGAACATAGGCTTTGATGTATCCAAATCCATGAAGATTGCTTGAAGACTTTGTTGTTGCTTGTGTGTGTGGATTTTGTGTAGTTTGAATTTGTAAATCCACTCATAGATTTGATCCAAGGTTGCTTGATTCAAGTTCTTTTGAAAAAAAGTGTTTTCTAAAGAAAGTGAAAAATCAACCTGTTGAATTTCCGTTTCAACCGGTTGTTTCACACTTAGTGTTTTTGAAAACAATTTGAAAAAGCTTGAAATTGGTTAACTTTGTTGTCAAGCCAATTCAACCGATTGTTTCGTGTTTTCAATCGGTTGAGTTTTGAAAATTCTTAATAGAATTCAGTTGGACTAATTTAATCTGTTATATTTGTTTTAAAACTGATTTGGCTTTTGCATTAATTGTTTTTAACAACTGATTGGAGTATATATAATCTGTTTTACACTTCTAGTTGTTACTGATTCATAAGAATACTTTTGAATCAAGTTTTTCCAAGATTGCTTCAAGCTTTGGATTCTTTCTAAGAGTGGAATAAGATTACATTGTACTTCTTCTTTTCTGTGATTGTTTCAGATGTTATCATTCCTTTTCTCTCTTGACCATTGTATTTTTGTAAGAACTGTTGGTGTGCAGATTTAGAGGATGTTCTTAATTTTGTGGTGTGATTGCCAAAGGTGGTGTGTTTTCTTGTATGGTTCAAGATCACCACTTGTGTGTGTGTGTTGTAATTAAGGTGTTTGATTATTTAGTGGAATACTCAAAGGTTTTTTGGGGACTGAATGTAGCTCTTGGCTAAGAGTGAACCAATATAAATTTCCTGTGTGAATCTTTATATTCCTTATCTCTTTAAATCTGTTTTTGCTTGAAGTTTATATCTGCTGCTATAAACAACCATTTGTTTCGCAAAAACAACTGGTTGATTTTCTGCCGTTAAGTGAATTTTTTTTTAACTCAGCTGAACGAATTTTTATTTGATTGATTCTCATTGGCTTTCATTATACCTTCAAAACTTGCGAAAATCTTTCATAAACAATTCACCCCTCTCTTTTTTAAGGCGTACAATTCTAACAACTATGAGGAATAAGAAAGGTGCTAGAGGATTCCCTTGTCTAAGGTCCTTGCCCATATGGGACTCAACAGTTGGGCTCCTATTCACCAAAACTGATGTCGACGATGACACCAGGCATGCCTTAATCCATGTTGACCATGTATTGCAAAAGCCTACCTTCATTAGCATATAGAAAAGAAAATCCCAATTTACTGAGTCATATGTTTTTTCATAATCCACTTTCAGGAATAAGCATTTCTCTTTCTTTATATTAACCTCTTCTAGAGTCTCGTTAGCAATACTCAAATTACTTTCACCTAATACACTGTGCAAACTGCCTTTGATCAATAATTTTATGTAATAGTCTCTTTAACCTCCTTAACAAGATCTTCGTCACAATTTTATATAGACAACCTACTAGGGAACTAATTTAATGTGTTAATTTGAATTCATAATAATCTCTCATCAAATCGAATGTGAGTTAGTCTTTTTTGGGACATGTTTGTCTACGAATCATTAAGACAAATTATTTCCACACATTTTTTTTAACCCTACTGTTATTGGTTGGTAAACATGTTTAACTTGGTCTAATACCACATTATAGAGAGAAATCATTAGAAAGATTTGATACCAATGACTTAAGAAACCTATATACTATCACATATCATAACCAATAATTTTGGGGGGCCAAAATAATATATTCAAACTTAGTTTAATTTTAATGTTTAATTTCTATGCAAAGTCACTACACTAGTGCAGACAGGCCAAACGAGTGTGGCTATTTTACATTTACAAGGGCGGTTATATAGCCGCACTTGATCAGCACGCATTCTTAAATCGAAGATTTACAAGTGCGGCTATTTAACTGCATTCGTAAATGCGATTTATAAATGCGGTTATGGTAAATAGCCGCATTCTTATTTGATTTTTTTTAAAAAAAAATTTAAACCCTAAGGCAGCAATAACGGTGACAACAACAACAACGGAGCAAATACAACATAGCAAAAATCTAAACAGCAGGCAATGAAGCTGGTGACCTTCGTCAATACAAGAAAACAAATAGATAAGAGAAACGAAAAAAAAAATATATAAATCAATGGTGAAGAAGAAAGAGAACTCGAAAAGAACTTACAATGGCACAAAAAAGACAATGAAGGCTCGTAGAAAACGGGAGGAAGCATGAGAGCATAAACAAAAGAGAAAATGAAGCGTCAAAGAATCCTTCGCCAATGTAAGAAAACAAACAAATAAACAAGTGAAACGAAAAAAAATTATAAACCATTGGTGAAGAAGAAAGAGAGCGAATCGAAACGAACTTACATTGGTACGAGAACACAATGAAACTCGCAGAAGAGAGGAAAATCAAAGCAGAAACAAAGAGAAAACGCGAAGCGCCAAAAAGGAAGAAAGTATGAAAGTGTAAGTGGCACACTTCAAAATTAGGGTAAAAAGTATTTAAGAATGCGGCTATTTAAATAGCTGCATTCGTAAACCATGCACTTTGATTTAAGAATGCGACTATTTAAATAGCCGCATTCTTAAATGAAATTAATTTAAAAAATGCCACCGCGTTTTGAATGACAACGGCTAACCCTAGAACTGCATTAAATAAATAGTCGTTGTTTATACATTTTGTGCTAGTGCTAAAGTCCATTTTTCACACGTCACAAAGTAGCATGGAAGAGTTTTCCTCCTTCCACACTTACACGTGAATAAATGATATGAAACAACTGGCCACTCATTAACTATCAACGACCTTCTCATTTCTAATTAATATGATTTATTTTAACCAATACTTAAAATTGGTAACTAATTATTAACTAGTTGTATAATTAATATTGATTGTGAACATTATAATAAGAGAGTTAGTTGAGGTTTAGTATAGTTAAAAGTGAGTTAGTTGAGGTTTAGTATAGTTAAAAGTTCATTCTAGGATTTAGTTTTCATGTATTAGGTGAAAGTAATTTGAGTGAAAGAAAAAAAAGGTGGTGTACTAGGTGGGTACAAAAAAAGGCAGTTGGTGTTGTAATGTTATATGGCATATGGTAGGGAACAAGGCAAGCATATGTACTCATGGATGAAGTTTTGTCGGAGAAGAAAGAGCAAAAAAACCACACCAATTCACCTTATTTGTTACCCATGATGGAAAATATGGCTACAACCATTCTATTTATCTTCTTCTTCTTACTTTTTTTTTTTTAAAAAAATTGTGCTTATTGTATTATATACAACTTAAATTTTGTATTTTTTTTATCACTGCCTTCTCCCATTTCACTGTTATTTGCCTTCTTTTTCTTCCTCTTTTATGTAAAATAATTTGAATTTTTTATGAACAATTACCACGGAGAAATTAAAACCTAAGAACTTTAGTATATATTCTATCCAAACTCTTAGGTCAAAAGATGTTTCATAATTGATTGTATAAAAAAGAGACAGGAATTGCAGAAAGAGAAGTGTAAAGTAAAGACGTGGCGAGTGATATGATCTTCACTACACATTTATCATAATCTGCATGTGTGATGAAAAAAAAAATGAATAGTACAAAATGTTGTAAAATAATGAGTGAGGATAATATTATTTAATTAATGATTAATAAGGTGAAGATAAAGAAAAAATAAGGTCACAAAAGTGTTATATTATAATCTAATTCTAATTAGGTAATTAATGACTAATAGTATTATTATAATATAAAGGAAAACGAGCATTGGATTTTTAATACTGTGCAGGACTGTAGGCCTGTGTATTATTTTTAAAAAATTTACTCGTATTTTATTTATTAATTCTTATATTCCAGAATTTTAGAATTGAATGCACGGCACACTATTAAAAAAGTTAACTATATATTTAATATTTTCACTCTTAAAATTGAACACACTGCAAACTATCACAAAAGTAATCTCATAATTATTTAATATTTTCATTTTTAAAAATTGAATACACCCGCGCGCACTATCAAAGGATAGTCTCATAATTATTTAACATTTTCTTATTATTTTGAATTAAAAAATAAAATAAATATAATTAAAATATTAATTTATTGAGTTGTTAGGTAAGTGTATCAAGAAATTTACAAAAAGTTAGATTTTTTAATTAATACATTAAGAATGGATTAAAGATTTAAACATGACTAGAATATTATAATTTATAAAAAAAAGTAAAAAAAAATCTAAATGCATTGATAACTTTTATTAATGAATAGTATTACTATAATTTCAGGGAAACAGTATTCAAAATTGAAACCAATAAACTTTATTTGCATTTCAAAAGTATAATGTGTTAAAAAATGGAAAAATTGAATCTTACAAGAAGCAAAATCGAACCCTGTGGCAAGAGGGAGCAAAAATAAATTGGAAAATGCAGGCATTGTAATATCACCATCATCCAGAATGTTAAGTCTCAACTAACCAATTATGCACCATGGTAACTGCTGTGCATTGCATAAAACAAACAAGAAAAGAACAAAGTGGCCATGAAATGAAGCTTTACATGAACAGATTCATTGCACATGTCGTCTTCTAACTTGTATCAATTCAATTCAGTTGATTTAATTAGTGAAGGTGTGCAGTGGCCATTGCTTTATTGATTCCATAACTCTCCAATCTATGTGCGAGCCACATTTACTTAGAACTTGTATCAGCAAGCTTTGGAGTTTGAAAAACTCTCCTCATGAACCATTTTACCCAAAACATAAAAATCTCACCCACCAAAATAATTGACATGACTCTTTATCTTTTATCAATCTCCCAGCTAATACTAGTTCTAGTACTTTTAATTTTTATCTGCTCACATCTTTAACTTTGGTTTTGTTGTAAGAACACTAAATATCCAACATATTGTTAGATAATGTATTCATGATGATCATCGAATATTTTATTTATATGTAACTACTTCTTTTTTGTATTCATGATGATCATATATTTTATTTATATATAACTACTTCATTTATGTTTTTTTAGTGATTATCAACATTGAGTTTGATGTGTTTATTATGTAAAGTTTTGACTAGTGAACTTTAGTTATGGAATATTTAAAAAATGTTTTGTAAAATTGATTTATACTAATTATAACAAGAGATTTCATAGGTGTAATGTTGGTGTCAATGTTCATTTTCTTGATCATAAATCATTAAGATTGTATTAATATATGATTACGGAAAAAAAACTTTATGATTGTTCTTAAAGACTTCTCTTATTTATATTGTGCAAATCACTAAGGTTAAATAGTCATGAAACAAGATTAAAATCTCAAGTAAGAATTGTTCCGGCTGGTTGATCCGGCCGGTTGACCTGAGTCGTCTTTATGCGTGGCTTGTTCTAACGAGCTAGGGCATCTTCGTTCTGCTTCGTCTGTGAGTACCTGAAAAAGAAGAACAAAGGGGCGCCCTCGCGGCCATTTGCACTCCGACGATCAAGTCAGCTAGCGAGAAACACCAAAGTAACTAGAAACTGTGCAATAATCTCAACGACTGAAACTGTGTGGCTAAAACTGTGTTGCCCTAATTGCCTTGTGTTCTCA
>Ga0123342_1006719_pt1 | contig 15754 bp, 8 predicted proteins | sample Turbeawhitnodule_FD_89960 | JGI IMG/M metagenome (GOLD analysis project Ga0123342, IMG submission 89960) | Root nodule microbial communities of legume samples collected from Mexico - Turtle bean Mexico white nodule | ecosystem: Host-associated > Plants > Roots > Nodule | place: Mexico: Nepantla... | reverse complement strand
CATACAATGAAACTATTCTTGAGTATATTGGTGTGCACCGGATATTTCCACTCTCATCTTTAACAACAATCCCAGGTCGAACTTCAATGAATTGATTCACCTTCAAAACACCCTGTAAAGAAAACTTTGTCAGGTGAGTCTGACCGAGGTCTTTTAAGCCACGCCACAAAAATACCAGACAAGGTTTATTTCATTCAATGACTTCGGAATAAAAATAGTAAGTAATAAACATTATATAAATTATGCATTTCAGACATCATTAGTGATTTTAATATCTGCAAGTCATGCAACAGTGCAAATCAAGTATAAGATCCGGGAAATTGACCAATAGACTTACCCTCAGAATGCTTCCACCAGCTACACCTCCTTTTATTTCATCAACTTCAAAACCAGGTTTATTGACATCAAATGACCGGATTACGATCATGTTAGGTGGAGAAACGAAGTTCCTCTCAGGGATTGGGATCTTCTTCACAATATACTCGCACACAACATCAATATTATACTTTAACTGTGCTGAAATGGGTACTACTGGTGCACCATCAGCAACAGTTCCCTGGTAAGTCACAAAATAGGGGGGAAATTTTCATGTAGGTTTTTGAAAAGGAATTCACTTGTGTAAAAGAAAACTTACCTGTATAAACTTTGAAATTGCTTCATGCTGATTGATTGCCACATTTTCTTGAATCAAGTCAACCTTGTTTTGAAGGATTATTATATGCTGTAGACGCATAATTTCCACAGCAGCTAAGTGCTCAGAGGTTTGTGGTTGTGGGCAGCTTTCATTAGCAGCTATGAGTAGTAAAGCTCCATCCATGATTGCAGCTCCATTAAGCATAGTAGCCATGAGAATATCATGTCCCTACAGATATTGGTAAAGTAAAAACAAATATCACATACATGTAAAAACAAACTAAAATATATATTAAATGATTTATCCATTTGTTTGAAGACCTGTAGTTACATTGCTTATAAAAAGGATACCCAAGAGTAAAAGCAAAAAATATATATGAAGAAATCTTAGGCGCTCATGGAAGATTAGCAAGGGATATATTTAGATTTGAAAAAAATAATTCAGAAAGGGAACAAACCAAAACTCTTGAATGCCACCAATACAACAGTTTTCTATCAACAAACGACAGCCTTAGTTGAGTCCCACTAAGTAAGGTCAGTCACATAGATCACACAATGTTGTTGGACTCAGTTAGAAACAAAAATTCTCAAGGATACTCACCATGAGATCCCTTATATTAATGTCCTTGGTCTCCCTATACCTCTTTTCACAAGGCTAAAAAATAAGAATGTAACGTGATCTACTCTGATAAGCAGTACTTCCAATTACTTTCTTTGCATAATCCAAACCACTTTTAAAAATTTGTCATTTTTCCTTGATGAGTCATACCAATATATCCCCTTCTTGTGACCACATTATATTTCTACAATAAACACAATTTTTCAATATTCTAAACCAGTACCTATTGTGCTTCTTGAGCATCACAGTTATCTTACTATATAACATTGAATGTATACTACTACCACTTCTATAGCAATATTAGTGTAACTACAAACAGTAATGACTAATACAGATGGGGGAATACATCTATAAGTAAAGAGCAAGAGCCTTCTCTTGCTCGTTAAGAGCACCTAAGAAATTTTCATTTTCTGTGTATATTCATGCATACCTCATGCACATACACACACGATACCCCACATATTCCTTCCATTTAAGGAGAGAAAATATGCCAAGGAGAAATGATGTATACAAGTAAACATGTCTCAATATTATATCTGACCAAATGTGCAGGTATCTCAAATATTATAGCTAAAATAAAATCTAATCAAATTATGCATTAAGCAGTCCGAAATAATAATGCAAGTCCAGGACTTCACCGGACAATCCACAAATGAAACATGTCTCAGCAATTTCATCTTGCTGTTTTCAAACCCTGGCACGTCACACATAGGACTATCTTCTTTCCCACTTCCATAAGCCCTGTAAGAAACAATTTATCATCAACTCACCAAAAGCTAAAGTAACCTGATATCATAATGCAAATGTAAAAACAAGCACCCACTTGTAGCACATAGGCCTTGAACACCGATCATCTTCACACTTGTATATTTTTGCATTTGCATACCCAAGCTTGATTGTAATGTTACGCTCCAACTCATTTTTGAAACGCACAGTCTGCACAACATTCATGGGAACAATAGGTCAATAGTTTAAATATCCAAAGATAAAGGGAAATGTGTGTTAACAATACAACATGGCATGTTTATGTGTAATCCTGCTTTTTCAAACAGAAGAACAAAAAAAAGGTAATATTGATCTAAATGCAGCTAAATAACCCCATATAACCTCTAGAAAGAGATAACCACTTCCAATCAAGAGAACCCAAATCAGGCTTTCAAATACAAATAGAATTTATCCATGACAAACTATAATATACATATTGAAAGAAACCCACTAGCCAGTTTTACAAGCAATCCTCACCTTATAAACCTTATAAACCGGTTTTGTAGTTTTCAGTTAAACCTAAATCACTTTGTAAGAAAGAGAAACGTTCTAAGACAAAGGAATACCTGGACACCTGATATTGCTTTCACAACTGTTGACTTGCCATGTGCCACATGACCAATAGTGCCTGTTAGGATGCAATTCAATACATCAATATCAACAGTCATGGAAGAGAAGCTGACACAACTTCAGTTGCACAGTTTAATTTTCATGTGGAATCAATGTAAAGATTTCTACACTGCCAACCAATTACAAAATCACCCTATGTATGAGTGTTAAAATATTTTTTACATAATATCGCAATCTATGATTGGATAATAATATTAACAAGTTGTGCACCATCAGTGCATTTTAATTACATTCTAAGTGCTAAATCACAAAATGTGCGAAAATATTACCAATATTAATAGTAGCTTGCCGAGATATGACTTCTGGAGAAAGTGGATGCAACTTTGTCACATCCAACTTACTCAAGTCTTGCTCCATCAAACCCTTCCGTGACATTTTGGCAGCTTTCAATGGGATCTTAAGTGGTGAAACTGATTTATGACTTGACAACTAAATTATCTGCATGTATATAATCATGGTACGACAAAAAACCTGCATCAGAATCTACCATTTCTTTACTTTTTCTTGAAATATGTATGTAATATATTAGACAGAATCCAATTCTCTTCTGTCTTATCCTACCACAACCCCTCATCGGGTAAAATATGTATACTTCACGCAGATTCATTATTTTCTCAACAAATAAAATGAAATATTTCAAAGTGTGTCCAAACAAAATAATACTGTTCTACGTTTTTTGGTATAATTTTCTGATATAACAAAATGGGTACACAGAAACCCCTTCAGATTTGGGGCATTTATGAATATATTGTTCAGCTTTCAGTTCAGGTAGAAAAGCCCTACAAGTAAAACTTTCCTTCACACAATCTTTTTTTCTAGAAACATGAGTAGATTGCCGGATTGAGAATGAGCGTAAAGACGAATTTACTACAAACATATTTGAAGTCTTTTCAAGATACACATGAATCAATATAATTCTCCTTTTGCATAATTTCAATTACCAGCAGCAATTAACACATTGCGCAACAACATAGTTGATCACCACTATTTTAAACTTTTGACAAAATCATGGCTTCAAATAACATCTAACAATGTGCTCCAATTCTACCACAGTTTTACTGACAGAAGACATCAAATAGTCTTTTAATGTTCTGAAAAAATTCATTGACCAAATGTAAAAGCCACTAATAACACTCTTTTCACATTCACCCATAACCTTCATAGCCCATTGTTAACAACTCAAACTACCCAGATCCTTCCACCAATAAGGCACTAATTCACTCCTACTGGCTTATGTATCCATATCTATTAGGGGCAGTTTCTTATATAATTTTGGGATGATAGAAGCATTTAGAGCAGTATAAATAACAAAAAGATAATACAAGGAAAAGGAAGCTCAAGGCAGCAAAAATTCAAAATGAAATCAATAAATTTAGACAAAATTATCAACTAAAGCAGCAACCATATCTTTGCGTCCCTTTTCATTCAGAACAATTCTTAGGAACAAAAAGTACAGAGGAAATTTACCACTGTGTGGAAGGTACTGCGGAATGTTCAAGCATGCTAGTATTCCACAAAAAATTAGGGTGATAAAATAAGAAAATGAAAAAAAAAATTGAAATTACCGATTAGTGGAGTGTAGGAGTAGGTGAGTGGAGAGTGACTAAATTTGGCCTCGAAAAAAGAGTCCAAATCGCATTCTCCTTCGAAATTGATTTTCTCTCCGAAAATGGAAGCTCCGACAACATGTTTTCCTTCGCATTCAGAGAAACATGTAGCCACTGGGTCTTGGGCCAGTAGATTATTTTGGGCTGTTAATGTGGGCTGCAACAATTTAATGTAGGCTTCTTCTTCCTGCACTCCTTCGTTTATCTTCCTGCAGCCCCACAATTTTCTAAATCCCGAAACTGGCCTTGACATTTTATTTGAAAAAGGCACCATGGTTACTGGAAATTGGGATCTGAAAGTGTGCAACAGATTCATCAATCCGAAATTGAATCTTTTTTTCCGGATGAGGGGTTTTCCGGTAGAAAATTTTCCATAAATTATTGATTTTCAGATTGTTGAATCTGGAAGCCTAATTCTGTTACGGATTGGTGGATGTGTAATGCTTTTTTTTTTAATTATGTATTTTGAATCTAGAATGCTTATTTTTGTTACGAATTGGTGGATCCGGAATGTTTTATTTGAATGATGGATTTTTGAATGTGAAATGCATATTTTGAATTACGGATTGGTGGATCCGAAATTTTACCGGAAGTACCAATCCAAAATTTTTCTGGATTCCATAATCCAGAATGCAAAAAAAATAAATACAGTTCAAGTGCATTTTAGGGTTTTTAAAAGTAATAGGGACAGTTTGGTCTTTGCATAACATTGTGGAGGTGCAAAAAGAAACTGCCTTTAATGTAGGGAGTTTCTTAATATAGCTCTACGTTTTTCTTCCTGTTTTCCCATAATGTTATGCAAAGACAAAATTATCCTTATTACTTTCTAAAAACCCTAAAACACACTACTCACACTCTTTCTTCTTCTTCCTTACACACACCACAAACCTACATTTCCTACATTTCTATGACTTTCTCTGTGCACAGTGACTTCATCTTATCACACAAGAACGTGAGGCGTGTTACACTTGGTGGTGGTTCAATGGTGTCTCTTCATCTCATCCCTATTGTTTTTATTTTCCAGAATCGTGATTCCGCAACAGAGTCCTAGATTGAGTGATCCAAAAATTTCCCAGATGAGTGTTCAAAAGTTATATGGATTGAAATGCATTATGGATCCACCAATCTGTAAGACAAAAAAATGCATTCTAGATCCACCAATCCGTGATTAAAAAATTGCTTCTAGATACAACAATTAGTAAGTCAACAAATTGGTTCCGGAACACCCCTTCATCCAGAAAACATAAAGTTTTACTTACGGAACGACCAATTTATAGATTATATTTTCACTTCCGTATTGATCCATCCATAGCACAATCCCGAATTCCAATTTTTGGGAACCTAAAAACACCATAACTACCCAACCACTTAAAAAAAACTTAGTTTTTACCTCTAAAAGCTAACCAACACTTCAACAACGCAACTCACTCCTCCCTCTTACTCTATGCAGCTAAAATGAGTTTCCATTAATGTCACCGATGAACAAAGAAGAAGAACGGTGGCAAAACAACTCATCCACGATGTCCTTTTCAAATAAAGGACCAAGGCTAGTTTGGGATATTTAAAAATTATGGGGGTGAGGAAGAAACTCTCTTTAATGTAGGGAAATTCTTCCTACAACTCCATTTTTTTTTCTCACATCTCTATATTTCAAAAATTATTGAAATTAATGTTTGATATTTTCATTGAATGTTTTCTTAATTTTGGAATATAAAATTCAGAGACTTTATAGATTATAGAATCTGAAATTTAAAATTTGTGATTTTTGGTATTTCAGAATATAAATTTCGGAATACAAATTTTGCACTCTAGAATGTGCAATTTGAAATACAAAATTCCAGAATGGAAAAATTGTATTCTGAATTGTGCAATCTTGTATACCGGGATGTGAATATGAAATAAAAAATTTATATTTTGGATTGCACAATCTAGAATACAAAATTGTATTCTAAATTGTAGAATCCATAATAGATAATTTCTATAATTTTGAAAGTATTAGGGTGTAGGAAGAAATAATGGAGTGCAGGAAGAAATCCCCTTTAATGTATATTTAGAAATTTGGATATTTTAGTCCTTCTATATATAATATATTCTGAATACAAAATAAAGAGCATACTCCTATTGACCTAATACGTGTTATCTTACCTTAATCGACTTTACCAATAACTACATTTTTACCTTTATGTTTTGGAGGTATAGGAATGAAGACTTGGTGCTCATCATGTTTCGTGAGCAATCACTATCTAGAAATTGACTTTGTTTCTAATCTTTTCCCATACAACAAATCTAAAATAGGAACTATGAGCTATTTAGGTACATAAATCCTTTTGGCTCCTTATTAGTTATGTGTAATTGTTTTCTATGTTTGCATTTGTCAAGTATATGTCTAGATTTTCCATAATTTCGACAATTAATTTCAAATGATTTCATAAAAATATTTTTCTTTTCTTTATCACATCATATCCAGATCCAAACTTTTCATATGTATGTCTCTATTTTGCAAAGAGAATATTTAGAGTCTTAGAGTTGTCAACAAATTTTTGAAAATCATGTTTATAATATGTTTATTGTCTTTGCAACAGTTCTAATTTTTCAGCATTTGTCTTTTGTGCCTGTTTAAGAGATAATATTCTTTCACTACTTGGAACTTGATCCCTCTTGAGTTTATCCTTTTCCAAACTTAAAGTTTTAATTTTTTTTTAGCACAAGATATTTTTTTAGAAATATAGTTACAACTGTTGAGGAGATCCTTTAAAGATATATCATTATTCTCATCTTCCTCAAACGATGAAAACAATGAGTCAATTGTAATATCAAGATAAGAATCAGATTTAATTGGTACCACTTTTATATCTTTCATAAGACAGAGATTGTCATATTCATCTGTTAGAATTTGATCTCGAGTCTAAGTGTTCTCAACTATCCATCAGACGTTTCTTGTTTGAACCATGCTTTCTTCTCAATTATGGATTGCACAATCTAGAATACAAATTTTGTATTCTCGATTATAGAATTCAGAATGAATAATTTTGATATTTTTGAAAGTATGTTGTGTAGGAAGAAATCCCCTTAAATGTATATTTAGAAATTTGGATATATTATTCCTTCTACATATAAAATATTTTGAATATAGACTAGAGAGCATACTCCTACTGACCCAATACCCGCTATCTTACCTTTTTCGGCTCTACCGAAGGCTACTTTTTTGCCTTTATATTTTGGAGATCTAGGAATATAGACTTGGTGCTTGTGTCATGAGCAATCATTATCTAGAAACTGACTTCGTTTCTCATATTTTCCATACAAAAATTTGCAATGAGAATTATCAGCTCTTTAGGTACCAAAATCCTTTTGGGTCCTTTCTTATTAGTTGTGTGTAATTATTTTGTATGTCTACATTTGTCAGGTATATGTCCAGATTTTCCACAGTTCTAACAATTACTTCTAATGATTTCATAAAGATATTTTTTTTTTCTTTTACCTTTATCACATCATATCCATATATAAAGTTACATCTCTCAATTTTGCAAAGAGAAGATTTAGACCTTTAGAGCTCTTAGCAAATTTTTTAAAATCTTATTTATCGCATTTTCTTATCTTTGCAACAATTCTAATTTTTCAACATTTTTTCTTTTATGTTTGTTTAAGAGATAATATTCTTTCACTAGTTGTTACTTGATCTCTCTTGAGTTTATGATTTTCAAACTTAAAGCTTTAAATTTTTGGTTGAGCTCAAGATATTTTTCAGTGTTGCTATTATTAAGGAGATCCTTAAAAGATATATCATTATTATCATCTTTGTCAAACGAACAATGAGTCAGATGCAATATCAAGATAAAAATCATATTTAAATGGTACATCTTCTATATTTGTCATAAGACAGAGGTTGGCATGTTCTTTTGTGCTAAAATTTGATCCTGAGTTTGAGTATTCTCAATTAGCCATAAAAAAGTTTCTTGTTTGATCCATGCTTTCTTCTTAGCTTGAGACATTCATTTCTCATGTGTCCATGGTTATTGCACTCGAAGTAGACAATGTCCTATGCAGATTTTGATCCTTCTACCTATATGAGCTTTTTTCTTTTCTTTTGATAGGCAATATTTTTTTTCTTTTCCCTCTTCTTTTAAGCAATTGCTTCAACCTTTTGGATATGAGGGAGACTTCATCGTTAGTTGAATAATTTGATTCCTATCTAGATATATTTCCTTTATTTTCTCTTCGGTTGGTGATCGTTTGTCTTGAAGAAAATTTTGCTTGTAGTCCGTTTTCTACTACTATTATCGCGTCATTTTGTTCTTTGTCTTGCAAGTGAACTTCATGAACTCTCAGAATCTAAAGAAGTTCATCTCAAATGTACTGGTCAGACGTGCTCGGGGCTCCAACCCGAGCACTTAAGTATGTTAACTTGGCTGGTCAGGTTAATTTGGGGAGGTACCTAGCTCAGTCCAAGATAAATGGTAAGTCTAATGATACGTCAGGAGGTTAGCCTAGACAATTGGAAGCTTATATTGAAAAGATAATTAAAGTAAAAAAATATAAAAAATAACTGAATTAGTTAAGCACAAATATTATTATAAATCTCAACTAAAATAAACAGTTAAAGAGATATATTAACAAAATATCTTTATGTTTGTTAAACTTCTGAAGGAAGGTCTACGAATACTGTAAAAGGGGCTTGAGACCCTAAGCAAAGGTAAGTTCAATCTTGTGATACTACACTCATATAAATACTTTATATTCAGATACTGATAGTTATATGCTCTCACTGATTTGATTGTCAGAGTGTAATCAATAGGTGAAACTCCCCTCACTGTGAGTTATTAGCATCTTAAAGTAGTAACAAAAAAAAAAAAATTCAAGCCCAGAGTCCACCACCAAGGTCCGATCCAAGTCAATTGGTGAGAACACCAAGTAAGTTTTTTTTATGTCTTTAGCCTTAGTGATGACTATTGTTTTGGGTTCACTAATATATCTAATAACTTCACATTTATCTATGTTTGGAGATGTTTGGCTTTCCTTTCTTTCATTCTTTGCCTTTAATCTCTTTATTTAGTTTTTTGAGTATGTCATTTGATACCTAAATTGAATTGGTTAATTATGAATTTTACAATATCTTCATATTTTTTGTGCTAGGCGCTTAAAATAAAAAGCTTGGACTTACAATCTTTTAATTTATTTATGCTTCAAATATTTTTAAAAAACTAATTCTAAAATATTCAAAATATAAGTTAATAAAAACAAATCAAAACATAATCTGAAAATCTTTTTCTTTTGGATATTTTGTGATACCAAAAATCGAGTATTAAAAATTTCCAGTGTTTCTAAATGTTTTTGTTTGTAAAAGATTTGAGAGATATTTGCAATATCTTAAACAAAACATTTGCAATATTTATTTACACAAATTTGTTTAGAAAAAAGATGAATTTTAAAGATATACAATAAACAAGGACGGACAGAGTCATTATGCTAGTTCAAATATTTTTATTTTTGGACATTAAATCTCTTTGATTGAATGCGTTCTTAATAGATATATGAATTCTAAAGATTTTGTTTAATAATTATAAACAAAATTTAGTACTCGTTAAACATGTTTGTCAAACCATCTAACATGAACAAACTTGTAGACACTCGAAGAGTCTACTATACACTGCAACTCTACAAATCATTGTTAGAATCAAGTAAGACATCCAATCTGAATGCGTTCTTAATAGATATATGAATTCTAAAGATTTTGTTTAATAATTATAAACAAAATTTAGTACTCGTTAAACATGTTTGTCAAACCATCTAATATGAACAAACTTGTAGACACTCGAAGAGTCTACTATACACTGCAACTCTACAAATCATTGTTAGAATCAAGTAAGACATCCAATCTAAATTTTTTTATAAACTTAACAAGTCTTACCATATCGTCTAATGAAAATATGTTATAAATACTCAAATCGTCTATCATGAACTTAGCAACAAAGAGAAAGGTTTTGAGCACTAATAAAAAACATTTATTAAGCACCATCATTACCTCTCACGAAAAGAATTTTATGTGATGAAATAATATTTGAAGCATCACGTTGTTTCAAGGAACAATAATTTATCTTTTTTGGTTCAAGCAATCAAGTATTCGATCAAATTGTCTTATATGTGGATTAAGATAAAAGCTCTTCGCTTCATGACTTGAGTCTAGGAGATTGTGTGTTGTTCAAACTCATAGTTGCTAAATAAGATACGATCATATAACTTAATATTCTAGAATTATGTATATAGTATGAACTCATCGTGACCAGAGGGTTTGATCAAAACTATTCACTTCAAGACTTAAATTTGGAGAGGTTATGTAACAACCGAACTAATTGTGTCCAATTGATGTTCAATAATCATGAACAAAGTTAACTTCAAATAAAAATAATGCAGTACATGAGACAATATCTTTATATCTAGAAAAATATCAAATATACACATCACATAATAATAAGATGTTGATTCTTAACCAATCACTTATCCTCTCATCCTAGCTTAAAATTTTAAAAAATATGAACAATAAATAACCCAAAAAATACGTCCTTATCCCACAATATGTTAACCAGTATCAACACTACCACTATCCAAAAAGAAGTTGTTATTAATCCTTTTAACACTTATAAGTAATCACACGCTTTCTTAGGAAAAAATAATAATACACTTTTATCACTTCTCGTTAAAGATTCCTAGATATCTTTAGGGCGAACATATTCTAATTAAATTCTTAATAATATATATATATATATATATATATATAATTAAAATATATTAAAGACTAAAATAACATTGTTATGACAATAGAAAAACTTAATTGACTAAATTGAAATTAGAATTAGAATCAAGCAATTATAATTTTGTTAGGACAAGAGCAATTAAAATTTAATACACGCAATAGTCAAGGGAGAGCCGGAAAAAAATACTAACCATAAAATTCATAAATTTTCAAAGCCAACATTCAAAAGTACAAGAGAAATAAAGGAACAGAAAATGATCTTTATTCTTGTAGCACTACAAAGAATAGAATACAAAGAAAGAAAGAATCTGGTATTAGGCACAAATCTATGACGTGATTCAATCAGAAGCAACAATCCAGGACCCAGCAGCAACATAAAGCAGCACAACTGCAGGAAAAGAAAGTCAAATTAAGCAAAGTTTATTGAATGTTATGAAAAGAAGAAGTACATTTAATAGGACTTACCATCCCTTCCAGAAGCCATCACCCCTGCTTGTGGTTTCCTCTGGAACCCTTTGTTGAGGGTACCCTACAGAACCATCCTTAGAGGGATAACCCATAGGTGGTGGGGCAGTCACATATGGAGTTGAAGAATACACCTGACCCTGTGGTGCATATGATACTGCAGCAAAATAAAAATCATATCATCAAACTTTATCAAGAAAAAAAAAATAAGATTTCAAAACATATTCCTAAGTGCACTTTAAGCCTAACTTAATTTCATAAAATGACATTCCTTCATGTTGAGAGTATAATGCGTGGGACAACATATTATAAGTGGTTTGATAACGGTTCGAGTGTCTGGGACAACATATTATGGATGGTCGCCCAATAGCAAGTGACACAATAGACCCAACAAACACTCGTTAGATAGACTCAAAACGACTTTGATACCATATTATAGAGTGGACTTTAAACCCAATTCAACCCCATAAAACCAACAGTGAAATTTGCACCCACTTATATACCATGAGTATTCTTATCTCTAATGGATGCTAGATATCAAACCAAACCAGTGTTGAATTCACAAGAACTTACCAGGGGTTTCTTGGTGGCTGCTGAAGTGAGTCATGATGTTGATGAAGTTTGGTTTTTTCTGGTTTTTTCTGCTTTCAGAATGAAGAGAAGAATGAATATGTGATGAAAACTAAGGAAGCAAATGAGATATATATAAAGGTTTAATGGGCTACGAGTATGAATCTTAACGCAGTTGAAGATTTCGTGCGCGTTCATTGACGTGTGGGACAAACGCGTTCAGAGGGAGGAAGAAAAAAGACGTGTTTGAATTTGAAGTTTCTAAGAAAGCTGCATTGTGTGTTTTGCACGCGAATTAACGCGCGTGACATGCTGCGTTTAATAACTACTTTCTAGATGTGGATGGAGCCGTCGGATGATTTTTTGGATTAAGATTGAATTTTTTCCTAAATATATTTGAACTTATCTAATATGATTTATATTAGTATTTTACAGACTTAATATGATTTTAAAAATTAATTTAATTTGTGGTTTTCAACAGTTTAAAATGTGGATTTGGCATACAAGTATTCTTTATTTATTTCAATATGTGACTCGTTAATTATTTGTGTTGACTGAAATATTAATTTGGAGAATTCTTCTAAACAGGGTAGTTTTTAGAGACAACCTACTGTGTACTAGAAGGGTTATTACAAGTGTATGTCCCCTATGCCTTTTAAAAGGAAGAATTTGCCAACATCTATTTGTAGAATATAAGATAGCAAATAAGGTGTGGAATAAGTCTTATAAGTGGATAGTAATTTTGTTTGTTCAATATGAAGAGTTGGTATGTTTTGAACATTTTCATTTGTTTCATGTTAATAAAAAATAAAATTTTATGGAAAGGTTTTAGGGTGACGGTCATAAATTGCATTTGGGATTAGAGAAACAGAGTCATCTTCAAACAAGGGAAGGTTGAGGAAGAAATTTTCCATTTGTTTAACTTATGTATTGGGTGAGGATGAAAGCTAAATTGTTTACTTTCATTTTTGTGTTTTTTTTTGGATTCAAAATCCCTTAATATGTCTCAAATCTTATTCTTAGTTTGAAGTATCTTTTGCTATTTTTTCACTACACATAAATGTCCATTGGTTTTTCGTACGGTGTTAGTGTGTTTGTCTATACTCTAAGTTTGTTTTGTTTATCTTCTTAAGAAGGAAAGTGTTTTTTGGTTTTGCAGGAAGTGAACAAGTAGTTCAAACAATTTCTTGTTTACAATGCATGTAGTGCCACTTGATGCAGGGCTTTCATGTTGTGAGGGGAAGTGACAATTCGTTGTTTCTCTGTTATTACCAGCTTTGGACTTGCTGATTTTTTGTAAGGGAAATAATGAAGGTTTATGTAGGCAAACTGTTAGCAGTGGACAAAGTCTTATGTAGACCAAGAGAAAGTTGGACAACTCTAAAACATTAGTTTCTAAGAACTAGTCAGAAATTCAGACAACACCCTATACCATTGTTGGTCACAATCTAAGGAAGTGGAGTTTTTTTGCAATATCATATTTTTTAAGTTTTGGTTATATATAGTTAATGTCTTATGTAATAACAATCTAAAAGATGACTAAGGTTCCAGTTTCATAGTGGAATCAATGATGTAGAATCATAGTTTTGGCCTTGAAGTGGTTCTAACAAGAGATGTTTTACCTTTCGTTTTTGGCTGGGTATGGTGGTGTTTAGTGTCTCTTGGGCATTTGAATAAGTAGTTTTTTAGAAAAAAAATCCACTTTGAATGTCTAGCAAGTTTCTAGTGTCTCTTAGGCATCTTGGTTATATGTATTGTGCTACCTAAATGACTCTTTATACATCTTCATGTATAAGAGTTGAAACATTTTAAAATGTTTTTTTTAATTTAATTTATTCATTGTTAAACTATTTTTGAAACTCATTATATATATATTAAAATAAATATTAGGATAAAAGTAAGAATTCTAAAATTTTAAAAATATTAAAATATTACTTATTTTATAAAATAATTTCAAAATTTAAAAGAATATAAAATACAGATTTATATATATATATATAAAAAATAAAAAGTATTTTAAGTAACTAAAAGAAGCATTTAAATCTTATGTTTTAACACCAAAGTGGAACAACATTTTTTGACAAACTGAATATATAGAAAGGAGTTCTTTTTCTGTACATTAAGAAAAGGATAAAGTAAAAAAAAAAAGCTGACACTATTGACAACCCGAAATTAATTTATAACTATAAGTTTTAAATTAAAAAAAAAAATATTCTGATACTCTTTGTGCAGTCATGATTTTTTTTTTCTGTTAGAAATATATATTTCAATGTGTTCGGTTTTTAAATATATTTTTTCGGAAAAAGAAGTAATCTTATTGAAGGGTATGCTTAAATTCAGTATGTTACATTGAAATTGAAAATCTGGATTGATCTAAAAAAATCATATACAAAGTATATGTCATAAAATAAATTATTAAAAAGGTCTAGAAATAAAAATAAATAAAATGAATTTATTTATAAGTTAAAATGAAGTTATATAAATTAATAAATTTAAAGAAATTATATGATAGAGTTTACAAATTTGACAGTTTTTTATTTATTTTTAATTTACAACAAGATAAATTCAACTTTATAAAAAGTTTCATATGTTGCATATGAACGTATATAAAATATGGCTTATATTATATTATTCCACGAAAGTAGTAAGTCATAATAGGTTTTGATAATAAATTAATGATTTTTTTTGGAAAGGTTTAGATTAAAAGCACATCCTCCTAAGTGTACGTCATGTTGTGTCTTGGATATGTTTGACAACATTAAATGGATAATGGTTTCTAAGATCACGTAGAATGAATGAGAAGACATCTACAAATATAAAAAAAAGTCAATAAACATAAAAAGAATTTTTTGTCATTTATTAGTCGCACAAGAAAATTTAAAATAAAAAACAAAATGAAATTTATCAAAAAAGAAAAAATTATATGATACACACTCGTCCATGTTGATTATTAATTCATATTTTATTATTATTAATTTTGATTTTATTATTTTTAAACTATTTTATCGTTATATTGCATTAATGGTCAGTTTATAGGTCTATCTTATAACTTCCAATAATTGTAATTTTATTTTATATATATATATATATATACACATATGATTGAGTAAATCAAAATGAATAAGATCAGTATTACAATTTTGTGCAATTACATTCAATTAGTTGCTACAACCTTTTGTCTTCTCTTATTTCCTTCAATTAGTTCCAACAACTGGTATCAGAGCTAGTCTGTTATCATGAACTCTACCCAATTATCAGTCCCTATCCTTGATGGAAAAAATTACAATCGGTGGTGTGTGCAAATGAGAGTTTTGTTTCATTATCATGAGTTATGGGATGTCGTTGAGAGTGGAGTGTTTGCATTAGCTGCTAATGCAATTGGGGCACAACGAGTAGCGCATCGTGATCAGAAGAAGAAGGACAATAAGACTTTGTATCTCATCCATCAAGAGATGAATGACGAGACGTTTGAGCAGAGATAGAAGGAGCAACAACTGCCAGTGATGAATCATTTTGTCAACCAATTATAAAGGTGATGACAAGATCAAGAGGGTGCGTCTTCAAACCCTAAGACGCCAATATGAATTGCTACAGATGGAAACCACAGAGACTATTGATGTCTATATAAATAAAGTTCTTGCCTTGACAAATCAGATGAAGACCAATGGTGAAACACATTCGGAGCAGGCAAAGGTGGAAAAGATTTTGAGATCT